>Ga0102956_1000690_pt1 | contig 11821 bp, 11 predicted proteins | sample SalPonF2_A_D2_MG_FD_84515 | JGI IMG/M metagenome (GOLD analysis project Ga0102956, IMG submission 84515) | Salt pond soil microbial communities from South San Francisco under conditions of wetland restoration - Salt Pond MetaG SF2_A_D2_MG ...
AAGTGGCCGCCTCGGTGATCGACGGCCCCCGCAGCGTGGTCTGGGACGAGGCCGAGAACCGCCTGCACGCCCAGAAGGCGCTGTTAGAACTCCTGCTCTGCCCGCCGGTCTGATAGCTGCGTAGACCCGCGGCCACCCGCCAGGGCCCACCCCGGCCCGTCCGGCAGTGGCACCGCACCGACCAACCGCTCTTCTGAAGGAGACAGCCGTGCGCAAGCTGTGGCTGGCATTCATGCTGGTGCTGGCAGTCACCCCTGTGTGGGCCGCACAGCCCGTCCAGGTGGCCGTGGCGGCCAACTTTCTCTCCACGGCCCGTATCCTGGCCGCCGAGTTCACGCAACGCACCGGGACGCCGGTGAAGATCAGCGTGGGATCCACGGGCAAGCTGTACGCCCAGATCGAAAACGGCGCACCCTACGACGCTTTCCTGGCCGCTGACGCGCGGCGCCCCAACCTGCTCGAGGACGACGGCCTGACCTCTTCCGAGGGCCCGTTCACCTACGCCATCGGCCGGCTGGTGCTGTGGAGCCCCAATCCCAAGTGGGTCGAAGGCATGCCCAGGGCCCTCGCCAGGCCGGCCTTCCGCAAGCTGGCCATCGCCAATCCGGAAACCGCACCCTATGGCGCCGCCGCCCGCGCCACCCTGGAGCGTCTGGGCTACTGGGACAGCCTGCAGCCCGCCCTCGTGCGGGGCGAAAACATCGGACAGGCCTTTCAGTTCGTGGCCAGCGGCAACGCTCAGCTCGGTTTCGTCGCCCTCTCTCAGGTGCTGGCACTGAAAGGCACCTCCCACAAGTACTGGGCTGTTCCAGGGGACCTGTACGAACCCATCGATCAGCAGGCGGTGGCCCTGACCAACGGCGACAATGCCCTGGGCGGCAAGGCCTTCCTGCAGTTCCTGCGCAGTCCGGCCGCCCGCAAGGTGATCCGCAGCGCCGGGTACGGTCTGCCCTGATCCGGTACAATCGGCCGGCATCGAGGTCGTCGCGGAAAACCCGATGCACCAGCCGGATCTGGCACCCCTGTGGATCACCCTGCGCCTGGCCGCCACCACCACGGCGGTGCTGCTGTGCCTGGGCACACCCCTGGCATGGTGGCTGGCCCGCACCCGTGCCCGCGGGCGGGTGGTGGTGGAAGCGCTGGTGGCGCTGCCCCTGGTGCTGCCGCCCACGGTGCTCGGGTTCTACCTGCTGATCGCTTTCGGCCCTCACGGACCCATCGGCGGGCTCATGCACGCCCTGGGCGGACCGGCCCTGGCCTTCACCTTCACCGGCCTGGTGATCGGCTCCACCCTCTATTCCCTGCCCTTCGCCGTCCAGCCCCTGCAGCGGGCCTTCGAGGCCATCGGCCCGGCGCCCCTGGAAGCCGCCGCCACCCTGGGAGCGGGCCCCGTGGACCGGTTCTTCACGGTGGCGCTGCCGCTGGCCCGCAACGGTCTTTTCAGCGCCGTGACCCTGGCCTTCGCCCATACGGTGGGAGAGTTCGGTGTGGTGCTGATGATCGGCGGCAACATTCCCGGACGCACGCAGGTGCTGTCGGTGGCCATCTACGACAACGTGGAGGCGCTGGACTATGCCGCCGCCCACTTGTGGTCGGCGGGGCTGGTGCTGTTCTCGTTCCTGGTTCTGACGGCGGTCTACACCATCAACCGCCGTTTGCGCATGCCCGGTCCATGAACGGGCTGCAGGCGGAACTGGAGCTGGAACAGGACGGCTTCCGGCTGGACATGAATCTGGATGTACCGGGCCACGGCGTGACCGCCCTGTTCGGGCGCTCCGGTTCCGGCAAGACCACGCTGCTGCGCTGTCTGGCCGGGCTGGAGCCCCGTGCCCGCGGGCGGATTACCGTGAACGGCGTCTGCTGGCAGGACTCGCGGCGGAGTCTGTTCCTGCCGCCCCACCGTCGGGCCCTGGGTTACGTATTCCAGGACGCGCAGCTGTTTCCCCATCTGACGGTGGAGGGCAACCTGGCCTACGCCCTGCGGCGCGCTTCCCGGGAGCGGCGCCGGCTGGACAGCACCGAAGTGGTGCAATGGCTGAGCATCGCGCCTTTGCTGCACCGCAGCCCCCAGCGTCTCTCCGGCGGCGAGCGCCAGCGGGTGGCCATCGCCCGCGCCCTGCTCACCGGCCCCGGCGTGCTGCTGATGGACGAACCCCTGGCGGCCCTGGACCAGACCGGCAAGGCGCGGATCCTGCCTTACCTGGAACGGCTGCATGAAAAGCTGGCCATACCGGTGCTATACGTCAGTCACGCCATCGACGAGGTGGCACGGCTGGCGGATACGCTGATCCTGGTGGAAGACGGCCGCTGCGGGGCGGCCGGGCCGTTGGCCGACATGCTGGCCCGACTGGACCTGCCCCTCGGTCACGGCGCTGCGGCGGGCGCCGTGCTGGACACTGTGGTGACGGCCGTGGACGAGCGTTTCTCCCTCACCCACCTGGACTCGCCCGCCGGCCCGATTACCCTGCCCGGCCATGCCTTGGCCGTCGGCCAGCACACCCGCGTGCGCATCGCCGCCCGGGACGTGAGCCTGATGCTGGCACCGCCCGGCGCCACCAGCGTGCTCAATCAGTTTGCCGCCACCATCGTGGACATGGCCGACGACGGCCCCGCCCAGGTGATGGTGAAGCTGAACGCCGGCGGTTGCCAACTGCTGGCGCGCATTACCCGCAAATCACAGCACCAACTCGCCTTGACCAGGGGCATGGCGGTGCATGCGCTGGTGAAAAGCGTGGCGCTGATAGGCTAGTGGTCCAGCCGCTGCAGGAAACGATCAGGGAGAAGAAAGGTGGTTCTCCCGCGCCTCCTGCTCCATACGCTCCAGGCTGGTGTGGCGTACGTCCTTGCCCTTCACCAGGTAGATCACGTATTCGCAGATGTTGCGGGAACGATCACCGATGCGCTCCAGGGAGCGGGCCGACCACATGACGTCCAGCGCCCGGGGAATGGCGCGGGGGTCTTCCATCATATAGGTGATGAGCTGGCGCATGATGGCCTCGTACTCCGAGTCCACCTTGTTGTCTTCCTGCCAGACTTGCACGGCCATTTCCGGATCCATGCGGGCGAAGGTGTCCAGGGCGTCGTGCAGCATCTGCCGGACGCGGTTGCCCAGATGCTCGATCTGGCCGTAGAGGTTGTGGGTATCCTCCGCCCCCGACAGGCGCATGGCCATGCGCCCGATGCGCTCGGCCTCGTCGCCGATGCGCTCCAGGTCGGTGATGGTCTTGATGACGGCAACCACCAGGCGCAGGTCGCTGGCGGTGGGCTGGCGCCGGGCCAGCACCCGGTTGCATTCATCGTCCAGGGCCACCTCCATGGCGTTGACCTTGTAGTCGTTGCTCACCACGATCTCGGCCATGCGCTGGTCCCGATCCACCAGCGCGGTCAGGGCGTCGGCAATCTGCTGTTCCACCAGCCCACCCATGGCCAGCACCCGGCTGCGGATATCCTCCAGCTCGGCGTTGAACTGCTGTGAGATATGGTGACCCAGATTGATCTTGTCCATCGTCTTCTCCACACAAGGCCGCCCGAGGCGGCCTCTCGCGCAGCGGGCACGCCCGCGCGACCCCGGTAAACCCGCCAGCAATCGGCTCGTGCGCGGTGCTGTGCACCTCACCAGGCACCGATTGCCCGAAGGGTCCCGGCGATCCGCCGGATCCGCAGCTGCACCTGAATGATGACATCATCGCCAACCGTCCGGTGTTGATCAAGGCCGGCCCCCGTCAGCAGGCGCCCTCGCGCAGCGATATAACCCGCAGTATGCCATGGTCGGCACGGGGACGGGCCATAAGGTACCCGTTCAACGGGGCAAAGCGTATTACATTTTCATGACACGGCCGCCCTGGGGCCACAGCCCGTTGCTATTCAGGCATAATGGCAGGTGTTTACGCACAGCAGAAGCGCCGGATGGACGCCATCGATCTCTCCCAACCCGACCTGTACATCAATCGCGAGCTCAGTCTACTCGCCTTCAACAAGCGGGTACTGGAACAGGCCAAGGACGAGGGCACGCCCCTGCTGGAACGGCTGCGTTTTCTCTGCATCTCCAGCACCAACCTGGACGAGTTCTTCGAGATCCGGGTGGCCGGCCTGAAGGAACGGCTGCTGTCCGGCTCGGTTCACGCCGGCGCCGACAACCTCACGGCCCAGGAGAACCTCAAGCACATCAGCCGGGTGGCCCACGAACTGGTGGCGGAACAATACCGGGTGCTCAACGACGTGCTGATCCCGGCCCTGGCCGGCGAAAAGATCCGTTTCGTGCGCCGCACCCATTGGACGCCCAAGCAGGCCGAATGGGTCAAGCGTCACTTCAACCAGGAGCTGCAGCCGGTGCTGAGCCCCCTGGGACTGGACCCCGCTCATCCGTTCCCCCGTCTTCTGAACAAGAGCCTGAACTTCATCGTCTCCCTGGAAGGCAAGGACGCCTTCGGGCGCAACAGCGGGGTGGCCATCGTGCAGGCACCGCGCTCCCTGCCGCGGCTGATCAAGATGCCCCGCGAGCGCAGCGGCGGACCCAACGACTTCGTGTTCCTGTCCTCCATCATCCACGCCCATGTCGGCGATCTGTTCCCGGGCATGAAGGTCACCGGCTGTTACCAGTTCCGGGTCACCCGCAACTCCGACCTGTTCGTGGACGAGGAGGAAATCGACGACCTGCTGCGGGCGGTGGAAGGCGAGTTGCTGTCGCGGCGCTACGGGGATGCCGTACGCCTGGAGACCGCGGACAACTGCACACCGGAGATGGGGCGCTACCTGCTGCGGCGTTTCGACCTGGAAGAGGAGGACCTGTATCAGGTCAACGGCCCGGTGAACCTGAACCGCCTGCAGGCCATCTACGACATGGTGGACCGGCCCGACCTCAAGTATGCGGCCTTCACGCCCCGCCGGCCGGCCGCCCTGCCGGTGGAAGCCAACATATTCGATACCCTGCAGCGCGGCGACGTGCTGATGTACCACCCGTTCGAATCCTTCGTGCCGGTGATCGACTTCCTGCGCCAGGCCGCCACCGACCCGCGGGTGCTGGCCATCAAGCAGACCCTGTACCGCACCGGCCCGGAGTCGGCGGTGGTGGAGGCACTGGTGGAAGCCGCGCGCAACGGCAAGGAGGTCACGGTGGTGATCGAGCTGCGGGCCCGCTTCGACGAGGCGGCCAACATCGCCCTGGCCAACCGTTTGCAGGAGGCCGGCGCCCACGTGGTGTACGGCGTGGTCGGCTACAAGACCCACGCCAAAATGATCCTGGTCACGCGCCGCGAGAGCCGCCGGCTGCGCCACTACGCCCATCTGGGCACCGGCAATTACCATCCCCGCACGGCGCGGTTGTACACCGACTACGGCCTGCTCACCGGCGACCGGGTGATCGGCGAGGACGTCTACAAGGTCTTCCTGCAGCTCACCAGCCTGGGGCGGGTGGAACGCCTGCGCAAGCTGCTGCAGGCGCCCTTCACCCTGCACAAGACGCTCATCAAGAAGATCGAACGCGAAGCCGACCACGCCGCCGGGGGCAAGCCGGCGCGCATCATCGCCAAGATGAACGCGCTCATCGAGCCGCAGGTGATCCAGGCGCTGTACCGCGCCTCCCAGGCCGGCGTGAAGATCGATCTGATCATCCGCGGCATCTGCTGTCTGCGCCCGGGGCTGCCGGGTGTCTCGGAGAACATCCATGTACGCTCCGTGGTGGGACGTTTTCTGGAGCATACCCGGGTGTTCTTCTTCCAGAACGACTCCGAAAGCGAGTTGTTCTGTTCCAGCGCCGACTGGATGGACAGAAACTTCTTCCGGCGTGTGGAAGTGGCTTTTCCCATCGAGGACCGCCGGCTGCGCCAGCGCATCATGAAGGAATCCCTGGAGCTGTACCTGTCCGACAACACCCAGGCCTGGGTGCTGCAGAGCGACGGCGAATACAAGCGCCTCAAACCGGTGGGCAACCAGAAGGCCCGCTCGGCCCAGGGCATCCTGCTGGAGAAGCTCAGCGACCCGCCGTGACGGCGGGCGACCGCCGGCGCGCTTGACCCCGTACCCCGGTACGGGCTCTAAACTGACCTCCTGATCAGGAGGTCGGCCATGTCCCTCACCATCGGCAAGCTCGCCCACGCCGCGGGCGTGAACATCGAGACCATCCGCTACTACGAACGCCGGGGTCTGCTGGAAACACCTCCGCGCAGCGCCGCCGGTTACCGCCATTATACGGCCGCTGCCGTGCGGCGGGTGCGCTTCATCCGCCAGGCCAAGGCGCTGGGGTTTTCCCTGCAGGAAATCGCGGAGCTGCTTTCCCTGCGGGCGGATCCCGCCGGCACCTGCGCCGATGTCCGCTCCCGCGTCGGCGACAAGGTGGACGCCATCGATCGCAAGATAGCGGAACTGGCGCGCATGCGGGCGGTGCTGACCGACCTGGCCGACAGCTGCGGCAGCGCCCGGGCACCGGTGGACGAATGCCCCATCGTGCAGGCGCTGGATCCCCGGGAGTCGTCCTGATGTGCACCGTCGAGCTCATCTACGATCCCGACTGCCCGAACATCGCCGCCGCAAGGCGGGCACTGATGGAAGCCTTCGGTATGGCGGGCCAGGCGGCCCACTGGCGGGAATGGCGCCGCAACGATACGCAGGCCCCCGACTACGTGCGGCGCTTCGGTTCGCCCACCGTGCTGGTGGACGGCCTCGATGTGGAACCGACAGCCGCCGCTGAAGGCCACGGTTGCTGCCGCCTATACCCGGCGGCTGCAGGCGGACTGCGACGCGCACCTGCCGCGGCACTGATCGCCGCCCGTCTGCGCGGCCGGGACAGACCGTAGCCGGGGCCTGCGGCGGTCACTCGAAGCGCAGCTTGAAACGGATGGCCTTGAGATAGCCGGCTTCCAGCTCCAGGTCCGCGCAGGTCAGGGGATGCTCGTCCAGCCAGCCGGCCGGGAAGTGAAGGTGCAGGCCGGATTTGGTCACGGCCAGGGTCACCGGCGGCAACTGCGCCTGGGAGCGGCTGCGGTGCAGCAGCACCGCCAGACGCAGCAGCACGCACAGTCGCAGGGCGTTCTGGCGCATCCATTCGGGCACGGCCTCGAATTCGGACAGGCGCAGCTTGCGCCGGTGGCCCCGCACCAGTACCGCCAGCAGCGCCTGGTCCCGGCGGGAAAAGCCCGGCAGGTCGGAATTGGCCAGCAGATAGGCGCCGTGCTTGTGGTACTGGCTGTGGGCGATCACCAAGCCGATCTCGTGCAGGCGGGCGGCCCAGGCCAGCATCTGCTCCGGGCCTTCGTCCTGCAACGCCCAAGCACCGGCCACCTGCGCCAGCAGTTCGCAGGCCGTGTGCTCCACCTGACGCCCATGGCGGGTGTCCACGTGAAAGCGTGCGGCCACGGCGTCCATCGCCCGTTCGCGCACGTCCTCGTGGCGGATGCGGCCCAGCAGGTCGTACAGCAACCCTTCCCGCAAGGCCCCGTCGGCCACCAGCATGCGCTCGATACCGAGCGCTTCGAAGACGGCGATGAGAATCGCCACGCCGCCCGGGAACACCGGGCGGCGGTCGTCGGCCAGCCCCTTGAGCTTGAGGGACGCCACATCACCACTGTCCAGCATGGCCGCCCGCAGCTTCTGCAGGGACTCGGGCGTGATGCCGCTCTCGCTCCAGCCGGCCGCCACCACCACGTCGCGCACCGCGCGTACCGTGCCCGAGGCGCCGGTGGCGGCGTTCCACCCCAGGTTGCGGAAGCTTTCCTCCACCGGCTGCAGCTCCAGGGCCGCAGCCACCTCGGCATCGCGCATGCCGTCCTTCCTGATGCGCCCGTCGGGAAAATACCGGCGGCTCATCCCCACACAGCCCATGTACAGGCTCTCCAGGTGCAGGGGCTCGAAGCCCTCGCCCACGATGAGCTCGGTACTGCCGCCGCCGATGTCCACCACCAGCCGCCGGCCACCGTTGCCGGCGAGGCTGTTGGCCACTCCCAGATAGATGATGCGCGCCTCCTCCACACCGGAGATGATCTCGATGGGATGGCCCAACGCCGACTGGGCGCGGGCGATGAACTCGGCGCCGTTGCGCGCCTTGCGCAGCGTATTGGTGCCCACCGCCCGTACCCCGCCCGGCGCGACGCTGCGCACCCGCTGGCCGAAGCGTTCCAGACAGGCCAGGGCCCGGCTCTGGGCCTCTTCGGTCAGGCGCCGCTTGGCATCCAGGCCGCCGGCCAGCCGCACCGGCTCACGGAGGCGGTCGACGATCTTCAGCTCCCCGTTGTCCCGCTGGGCGACAATCATGTGGAAGCTGTTGGAGCCGAGGTCGACGGCGGCGATGGTATCGGGAGGCTTGTTGTCCGGCACGGGGCTCCACTAACGACAGGTGGGCAAGTATCTGATTTTACGAAATGATTCACATTCCACCGGCGGCGTCCACCGGTGGCTGCGCCGTACTATAGCAGCGCCTCCGAAAGCCAACCACTCGCCGTACTGGCATTGTTATTGCTTGCCGTCCCTTCCGCGACATTTTTCCGTCGAACCCATAAAGGAGGAACGGAAGCATGACCATGGAACACCGATGGAGCGCCCGCAAACCGATCGCCATGGACGTGGAGCTGTTCTACGCGCCGATCGGCTCGGTACCGGGCAAGACCCGGGACGTGAGTATGGAAGGCATGTTCGTGAACACCGGAGGCGTGTTTCTCCCCACCCATGCCAAGGTCGAGGTGAGCTTCCGCACCACCCATCGGCGCGGCAACCACCCGCACCGGGTAAGCGCCTATGTGGTCCACGGCAACGGAAACGGCGTCGGGCTCATGCTCCGGCACGTGGACTACCAGGACTTCAACGCCTTGCGCGACATGCTCAGAACCGCCGCCTAGGGAAGTTCCGCACAAGTCATTAAGAAAGCGGGCAGGGAAGGCCGTCAGCGGCGGAATTCACTGCGGCTCCCTTGCCTGCCACGCCCTAAGACCGCCACCCTAGCCCGCGCCCTGGGCGGCCTCCGGCTCGCGACGAATCACCCGCTCGGCCGGGAACTCGCAACGGAAGGTGCTGCCCTTGCCCGGTACGCTTTCGATCTCCAGCCGGGCGTCGTGGCGCAGCAGGACATGCTTGACGATGGCCAGCCCCAGGCCGGTGCCCCCGCTTTGCCGGGAGCGGCCGATGTCCACCCGGTAGAAGCGTTCGGTAAGACGGGGCACGTGGTGGGGCGCGATGCCGATGCCGGTGTCGGTGACTTCGAAGCCCGCGCCCTCATCATCGCTCATCCAGCGCATGTGAATGGCGCCGCCGGCCGGTGTGTAGCGCACGGCGTTGTACACCAGGTTGGAAAAGGCGCTGCGCAGCTGGCCCTCATCCCCGCGCAGCCACAGATCGTCGTCCGCCTCCAGCGTAATCTCATGGCGCTGATCGCCGCTCAGGCGCGTCGCATCGTCCCGCAGATCCGCCAGCATCTGGGGCACCCGCACCGGATCGCGGGATTCGGTCTGCACGTCGGTCTCCAGACGCGACAGCAGCAGCAGGTCCTCCACGATGCGCTGCATGCGTTCGGTCTGCTGGCGCATGGACTGCAGGGACCGGCCCCAGCGCGCGGCGCCTTCGGGATCATCCTCCAGGGTCTCCAGGTACCCCATCACCACCGTCAGGGGCGTGCGCAGCTCATGGGATACATTGGCCACGAAATCGCGGCGCATCTGCTCCAGCTTCTGGAGCCGGCTGACGTCGCGGACGATGACCAGCCGCTGATTCTTGCCGTAGGGCACCACGCGCACCGACAGGCTGTGGCGCTCGTCGGCCGGCGAGGGGAACTGCACCGATTGGGAGTAATCCCGCCGGCGCAGATAGTCGGCGAACACGGGGTGACGAACCAGGTTGCCCAGCCGCTGACCCACATCGCGCGGATAATGCAGGCCCAGCAGTATCTCGGCCGCCGAATTCCACCATTCGATGGAACCGCGGCTGTCCAGTACCACGGTGCCGTCCGGCATGGCCTCGGTGGCTTCCTGGAAGCGGCTGAGCATGTTGCCCAGCTTGCGCTTGCGCTTGCGATTGCGCTGCTGGAGACGGTAGATCTGCTGGAAGATGTTGTCCCAGATGCCGTAGCCTTCCGGGGGATGGAAGCGCTTGCCTTCGGTCAGCCAGCGCTCCAGGCGATACAGGTTGGCCAGATGCCAGAGGCCGTAGGCCACCACGCCCAGCAGCACGACCAACGCGGGCCTGCCGACCAGCGAGCCGATCAGCAGCAGGACAAGTCCAAGGCCGATAGCTCGCCAGAATTCGCCGAGCCACGGATTCAACCAACCCTACTCCCGTGCCGAGAAACGGTAGCCGGCACCGCGCACGGTCTGAATGAGGCGGTCGTGACCGGTCTGCGACAGCGCCTTGCGCAGGCGCCGGATGTGCACGTCCACAGTGCGCTCTTCAACGTAGACATTGCGCCCCCAAACCCTGTCCAGCAGCTGACTGCGACTGTACACCCGTTCCGGGTGCGTCATGAAGAAGTTCAGCAGCCGATATTCGGTGGGCCCCACTTCCAGACCGACGCCGTTGGCGCTCACCCGATGGCCGGCCGGATCCAGGGTCAACCCGTCCACCTCGATGGTGGCATCGTTCGGCTCCGGAGCCGCCCGCCGCAGCACCGCCCGGATACGGGCCACCAGCTCCCGCGGTGAAAAAGGCTTTGTGATGTAGTCGTCGGCCCCCACTTCCAGGCCGCGCACCTTGTCCTCTTCCTCACCACGGGCGGTGAGCATGATAATCGGGATCTGGTCAGTGAGCTCGTCGCGCTTGAGCCGGCGGGCCAGATCGATGCCGCTGGTGCCCGGCAGCATCCAGTCCAGCAGGATGAGGTCGGGCGCCCGGTCGGCAATGCGGGCCTGGGCACCGGCGGCATCTTCGGCCTCCTGCCAACCGAAGCCGGCCCGTTCCAGGGCAAATCCGACCATCTCCCGGATCGCCGGCTCGTCTTCAACAATCAGGATATTCGCTTCACTCATAGCGCCGCCTTTCCGCCCGGCAGGAGACGGACCCCCCGGTTATTATATTCGGCGGCCGATTAGACCTTAGCCGTGTTACAGCCGTATTACACCGGAACCTGTCTCAAAATCCGTCCCGACCGCCAATCCTGCGTTGCCGATCGCGCTACGGTGTTCATTTACCTGTGTAAACCGAGCGTCTGGCGCAATCCGCGCCTTGTCTTGACGGCCGATCCGCGATCTCCGGATAGATTCCGGTCAGGCCGCGGCGGCGGACGGCGCCGCGCCAGCACCAGGGAGAAATAGCCGTTGGACGGCTCGAAGTGGCGGTCCACCGCCAGGCCGGCGGCACCCAGCAACCCTTCCAGGCTGGCGGGCGTGAACTTGCGGCTGATCTCGGTGAGGATCGCTTCACCGCTGGCGAACTCCAGGTCCGCATCCAGGGCGCCCAGGCGGACCTGCTGCGCCCGTCGGGCCACCAGATACATCTCGATCTGCTCCAGGGTTCGATTGTAACGCGCTTCGTGGCGGAACCCGTCCAGATCGAAGTCCCCATCCAGCTCCCGGTTGAGCACCCGCAGCAGATTCAGATTGAACTCGGCAGTCATGCCGGCAGCATCGTTGTAGGCCGCATGCAGCACCCGCGGGTCCTTGACCCGATCGGCCCCCAACAGCAGAGTGTCGCCGGGCTCCATGGACTGGCGCACCTCACGCAGAAATTCGTGGGCCTGGCGGGGCTCGAAGTTGCCGATGGTGCCGCCCAGGAACACCAGCAGGCGCTTGCCCTCGGGTCGCGGCAACTGGGCCAGCCCCCCCAGGTAGTCCCCCACCAGCGCGTTCACCTGCAGCCAGTCGTAACTCTCCACCAGCGCCGAACCGCTCTCGCGGAGCATGGATTCGCA
>Ga0102956_1000691_pt1 | contig 11819 bp, 8 predicted proteins | sample SalPonF2_A_D2_MG_FD_84515 | JGI IMG/M metagenome (GOLD analysis project Ga0102956, IMG submission 84515) | Salt pond soil microbial communities from South San Francisco under conditions of wetland restoration - Salt Pond MetaG SF2_A_D2_MG ...
GCATCGCCGCCCGCGAACCCGACGCCGCCCACAGGGCCGCCGCTGCCCTGCACTTCGTCCAACGCCAGATTCGCTATCTGGGGATCGAGCTGGGGCCGCGTTCCCACGCTCCCAATGCCCCGGCGCAGGTGCTGAAGCAGCGCTTCGGCGACTGCAAGGACAAGGCGCGCCTGCTGGTGACCCTGCTGCGCGCCCTTGGCATCCAGGCCCATACGGCGCTGGTCAACACCGATCTCGGCCCCCGCCTGTCGGACTATCAGCCGAGCCCGACCCTGTTTGATCATGCCATTGTGCGGGCGCGGGTGAACGGCCGGTTCTACTGGCTCGATCCCACCGACTCCTATCAGCAGGGCCCCCTGGACAGCCTGTATCAGCCGGACTATGGGCAGGCGCTGGTGGTGCGGGCCGGCAGCACCGGTCTGGTCGCCATGGCAAATGCCGCCCACGGCAGGTCCCGCAGGCGCATCGTCGAGCGCTTCGATCTGCGTGCCGGGGTGGGCAAGCCCGCGCGGTATACCGTCCAGACGACTTATGAGGGCGACGAGGCCGACGGCATGCGTGCCTACCTCGCCTCCAAGAGCCGCGACCATATCCAGAACGCGTACCTCAATTTCTACGCCCGCCACTACCCATCCATCGCCGTGGCCGCGCCGTTTACGGTCAAGGACGATCCACGTCACGACAGGGTGGTGGTGACAGAGCATTACCGAATCGCCCAGCTGTGGGCCAAAGCGGCCAGGGGGCGGCGCCTGCAGGCGACCTTCGAGCCGGTAGAGCTCTACGGGCTGGTGGATACCCCGGACGACACCGTGCGTACCATGCCGCTGCGCATCGCTCACCCCGAAGACGTCTCGGAGACGATACGGGTGCTGCTTCCGGGGTCATGGCCCATATCGCCGGGGACGACGAAGATTGCGGATCCGGCGTTCGACTACAGCGACAGCGTCCGCTACGCGGACCAACGGCTGGAGCTCGACTACCGCTTTCGCACCCGTGCCGACCATGTATCCGTCGACGGCATGGCCGGCTACCTCAAGCATCTCAAACAGGTCAACGACGACCTGGGCTATCGGATCTGGCGAAGGATCGGCAACGCCGCGGCCGATCCCGCCGTCGGTCGCCGCGTCGGCGACAACCCGCTCACCAACTGGACCGTTGTGCTGATCGCCGCACTGACAGTCGGGGTGCTGCTGTATGTCGCCGTGTCGCTTTACCGTCGCGACGGCCCCGTCCCACGCCGGTCCTCGATTCCCGTCGATCCCAAGCTGCAGGGCATTCGCGGCTGGCTGCTGCTGCCGGCAATCGCGGTCATCGTGCATCCGCTGCTCGTAATGGGGGTTCTTGCCCAGTCGTGGCCGGCCTATGCACCGACGGCCTGGTCGCGGCTGACCACGCCCGGATCGTCGCATTATCATGCCTTGTGGGAGCCTCTGCTGCTGTTCGACCTGGAGGCCAACCTGGCCCTGCTGGTGTTCGGCGCGCTGTTGCTGGTGATGTTCTTTCAGAAGCGGCGGCTGGTTCCGCGGCTGTTCACGGTCTACCTGCTGGGCGGCCTGCTGGTAGAGGCTGCCGATATCGCCATGGGGTCAGGGCTGCCGGCCGCGGCCGCGTCCACGTCGGGCCATGACATCGGCGGACTGGCGCCTGCTGCCGTTTCCGCCTTCATCTGGGTGACCTACTTCAAGGTCTCCGAACGCGTCCGGGCCACGTTCGTGAACTAGTGGTCCATTCATGGCTCAAAGACGATTGATACTGAAGCGCCCCGGACCGATCAGCACCAGAGCGAGGGCGGTAAACAGATACATGCCCTGCAGCTCGAGGACCCAGCCGCCATGGGAGGTGAGGGCCAGCAGGTGCTGGCCGTGGGCAAGCGCGACGGCGAATCCCATGTTGATGACGATCAATGCCGCACCGATGCGGGCATACAGGCCGAGTATGACCAGCACCGGTCCCAGCACTTCGCCGATCAGCACGCCGTAGGCCACAAAACCCGGCAGTCCGGCGTTGTGGACCATGGCTTCGATGGGCGCAATGCCGTGCACGAGCTTGTGAAGGCCGTGCAGGCCCACCAGCACACCCAGGGTCAGGCGCAGAACGAGCTTGCCGAGATCGTTGTTCATAGGCAGGGTCACCGTCGTCGGGAATGGCTATTCTTGTACCCCTGCCGGGGCGGGCCTGTCCAGTGGGTCCATGGGGAAAACAATGTGCCTCTCAGCCGGGCCTCCGGCCCCGCGGGCGGTATCCGCGATCGGCCTACTGCGGCACGGTGGTCCCTATTCGATCCCACTGGATGTCGCCGTCATAGTAGTTGAACCACACGACGAAGGCCTTGCCCAGAATGTTGCGGGCCGGGACGAAGCCCCAGTAGCGGCTGTCGAAGCTGTTGTCCCGGTTGTCCCCCATGACCAGGTATTCGCCCGGTGGTACCTTCCAACTGCCCATGGGATAGGGGATGCCGGGTACCACCAGGATCTTGTTGTGTACCACTGTGCCGTCCCGCCGTGGGAGCGCTTCCTCATAGACCTGGGTCTGCACGCCGGCCAGGGATCCCATCAAACGGTTGCTGCCCTCGCCCTGGTAGGCGGAGACATGCTTCATGGCAACCTGTTTGCCGTTCACGTAGATGCTGTTGTCGGGACCGGATCGGATGGTATCCCCCGGCAGGCCGATGATGCGCTTGATGTAGTCTTCGCCGGCCGAACGCGCCACTTCCTGCATGCCGCCCGAGCCCTGGCAGAAGGGGTTCTTTTGGCAGAACGCCCGGGCGTGACGTTCGGGGTAGCGGAACACGATGACATCGCCCCGTCGCGGCTCGCCGAGCGGGAGGACCCGGGTGCGGGTGATGGGCAGCCGCAGCCCGAAGGTGAACTTGTTGACGAAGATGAAATCACCCACCAGCAAAGAGGGCATCATCGAGCCCGACGGTATGCGAAAGGGTTCGAACACGAACGAGCGCAGAATCAGCACGGCGAACAGCACCGGGAAGAAGGCGCGCGAGTATTCCACCCACCAGGGCGCCGTCTTGGCCTGGTCCTCGGTCGCGGGACGCCTGCGGCGCAGCCACAGCAGGTCCAGCAGCCACAGCAGGCCGGTGACGGCAGAGCCCACAATGAGGGCGAGTTCCATGGTCGATGACATCGTCTCTCCTTTCTTGGCTCCGCATTGTTATCGTTCGGAGAACGACGGGGAAGGTTTGTGCGGATCGGCGGTTCCGGATGCCAGTTCGAACACCTGACCCGCAGTGAGTTCCTGAGGCCGCCCGGGTGTATGACCGCTGCGGCGGCTCCGTGGCCGGCGTCGTCGGCGACCGCAGTCACAGGTCCGATTCGGCTTTTCGTTCTGGGTGTGCCGCTATTTTGCGTTAAACTGCGGGAAACAGCGAATATCCCGGAAGTACGCGAGAGCAGGATACACCAATGAGCAATTCACTCCAGGATCAGCTCGTCAAAGCCGGTCTGGCCGACGCCAGACAGGCCAGAAAGGCCAAATCCGGCAAGGGTCCCAAGCGCGGGAAAAAGAAAGATCGAGGCGAGCCGGCCCTCAGCGACAGCGCCCGATCGGCCCGCCAGGCCATGGCGGAAAAGGCAAACCGGGACCGCGAGCTGAATCACCGGCGCAAGCAGGCGCAGGAGCGCAAGGCGACGATGGCGCAGATCCGCCAGCTCATCGAGCAGAACCGGATACCGCGGGACGACGCCGAGGACGGCTATCACTTCACCGACGGTGCCAAGATCCGCAAGCTGTTCGTCACGCCTGCCATCCGCGAGCAGTTGAGCCAGGGGCGTCTGGATATCGTCAAGCTCGACGGTCGCTACGATGTGGTGCCGTCGGCGGTGGCTGAGAAGATCCGGCTTCGGGATGCGGGCTGCGTGGTGGCCCGCCCCGTCGACGAATCCGGTTCGGACTCGTCCCAGGACGATGCCTACGCGGATTACCCGGTGCCGGACGACCTGATGTGGTAGGTCCTGTGTCGACGTGGTCCACGTGCATGGAAGGTTCGTCCGGCGCCGCAGCGTTCAGCGTGAGAGATCCGCTGCTCCGGCAAGATGAAGCGCACCGATCGACCCACAGTCGTCCCCCTTGCCCTCAGGGCGCCGCTTCCTCGCCCTCGGTGGTCAGCTGCACCAGATACTCGCTGCTTGCTTCGGCCGGCAAGCCGGTGGCCACTGCCAGCGCCATGATCAGCAGGCTGAAGATTCCGCTCAGCAGCATATCCATGCCGAAACTCAGTTGCCCGTTGCCGCCCAGGATGGGCGGGCCGAAATACAGCAGCAACCACAGCCCCGCGAAATAGGGGAACACCCACGCGATCTGGCCCCACCCGAACGGGCCGCGGCTGGCGCCCTTGAACAGGTAATGGTAGGCGGTATAGGCCACGAACATGACGGCGATCATGCCGAACAGCACATTGGCGGTCTCGAATCCCGTCCACAGGATGATCCAGTTGGAGATCACGAACGCCAGCGGCGCCAGCAGCCAGGCCCACCCGAGCCGGAAAGGACGCGGGGCGCCCGGCAGCGTGCGGCGCAGATGCAGCAGTACGATGGGGCCCAGGCCGTAGGAAAGCACGGTGACCGAAGAGATATAGCTCACCAGCTTCTGCCAGGACGGAAACGGGAAGAAGAAGATCGCGCCGGCCAGGAAGGTGACGATCAGCGCGCGTACCGGCACCCCCTGGCCGTTCACCTCCGCCAGGGAACTGGGCAGGGTGCGCATCTCGCCGGCGGCCATGGTGATGCGCGAGCTGGCCGTGGAGTAGATGAAACCCGTGCCGGTGGGCGAGGCGATGGCGTCGCCATACAGGACAATCGCCCACCAGGTGGCGCCCACGCTGATGCTGAGCGCGGCCAGAGGGCCGGATACGCCCTCGAAATGCAGGGTGCGCCAGTCATTGCCGATATCGGCGGGATTCAGCGCCAGCAGAAACGCGTACTGCAGTCCGATGTAGATGATGGCGGCGATGATCACCGACCCGATCACCGCCAGGGGAATGTTGCGTGCGGGGTTGTCGGTTTCTCCGGCCAGGTCGATGGCCTGTCGAAAGCCCAGGAAGCTGAAGATGACCCCGGCGCTGGCCACGGCGGTGAAGATGCCGGACACCTCGTAGTGTCCGGGAGCCGCATGCAGATTCTCCGGGTGATAGGAGTAGGCCAGCAGCACCACGATGGTCAGTACCGGGATGGCGATCTTCCACCAGGTCACCGCGCTGTTGATCCACAACACCCAGCGGATGGCGAGCAGGTTCAGGGTGACGATCAGGGCGAGCGAAATGATGGCGACCACGAAGCCGAGGTCCGTGAGCAGGCCCGACTGGGGTTGAACCAGTCCCGGCAGGTAATTGTTCGTATAGGTCAGTACCGCCATCACCTCCACCGGCGCGATGGATACGTAGCCCAGGAACAGGATCCAGCCCCAGATGCGGCCCAGCAGGTCGCCGTGGCTGAGATGACTGAGATGCACCAGCGCACCGCTCTTGGGCATCAGTGTGACCAGTTCGGAGTAGACCAGCGCAAGCAGCAGCACTGCCACGGCGCCCACGACCCACGACCAGATGCTGAGCGGGCCGGCCAGCTTGGCCGCATGCAGGGCCCCGAACAGCCAGCCGGAGCCGATCATCCCGCCGAGGCTGGCGTACAGCAGGCCGATGGGCCCGGCTTCTTTACGCAGTTTGTGCTTGGTCATGCGTGCGTTCCCCCTCATCCCGCCGAAACCAGGCTGAATGGTGATCTTTCCGCAGTGCTTGGTGCAATGGGCTACAGCCCGCACCGGGCGCGAAGCGCAGACGCCACCCACGTCGGCCGCAGCCGTGCGCACGAGTCCATTCGTACCGAAGGGGATCGGGACCGGGATGGGCGGACTCGATGTCGGTGACGGCGCCGTCCGTCCGGGCGTCCCGCACCCGTACCTGCGTTTAACGGCCGCCCGGGGGAGCCGCCTTGCAGTTGTCGCTCCGGTGCCGGTTGGCCTTTGGACGAATCCCGCGCATGTTCCGGACGTCCCGCGCGACAGTATGCACGGGGCGTCCCGGTGCCGGGGATGCGTCTATTGGTGCGGGCCGGCGTGCCCGATCACGGGCAACTCGAACCTGCGCGCCCGGGATGCCTCCACTGCGCATTCTTCGTTTTGCCGCCGCAATCCGAATTGTTCGGATTTGCCGCGAAAGGCCGATGCCCGCACTTCTGCAGCGTCTGTTCGTCCTCCGCGAGTCAGTATACCTTAGGGTTGTTGCCAAACCCAGGCAGCGAAGCGGGGCAACGGATGCCTGCAAATGTTCGACGCCGACAGGCTCCCTTCCGTTATCGAATCTGCTACAGTCGCCACGCTGGATTGCTGGAAGCAACCAGTATCAACGGCGTTCACCGTCGTGCGGTGCCCGCGGGCGGGTGCGTGGGTGTGCCGACACCGAAGGGGACGCCGTTGCTGGTGTTCAGGTGCCCTCAAGCGGGGCACGAAGTGCGAAAAGTCCGGTGATTGCCAATGAGAGACGCACAACCCCGAGCGGCCGCTTCCGGCCCCCGACCCGAAGGGCCCGGCTCAAGCTTTCGTGCTGCGGCGTCGTCATCCGGTTGCGCAGCCGGGCGACGCTGCGCCGGTGCGGCCCGGTGGGACGGGGAAGCGGGCGCATGCACCACCTGTCGGCTCAGCAGGCCCTAGAGTCCATGGGGTTCGGCATAACCAACAACGATCGCAGCGCCGCGCGAGAAGGCCGGTTTCTCATTGCACTGCTCGCACTGCTGGCGAGCCTGTGCGCCCTTCCTGGCTGTTCCTATGCCACTGCCGCGCACGCCGTGCACGGACAGGATGTGTTGATCGTTTCGGGCACCATCTCCAATGCCCAGGGTAAAGGCGTGAAGGATGCGCGCCTGGCTTTCTTCCTGGGCGGGAAGGCGATTGCGCCCGCCCAGCCGGTACTGACCGACAGCGAGGGTGTCTACGAGGCCAGACTGCACCTGCCCGCAGGCGCTTTGCCTTCCGGGCCCGTCCAGGTCCGGGTGGCACGACCTTCCTACAAGACGACCGAGCGCCTCGCGTTGCCCCACGTGGTGCGGGACGGCCTGACGGCCGGCGGCGAACGCCAGTATCTGGCCCATTTCAGCGTGGTGATGCAGCGGACGCTGTCTCCGGCCCTGTGGGTGGCGGCGGCGGTATTGCTGGCCGTATACGTTTTCATCGCCTTCGAGATGATGCACCGCACCCTGGCCGCCATGGTGGGGGCGTCGGTGCTGCTGTTCGTCAGCTATACCGTCGGCACGTTCGATCCCGGTTTTCGGATCATCAGTTTCGAAGACGCCATGCACGCCATCGACGAGAACGTGATCTTTCTGCTCATGGCCATGATGATCATCGTGGGTGTGACCAAGAAGACCGGCGTGTTCCAGTGGATGGCCTACAAGTCCTTTCAGCTGGCGCGCGGAAACATTTTTGTTCTGTCCATGCTGCTGATGTTCATCACGGCGGTGACATCGGCTTTCCTGGACAACGTCACCACCATGCTGCTCATCATCCCGGTGACCGTTGAGATCGCCGTGGCGCTGCGCATCAATCCCATCGCCCTGCTGCTGCCCGAGGTGTTCGCGTCCAACGTGGGGGGCACGGCAACCCTGATCGGCGATCCGCCCAACATCATGATCGGCTCCTACGCGGCCCTCAGCTTCGTGCAGTTCGTGGAGCACTTGGCCGTGGTCTGCCTGATCGGGCTCGCCGTCAGCACGGTGTACTTCCTGTTCTGGTTCCGCAAGGGCTACCTGCATGCCCGGGTGGACGACGTGCCGGCGATGATCGGCCGGTTGCGGGAGGAGTACCGTATCACCGACCCGCGCCTGCTGGTGAAATCCGGGCTGGTGCTGTTGTTCACCATCGCATTGTTCGTGTTCCACGGCACCCTGCACATGGAGCCCAGTGTGGCGGCCATGGCCGGTGCCTCCCTGCTGCTGGTCATCAGCGGCGTGCATATCGTGGAAATGGTGGAGCAGGAGATCGAGTGGCCGACGTTGGTCTTCTTCATGATGCTGTTCATCATCGTGGCCGGCGCCGAGCAGACCGGGCTCATTCAGATCGTCGCCAACTGGGTGCGGGACGCCTCCGAAGGCTCGCCCGTCATCGCGGTGATACTGGTGCTGTGGGTGTCGGCCATCTTCTCGGCGATCATCGACAACATCCCGTTCACCGCCACCATGATGCCCATCGTGGCCTATCTCACCGCCTCGGTGCCGGGCGTGCATGGTGCGGTGCTGTGGTGGGCCCTGTCCCTGGGCGCCTGCCTGGGCGGCAACGGCACCCTGATCGGCGCGAGCGCCAACGTGGTGACCGCCGGCCTGGCGGAAAAGGCCGGCTACCCCATCACCTTCACCGAATACCTGCGCATCGCCTTCGTGCCCATGCTGATCACCGTCGCCATCAGCATGGTCTGGCTCCTCTTCGTCGCCCTCTAAAAAGGGGTCGGTGACAAATGCGAATCATTCGCGCCGCGGGTTGCGGCCCGGTTCCGCGCTTGGCAACAGCCATTCAATTGCGCTCCCCTTCGTAGGTCCCCGTTATAACGGCGGATGCGCTATCCGGCCGACGGGTGGGGCTGGGCGCGGCTGGGGCGTCAAAAACAAATGGGAATCATTTGTCACCGACCCCATTTCAGGGGGCGAGGCGGTGGATTTGCCAGTGGTTGGTGTCGTCGCGGCGGTACTGGAAGCGGTCGTGGAGGCGGTTGTCGCGGGCCTGCCAGAATTCGATCATGTGGGGGGCGACCCGGTAGCCGCCCCAGAAGGAAGGCAGCGGGATTTCGCCGGCGGTGAACTTGCGCCTGATTTCGTCCACCTTGGCCTCCAGCAGCGAGCGCGAGGTGATCACCTGGCTCTGGGGCGAGGCCCAGGCGCCGATCTGGCTGCCGCGGGGACGGGTGGCGAAATAGCCCATGGATTCGGCGAGGGGGATCTTGGCGGCATCGCCGGTGATCTTGACCTGCCGGCCGAGGGTCACCCAGGGAAACAGCAGGGCCACGCGGGGATTGGCTTCGATGTCCCAAGCCTTGTGACTGGCGTAGTTCGTGAAGAAGACGAAGCCCTGCTCGTCGTACAGCTTCAACAGTACCGTGCGCAGGGACGGTTGCCCGTGTTCGTCCACGGTCGCAAGGCTCATGGCGTTGGGCTCGAACACGCCGGTGTCGATGGCATCCTTGAACCAGTGTTCGAACTGGCGGAAGGGATTGGGTTCCAGGTCCGGCCGGGTCAGGCCGCGGTCCATCGCCTGACGGCGGAAGTCGTCGATGCTCATGGTGATCACTGTAACCGGTGCAGCGGCTGGCGAGCCAGCCAGGTGTCGGGAAGGACGTTGTCGCCGGACCACGATTCTGATGGTCGGATGCCGGCGGCAAAGGTGAAGGTCATGACAAACGCTTCACGGCAGCCCCCCGTCGTCGGGCAGGCCTTGGCCCTTCAAGGTGCGGCCGGGAAGCCTCCATCGCACGTTGCTCGCCACTTATCATAACAATCCGACTTCCGTCACGGCGCTATGACCGGGCGCCGGTCAGCCGCACCGGCAATGAGTTTCTGATGCCAACAAAGTTCAGGGGACCTCTGCCCGGCCCGCTGAAGCGGCGCTCACGGCGTTGCAAAGGCCCCCGGAATGCGGGGTCGCGAAGCGACAGGCCCGTTGTAAACGGCGCTTCCTCACCCCGTTGGGCTGGTGATCATGCCCTTGATCGAGCTGTGCCGAGGTTCCCTAGAACAGCTCCGAGCGGGCGGCCTGGCTGACGGCCACCACGGCGGGGTGGCGCAGGCGCCGTTCGGCGGAGATGGCATAGTAGCGTTCCCGCACCCCGTCGGTGCGCCCGATGGGCCGCACGTCGTACTGGCGGGTGATTTCCTGCTCCACCACGCTGGGTGCCACGAACACGCCCACGGCCCGTTGCCCGAAGGCGTTCATCAGGGCGCTGTCGTCGAACTCGCCGACGATGCGGGGACGGATGCCCTGCTGGTCCAGCCACTGCATGAGCGCCCCGCGCACGGCGGTGCTGGTGGTAGGCAGCAGCATGGGCGCATCGGCCAGGGAGTGGGGAAATCGGCGCCGGTAGCGGGCCGCCAGGGTGCGGGCGGCGAAGAAGGTGATGCCGCACTCGCCCAGCAGGTGGTTGAAGGCGCGCACGTTCAAGGCGGTGCCCACCGGCGTGTCGGCGATCACGATGTCCAGCTTGTGCAGGGCGATGTCGGCCAGCAGGGCGTCCAGCTTGCCTTCCCGGCACACGATGTGCACCGGCTCGGAAAGGTGCAGCGCGGGTTCCAGCAGGCGGTACGCGATCATCTTGGGCACCACGTCCACGATGCCCACCGTGAACGCCAGCGGCTGGCCGCCGGCCCGTCCCTCCAGCACCTCGGTCATTTCCGCGCCCAGACGGAACATCTCGTCGGCGTAGTTGAAGGCCACCCGCCCGGTGTCGGTCAGCACCAGTTTGCGCCCGGCGCGGCTGAACAGCTTGGCGCCCAGGGCCTCCTCCAGCACTTTCAGCTGCCCGCTGACGGTCTGGGGGGTGAGGTGGAGTTGCTCGCAGGCGGCGGCGATGCCGCCTTCCTTGGCCACCGTCCAGAAGTAGTATAAATGGTTGTAATTCATGCCCCGCATGGCGTTTCGACCCTTCGAAAATACCGAAGTTAATCTACCAAACAATCGAATTATATTTATGTTTTGACGGCTGTACACTCGCTCTCAGTCCCGCTCCCGGCGCGCGGCCCTGGCGCCCCGCCGGATCGAGCGGCTCCAACAGAGGAGTGTGAGTCATGAAACGCGTCGTCCTGTTCGTTGCGACCAACCTGGCGATTCTGGTGGTGCTGAGTATCACCGCCAGCGTGCTGGGCGTCACCGGCTTTCTGACCGAAAACGGTCTGAATCTGACCGGCCTGCTGGGCTTTGCCGCCGTGTTCGGCATGGGCGGAGCCTTCCTGTCCCTGGCCATCTCGAAATGGGTCGCCAAGCGCTCTACCGGTGCCCGTGTCATCGAGCAGCCGCGTAACGAGGCCGAAGCCTGGCTGCTGGCCACGGTGCGGTCCCACGCCAAGCGCGCCGGCATCGGCATGCCCGAGGTGGCGATCTACGAGGCACCGGACGCCAACGCCTTCGCCACCGGCGCCAGCCGCAACAAGTCCCTGGTGGCGGTGAGCACCGGCCTGCTGGACAACATGAGCCGGGACGAGGTGGAGGCGGTGCTGGCCCATGAGGTCAGCCACATCGCCAACGGCGACATGGTCACTCTGACGCTGATCCAGGGCGTGCTCAACACCTTCGTCATCGCCCTGGCCCGGGTCGCCGGTTTCCTGGTGGACCGTGCCCTGTCGGCCAACAGTGATCAGGACGAGGGCTATCACGGTCCGGGCATCGCCTACTGGGTGACCAGCATCGCCGCGGAAATCGCCCTCGGCATCCTGGCCTCGGTGGTGGTGATGTGGTTCAGCCGCCAGCGTGAGTTCCGCGCCGATGCCGGCGGTGCCGCCCTGGCCGGACGGGGCAAGATGATCGCCGCCCTGGAACGGCTGCAGGCCATGCACGAGCCGGCCCAGCTGCCCTCGCAGATGGCCGCCTTCGGCATCAACAGCGGTTCGGGGGTGATGCGGCTGTTCATGTCCCATCCGCCTCTCGAACAGCGCATCGCGGCCCTGCGGGGGCAGTCGGACCTGGCTCTGTCGGCCCAGTCCTGACACGCCGGTCCGGTACGGGCATAACCGAAGGGGGCGGCGGCGGGTGCCGCCGCCTCCGTTTTGTGTCCGTGCCGGTTAACCGCGCACCGCGGCCCCCCATTGGCGCCGTCACCGGACAGGTGTATATGTGGGAACCGA
>Ga0102956_1000692_pt1 | contig 11817 bp, 11 predicted proteins | sample SalPonF2_A_D2_MG_FD_84515 | JGI IMG/M metagenome (GOLD analysis project Ga0102956, IMG submission 84515) | Salt pond soil microbial communities from South San Francisco under conditions of wetland restoration - Salt Pond MetaG SF2_A_D2_MG ...
GACGGGGCCGCCCATCGGGGCGCACTGGCCGCCGGCGCCCCCACCGTCGCCGTGCTGGGTACCGGGCCCGACCGGGTGTATCCGGCGGCCCACCGGGAACTGGCCCATGAGGTGGCCGCCCAGGGGGCACTGGTTTCCGAATTCGCCCCCGGCACCACCCCGCGGCCGGAGCATTTCCCGCGCCGCAACCGGCTGATCAGCGGACTCAGCCTCGGGACCCTGGTGGTGGAAGCGGCGCTGCGCTCGGGCTCGCTGATCACCGCCCGCCACGCCGTGGAACAGGGCCGGGAGGTGTTTGCCATTCCCGGCTCCATACACAACCCCCTGGCCCGGGGCTGCCATGCGCTGATCCGGCAGGGCGCCAAGCTGGTGGAGACCGCCGACGACATCCTGGAGGAGCTGGGCAGCCTGGCGGCGGCGCAAAGCCCGCCGGCGCCGGGGCAGGCCCCGGAGCAGCCCGTCGGGCTCACAGAGGAGTACACCCAACTTATTGAATATATGGGATATGATCCGGTCTCGATAGACCAGCTGGTGCAAGCCAGCGGATTGACGGCGGAGGCCATTTCCTCCATGCTCCTGATCCTGGAGCTGCGCGGTTACGTGACCTGCGGCCCGGGCGGGCGGTATGTCCGAACCGAATACGAGGCCCTGAAATGAAAGAAAACATGCTCGACGTGCTGATGTATCTGTTCGAGAACTACTATATGGACGACGAGAACGACATCGGCCCGGATCGGGAGTCATTGCACGTCGAGCTGCTGGAGGCCGGCTTTCCGCCCAGCGAAATCAACCAGGCCTTCGATTGGCTGGAAGACCTTGCCGCCCAGCGGGATGAACCGCTCCCCAACACCCAGACCGGCCACTCCATCCGCCTGTTCACCGAATCCGAATGCACCCGGCTGGACCTGGAGTCCCGCGGCTTCCTGATGTTTCTCGAACAGGTCGGCATCCTCACACCGACCAGCCGGGAGCTGGTCATCGACCGCATCATGGCCCTGGGCACCAGTGAGGACATCGACATCGATCATCTGAAGTGGGTCATCCTCATGGTGCTGTTCAACCAGCCCGGCGAGGAAGCCGCCTACGCCTGGATGGAAGATCTGGTGTTCGAAAACCTGGGAGCCAACCTGCACTGAGCGCCCCCGCCGGACCCCGGCTGCCCCGCAAGGGTTGCCCGCGACGGCGACGCTCCCCTTGCCAACCCCCAGCCCTGCGGCAACGACACCCGCGACGCATACCCACCCAGAAGGCGCGCTTGCAAAGCGCAAGCCGGAGCCGGTAAGTTCATCACCCATGAGCAAGAATTTGTTGATTGTCGAGTCGCCGGCAAAGGCCCGCACCATCAAGAAATACCTGGGCAAGGACTTCGAGGTGCTGGCCTCCTATGGGCATGTGCGCGACCTGGTACCCAAGGAAGGCGCCGTCGATCCCTCCCACGACTTCGCCATGAAGTACCAGGTGATCGACAAGAACGCCAAACATGTCGACGCCATTCTCAAGGCCCTGAAGAAAGCCGATGCCCTGTACCTGGCCACTGACCCGGATCGTGAAGGCGAGGCCATCTCCTGGCACCTGTACGAGCTGCTCAAGCAACGCGGCGCGCTGAAGGACAAACCGGCCCATCGGGTGGTGTTCCACGAGATCACCCAGCGCGCCATCCGCGAAGCCATGGACCACGCCCGCGACCTGTCCATGGACCTGGTCAACGCCCAGCAGGCGCGCCGCGCCCTCGATTATCTGGTGGGCTTCAATCTGTCGCCGTTGCTGTGGAAGAAGGTGCGCCGCGGACTGTCCGCAGGGCGCGTGCAGAGCCCGGCCCTGCGCATGATCGTCGAGCGCGAGGAGGAAATCGAAAAGTTCCAGCCGCGCGAGTACTGGACGGTGGAGGCGGATCTGGAAAAGGACGCCCACCCGTTCATTGCCAGGCTCACCCACCTGCACGGGGCGAAGCTGGGCCAGTTCAGCATCACGGAGGGCGACCAGGCCCATGCCGCGGAGCGTGAGCTGACCGAAGCGGCCGGCGGCAAGCTCACGGTCAGCTCAGTCGAAAAGAAACAGCGCAAACGCAACCCGACCGCGCCGTTCACCACCTCCACCCTGCAGCAGGAAGCCTCCCGCAAGCTGGGGTTCTCGGCCAGCCGCACCATGCGCGTCGCCCAGCAACTCTATGAAGGCATCGACATCGGCGGCGGTGCGGTGGGCCTGATCAGCTACATGCGTACCGACTCGGTGAATCTGGCCCAGGAAGCGCTGGACGAGCTGCGCGAGTTGATCGGCGAGCGCTACGGCGCCGACAAAGTGCCCGCCAAGCCGCGCACCTACAAGACCCGGGCCAAGAACGCCCAGGAAGCCCACGAGGCCATCCGGCCCACCTCGGCGCAACGCACGCCCGAATCCCTGAAGGAGCATCTGAGCGCCGAACAGCTCAAGCTCTACGATCTGATCTGGAAGCGCACCGTAGCCTGCCAGATGACCCACGCCACCATCGATACGGTGAGCGTGGATTTCGCCTGCGGCGAGGGCAACACCCTGCGGGCCACCGGTTCGACCGTGGTGGACCCCGGTTTCATGGCCGTCTATCAGGAAAGTGTGGACGACGCCAAGAGCGACGGGGATCAGGCCATACTGCCGCCGCTCGCCAAGGGGGACACCGCGGTTCTGCACGCCGTGCGCCCGGAACAGCATTTCACCGAACCGCCCCCGCGCTACAGCGAAGCCAGCCTGGTGCGCGCTCTGGAAGAGCACGGCATCGGACGACCGTCCACCTACGCGGCCATCATCTCCACGCTGCTGCAGCGCGAATACGTGACCCTCGAGAAGAAGCGCTTTCGGCCCACCGACGTAGGCCGGGTGGTGGGCAAGTTCCTCGCCAATCATTTCACCCAGTACGTGGACTACGACTTCACCGCCAAGCTGGAGGACGAGCTGGATGCGGTGTCCCGTGGCGAGGAGGAATGGATCCCGCTGCTCAGACGCTTCTGGGGACCGTTCAAGGAACGGGTGGACGACAAGGAACAGAGCGTCAGCCGCAGCGAGGTGACCACCGAGACCCTGGACGAAGCCTGCCCCAAATGCGGCAAGCCCCTGACCCTGCGCCTGGGGCGGCGGGGGCGCTTCATCGGCTGCAGCGGCTTTCCCGAGTGCGACTATACGCGCAACGTGGACGAGGAAGGCGGCGCGGCCGAGCCGGAGGTGGTGGAAGGACGCAGCTGCCCGAAATGCGGCAAGCCGCTGATCATCCGCAGCGGCCGCTACGGCAAGTTCATCGGCTGCAGCGGTTACCCCGACTGCCGCTACATCGAACCCCTGGAGAAGCCGGAAGACACGGGCGTGGCGTGTCCCAAGTGCAACGAGGGCACCCTGCTCAAGCGCAAATCGCGGCGCGGCAAGATTTTCTACTCTTGCTCCACCTACCCGAAATGCGACTATGCAGTCTGGAACGAACCGGTCAGCGAGCCCTGCCCCAAATGCGGCTGGCCGATTCTGACAATAAAAACCACCAAACGGCGTGGCACCGAAAAAGTGTGCCCGCAGAAGGACTGTGATTTCGCCGAACCGGTCGAGGAAACCGAAGAACAGACGTACCACACGGCAGCCTCGTCGCGGTCGGTCTGACCGGAGGAGCAACCCATGGACACAGTACTCATCCACGGCAAACCCGTGGAACTGCGCATCAGCGCCGCCGCCCGCAACCGGCTCGCCGACCGACCCACGCCGCTGCTGGCGGAAATGGAACTGTACTTCAGCTGCCTGGTACGCAAGCGCGTACGGTTCCAGGACCTCGACGGCCGTGACGGTACGGTGAACGCGCTGCAGGGACTGAACGTGTGTTTCCGGCCCGTCACCACCGCTGAATGCCGGATGGTCGATGCCGGCGAAGAGGTACCCACCACCGCCATGCCGGTGGTGAACCCGGCGGCCTTCGTTCCCCACTGGCTGACCATCGACTACCGGCGCGGCGGCTGGCTGGGCGAATTTGGCTACCAGCGCAGCGACTGAACCGGCGCCGGCGGTGCCCAGCGGTTGGCAGCTGCGCAGCGCCGTGCGTTGCCTGCGCGCCGGCGGGGTGGTGGCCTATCCCACCGAGGCCGTGTACGGCCTGGGATGCGATCCGTTCGACCCGGCCGCCGTAACCCGGCTGCTGGACATCAAGCGCCGCCCGGTGGGCATGGGTCTGATCCTGATCGCCACCGACTTCCAATACCTGGCACCCCTGCTGGAGGCCCTGCCCGACAAGACGCAGCGCCGCGTACTGGCGAGCTGGCCGGGGCCGGTCACCTGGATCTGGCCGGCGCAGTCCTGGGTGCCGCGCTGGCTGCGGGGCGATCATACCGGGCTGGCGGTGCGGGTGACCGACCATCCGGTGGCGGCCGCCCTGTGCAGGGCCTGGGGCGGGCCGTTGGTGTCCACCAGCGCCAACCGCAGCGGCCACCCGCCGGCACGCAGCGCCCTGACCGTCCAGCAGCGCCTGGGATCCGACATCGACTGGCTGCTGCACGGATCGCCGGGAACCCGCCGCCGCCCCACCGAAATCCGCGATGCCCTCAGCGGGCGGATCGTGCGTCCCGGCTGAGCCACGCCCGGTGCGGTATCATCGGCGCTATCGTCCGACCGACTGACCATCACCCATGAACGAACCCGACATCCAAGCCGTACGCCAATACCTGCTGGAGCTGCAGGAGACCATCTGTCAGGCCCTGGAAGCCAGCGACGGCAGCGGGCGTTTTCGCGAGGACGCCTGGGACCGTGCAGAGGGCGGCGGAGGACGTTCGCGGGTTCTGGAGGAAGGGGCGGTATTCGAAAAGGCGGGCATCAATTTCTCCCATGTGCACGGCGCCGGCCTGCCGCCGTCGGCCAGCGCCCACCGTCCCCAGCTGGCGGGGCGTCACTTCCAGGCCCTGGGCGTCTCGCTGGTGGTCCATCCGCGCAACCCCTACGTACCCACCTCCCACGCCAACGTGCGGTTCTTCATCGCCGAGAAGGAAGGCGCGGAGCCGGTGTGGTGGTTCGGCGGCGGGTTCGATCTGACACCCTATTATGGTTTCCGGGACGATGCGGCGCACTGGCACCGGACGGCCCGGCAGGCCTGCGAGCCCTTCGGGGCCGATGTCTACGGGCGCTTCAAGCAGTGGTGCGATGAATATTTCTTTCTCAAGCACCGCAACGAGGCGCGCGGCATCGGCGGGCTGTTCTTCGACGACCTGAACGAATGGGGTTTCGAGCGCTGCTTCGAGTTCATGCGCAGCATCGGCGACCACTATCTGCCCGCCTATCGGCCGGTGGTGGAACGGCGCAAGCACATCGAGTACGGCGAGCGCGAGCGCGAATTCCAACTCTATCGCCGGGGCCGCTACGTGGAGTTCAACCTGGTCTACGATCGCGGAACGTTGTTCGGATTGCAGTCGGGCGGTCGCACGGAATCCATCCTGATGTCTCTGCCGCCGCTGGTGCGCTGGCGCTACGACTGGCATCCGGCGCCGGGCAGCCCGGAAGCGGAGCTGCATGAAGTCTTTCTGCGCCCCCGGGACTGGCTGGAGGACGCGGGCTGATAGCGCCGCGCGCCCGCGCACCGCGGCGCAGCCGCTCTGCTACCATCAGGCCATGACCCTCACCGAACTGCGCTATATCGTCGCCGTGGCCCGCGAACGCCATTTCGGACGCGCCGCGGAAACCTGCTTCGTCAGCCAGCCTACCCTCAGCGTGGCCGTGAAGAAGCTCGAGGACGAATTGGGCGTGGTGCTGTTCGAGCGCGGCGGCGGGGAGATCACGCCTACCCCCATCGGCGCGCGCATCGTCGAACAGGCCATGCGGGTGCTGGAGCAGGCGGATCAGATTTCCCATATCGCAGCGCACGGCAGGGACCCGCTCGCCGGGCCGCTGCGGGTGGGCGCCATCTTTACCATCGCGCCTTATCTGCTGCCGCGGGTGATCCCGGTGCTGCATCGCAAGGCACCGCAGATGCCGCTGCTGATCGAAGAGGACTACACCGCGAAACTCGCCGCCCGCCTGAAGAACGGCGAGCTGGATGTGATCGTCATTTCCCTGCCGTTCCAGGAGCCCGGGCTGGCGGTGCAGCCCGTGTACGAAGAACCGTTCGTGGTGGCCTTGCCTGCCGAGCACCGCTGGCGCGACCGCAAGAGCATCGACGCCCAGGAACTGGCCCGGGAAAACCTGCTGCTGCTCGGTGCCGGTCACTGCTTCCGCGACCAGGTGCTGCAGGTGTGCCCGGAGTGCCAGCGCTCCAGCGCCGCCGGCACTCTGCAGCGCACTCTGGAAGGAGGCTCCCTGGAAACCATACGCCAGATGGTCGCCACCGGCGCAGGCATCACGGTACTGCCATGCACGTCGGTGGGGGCCAACCCCGCCAGCGACCGGCTGACCGTTATGCGCGCGTTCCGAAAGCCGGTGCCGGTGCGGCAGGTGGCGTTGGCGTGGCGACGCAGCTTCCCGCGCGGGGAGGCGGTGGAGGCACTACGCCAGGCCGTGCTGCGCAGTCGCCTGCCCTGCGTCACCTTCAGACCCGATGCCACAATCGAACAATACTGAAACCTGTCTGCCTGGATTGCCGGTCGGCCGTGCGGGCACGACGCGGGCGCCGGGAGGCGCGCAGCGCTGAGACGGTAGAAGAGCACCGCAGCAAGACCCGCAGCGCCCCATGGGCGCTCGGGTTGCGACAGCTTCCGGAAAGGGCACCTATGGATCCGATCGTAATCGTGGGAAGCGGACTGGCCGGCTACACCGTAGCAAGGGAGTTGCGCAAGCTCGACTCCAGCGTACCGCTGGTGATGATCACCGCCGACCACGGGCGTTTCTATTCCAAACCCAATCTTTCCAACGGCTACGGGTTGGGCAAGCAGGCCCATGAGCTGGCCATGAACGATGCCCGGACCATGGCCCGGCAACTCGATGCCGGCATTGACACCGATGCGCGGGTCGAGGCGCTGGAAATCCAGCGTCACTGCGCGATACTCGCCGATCGCACCCAATCCTATTCCCGCCTGGTGCTGGCCCTGGGCGCCGACCCGATCCGCCTGCCGCTGGAAGGCGACGGCGCGGAGGCCGTGCTGTCCGTCAACGACCTGCAGGATTATGAGCGGTTTCGCGACGCCATGGCGGACAAGCGTCGACTGGTGATCCTGGGGGCGGGTCTGATCGGTTGCGAGTTCGCCAATGACCTGCAGGCGGCCGGCATGCAGGTAGCGCTGGTCGATCCCGCCGACCAACCCCTGGCGCGGCTGGCCCCGGCGCCGGTCGGGCGTGCCCTGCGCGATGCCCTCGCCGGCATCGGCGTGCAGTGGCACATGGGCACAGTCGCCCAGCGTGTCGAGCGCCATGGGGAAGGGCTGCGGGTCATCCTCGCCGACGGCCGGGCACTGGACACCGATGTGGTGCTGTCGGCGGTGGGGCTGCGTCCGCGGGTGGCGCTGGCCCAGACCGCCGGGCTGGTCACCGAACGGGGCATCGTGGTTGACCGTCTGCTGCGTACCAGCGCCGCCGATGTCTACGCCCTGGGCGACTGCGCGGAGGTGGCCGGGCTGGTGCTGCCATTCGTAATGCCCATCATGCATGCCGCCCGCGCGTTGGCGAAGACACTCGCGGGCACCGAGACCGAAGTGCGCTATCCGGCCATGCCCGTGGTGGTGAAGACACCGGCCCTGCCGGTGGTGGTGGCGCCGCCGGCGGCCGACGCCAGCGGTGGTTGGCAGGTGGAAAGCAGCGATGGCGGAGTTCGTGCACGCTGGCTGGCGCCCGGCGGCGAGCGGCTGCTGGGGTTCGCGCTGGCCGGCACGGCGGTGACCGAGAAGCAGGCCCTTACCAAGCTGCTGCCCCCCACCCTGAAGTAGAATTGCCCTCACCGGGACAAAAAAAACCCTGCCTTTCGGCAGGGTGAAGTCGCTTTTCAGCGTCGGAGGAGTCGGCAGTTCGTTCCCGCCTCTGGGCGGTGAGTCTGTGACATGGACCCGAGTGTCCGTCCGAACCAGTTCATCAAGTCTTCGAGGTCCTGTGGCGCTTCAGGAGTTCCGCCGGCGGCGGATCTGCACAACGGCACCAGCGAGGTCCTACTGGTCAAGACATCGGTTTGGGTTCAGGGGCTTCCAGGCCCATGTCACAAACCCCGCCCTCAGCCTTCGAAGACGTTGGCGGCGTTGTACCCGAAAACTTGAGGGCCGTTCCCGGGTCGTCGCCAGCGCCCTTTGCTCAGGAAAATGCAAGCACGATGCCAATTGGTGCCAATCTGCAAGAGTTGCACAAAGACAAACAGTTACGACCACGTCGCGATTCCAGCGAGCAGGCCGACCGGGTTGGGCGCGTCAATTTGTGACGCTCTGCGGCGGGTAAGGCGTCAGCCGGGTGACGGAGTCCGTCAGATCTTCCGGGCTCCGCCCGGACACACGAGGGGCGCCGCCGCGGAGGGGGTATCGGCCTGCCGACGGCGCGCCGCCGGCTGAACCAGGGGACACACAGCGGAACCGGACAATCGCCTGCCGGCGCAGCGCTGACACGGCGCAACCGGCGGCCCGTGGAAGATTGACGAACGGTGAAAATCGGTCTTGAGGAAGTCGCTCAACCGACGGTGTCGTCGCGGTCAGCGCCGGCAGTGCCCTGTGTGGCTCGCTCGCCCTGCAGTCGGCGAATGACACCGGCCTCGGCAAGCAGGGCATCGAGCCCCTGGGGCGGCACCGTGCCCGTCGCCATGGGGGGCAGGTAGGCCAGCAACTCATGGCGATGCAACACCTCGAAGTACTCGCGCGCCCCCAACTCGTGGACGGCCCGGGCAAAGCCGTCGTTGAGATGGGTCATGGCGTCGGCACGCTTGCGGCTCATGAGCAGCTGGCCGTAGACCAGGTCCGCGAGGGCCAGCTCCCGTTCGCCGGGGGCCGTTGCCATCAGGGTACGATAGTCGCCTTCCACGTCACGCCCCAGCCAGTAGCGGGCAATCAGCGCCTGCAGGCCGCAGGCGAAGCATGCCCGTCCCCGGGCGTGGGAGCGCTGCAAGCGCTGGTGGGCTTCCCGGAGAAGATCGGCCGCCTCGGCGGGTGACATGGGCTGCCCATACCAGGCCGCAAGGGGCAGCGCCCCCTCCATCAGGGCGACGTGGCGCACAATGGAATTGCCCCCGCGAGCCGTCATCCGCACCTCACCCATAAGGGAATCAGCCCGTGCTGCGGGCCCTCTCGCCCGCCGGGGCCACCTGCAGGGACATGCTAACCGCCCCGGGACGGACCGCCAAGGCGTCCCGGGGACTGACCGCAACGGCACGGGCGCGGTACACTGGCGCTCCGAATTTGCAGCAGCCGGAGACCCCAGCCATGGGCGATTTCGACACCGATGCGGGCGCTTTTCCGCGGGTGCGCATGCGGCGCATGCGCCGGGATGACTTTTCCCGCCGCCTGATGCGCGAGCATCGCCTGGGCGCCGACGACCTGATCTACCCCGTGTTCGTATTGGAGGGCGACGAGCAGCGCCAGGCAGTGGCTTCCATGCCGGGCATCGAGCGCCACAGCATCGACTACCTGTTGCGCGAAGCCGAGCAGCTCCTGGAGCTGGGCGTTCCGGCCATGGCGCTGTTTCCGGTCACCCCGCCGGAGCGCAAGAGCGAGGATGCGCGCGAAGCCTACAATCCTGACGGGCTGGCGCAGCGTACCGTTCGCGCTCTGAAGGAGCGCTTCCCGGAGCTGGGGGTGATCACCGACGTGGCCCTGGACCCGTTCACCACCCATGGCCAGGACGGGTTGATCGATTCCCAGGGTTATGTGATGAACGACGAGACCGTGGATGTGCTGGTGCGCCAGGCGCTGTCCCATGCCGACGCCGGCGCCGACGTGGTGGCGCCGTCGGACATGATGGACGGGCGCATCGGCGCGGTACGTGATGCCCTGGAAGCCCAGGGCTTTCGCAACACCCGGGTGCTGGCCTACGCCGCCAAGTACGCCTCGGGCTTCTACGGGCCGTTCCGGGATGCGGTGGGGTCGGCGGGCAATCTCGGCGCCGGCAACAAGTACAGCTACCAGATGGACCCGGCCAACTCGGACGAAGCGCTGCGGGAAGTGGCCATCGACCTGGCGGAAGGCGCCGACATGGTGATGATCAAGCCGGGCATGCCGTACCTGGATATCGTGCGCCGGGTGAAGGACCGCTTCGGCGTACCCACGTTCGTCTATCAGGTCAGCGGCGAGTACGCCATGTTGATGGCGGCCGCCGGCAACGGCTGGCTGGACGAACGCACCGTGGCGCTGGAGTCGCTGCTGGCCATGAAGCGGGCCGGCGCCGACGGCATCCTGACCTATTTCGCCAAGCGTGCCGCCGGCTGGTTGAAGGAGGGCGCCTGATCGGCGCCGGCGATACTGTCGTGCCAGATCGTTATGCCGTCGTCGGCCATCCCATCGCCCACAGCAAGTCCCCGCGTATCCACGGGCTGTTCGCCCGTCAGACCGGCCAGGACCTGGTGTACGAGGCCATGGACGTGGAGCCGGGCCGGTTCGCCGCGGCGGTCGGCGAATTCCGCGCCGACGGCGGCCGTGGCCTCAACGTCACCGTGCCTTTCAAGGAAGAGGCCTGGGCACTGGCCGGGCAGCGCAGCAGCCGTGCCGAACGGGCAGGTGCGGCCAACACCCTGGTGCTCGACGGCGAGCGGCCGATATTCGGCGATAATACCGATGGCCTGGGGCTGGTACGGGACCTGACCGTCAACCAGGGCGTGGCGCTCGAGGGACGGCGCCTGTTGCTGGTGGGCGCCGGCGGGGCCGCGCGGGGCGTGCTGGAACCGCTGCTGGAGCAACGGCCCGCGCTGCTGGTGATCGCCAACCGGACCCCGGAGAAGGCTGTGGAGCTGGCACGACTGTTCTGCGATCTGGGCCACGTGGAAGGCTGCGGTTTTCCTGCCCTGGAGGGCCAGCGCTTCGACCTGGTCATCAATGCCACCGCCGCCGGTCTGCACGGTGAGGTGCCCCCGCTGCCCGCCGACGTGGTGGCCGAGGGCGGCTGGTGCTACGACATGATGTACGGCAGCGGTCCCACCGCCTTTGTGCGCTGGGCCCGACAGCAGGGCATCGACCATGCGGTGGACGGTCTCGGCATGCTGGTGGAACAGGCGGCGGAGTCGTTCCGCATCTGGCGGGGCGTGCGCCCCCTCAGCGCCCCGGTGATCGCCGCCTTGCGTGCAGAAGTGACGGCGGGCTGACCCCGCCTGCCGCGCCGGGCCGCCGTGTAGGGCCTCAGCGGAAGCTGCGGCGCTCGCCCTGGCGCCGCTCCAAGCCTTCCCAGGGGCGCTCCCGCCAGTCCGTGGCCCGCCGCTCATTGGCGCTGGCATGGCGATCCACGAACGGCCGCACCCGCAACGGCCCGCCGTCCAGGCGCGCCAGCCGCAACCGATGCATCACCCGCCGGGCTTCGAAGTCCGAGTCCACCTGCAACAACCCGTAGCGCAGCATATGGCCCTCCGGACCGGGCTTCTTGAAAACCCGAACCTTTGCATTGCCGTCGGACAATTGGCCGAGCCGCCACAGATCCTGTTCCGTCGCCCCCTTCGGCAGATCACCCACGAAAATCAGCATGGCCCGCTCCCCGGAGAGGTTCCCCGCATAAGTATAGTCCGTCGCGCTGACACAGGCTTGACGGCCGCCCCTTCGACGCCGGCCGGGAACCACGCAAAAAAGGGGTCGGTGACAAATGAGAATCATTTGTCACCGACCCCTTTTTTTCCTTTGTCACCGACCCCTTTTTTTCCTTTGTCACCGACCCCTTTTTTTCCCTTTTTTCTTCCGTGGGTTCCGTGGCTCTTTTGTTCTGTTGAGCTCTTGGATCACGGACGGTGCC
>Ga0102956_1000693_pt1 | contig 11814 bp, 11 predicted proteins | sample SalPonF2_A_D2_MG_FD_84515 | JGI IMG/M metagenome (GOLD analysis project Ga0102956, IMG submission 84515) | Salt pond soil microbial communities from South San Francisco under conditions of wetland restoration - Salt Pond MetaG SF2_A_D2_MG ...
AACCGCGATAGCGACGGGTGCGAACGGACCGCGTCCGCACTTCCGCTGCGGGCTTCGCGTAACGCGCATTCACCAGGCCGGCCTGGTCGAAGTCATAGGGCACATGATAATGCGAGCCACCGATATCCAGCATGATGCCGTTGTGGCAACAATTCTCATCACCGATAGCCGTGACCAGCCCCCAGTCCGTATTACCGATAAGGTACTGAAAAGTAAATGTAACTGCAGCCTGCCGGGTGTTTAACATCAGGCGGTTCACATGCGGCATGTGCAGTATCTCGCCACCCGTTCGCGCAGCGAGTTCTTCTTCCGACTCGATCAGGAAACCGTATCGAACCACGGGCTTGGACGTTGCTTTCTCGGTGTCGATGTATCGTATTTTCAAAAGGCGCGTGCGCAGCGCTACATCTGAAAGCATCGCAAAAATACGGTAGGCCGCGTACTCCTCCAGCACGTTTTGCTCATACGCGTCCGAGTCCCTGCAGTGCGTCACCAGTTTTAACCTGCCCTGTCCCTCGAATATCGAATCTTTTGTATCAGTAGCCGAGAAATCCAGGCGCAAAGGCCGAAAACGACATGCGCGGATGCGACTGTTGCCGCGCAATTTCACCGATACCTCAAACTCCCGCTCTCCTGCGGTGAGGACGAACTTCCGGCTACCGGGATTGCGCTTATCCTCCATTGTCGTTTGCAGTGGCCCTCGCAGCTCGATTGACAGCACATCCTCGGCGTCGAACAATCTCTCAGGCGGGGATGCGACTGCCGTACAACTGCAGAGCAAGAATGCGAATTGTGACCACGCAACGGGTTTCATAAGCGGCATGAGGCGATAATAGCGTGATGCAACAGGGACTTCTCTTATTACCGGTGGTAGTCCCCGTGTTTTTCTGGGCCGCTTATCACTATTACAAGGACCGGGACCTGCCGGAGCCGCCGGGTAATCTCCTGCTCTGTTTCGTCCTCGGGCTATTCGCGGCAGGCCTGTCGAAAGCAATGTATATCGGACTGGAACTCCTTGGTCTGCGATTCGATGCTGTGGCCCTGGCTGCGAATAACGGCCCCGGCCTCTTTGCTTACGCGCTGCTCGGGATCGGGCCCATTGAGGAACTGGCAAAAATGATTCCTTTCCTGCTGGTCGTTGTCCGGTTCAAAGCATTCGACGATTCAATGGACGGCATCACCTACGCATCGTTCATTGCCCTTGGCTACGCTGCGGTCGAGAACTACCACTACCTCGACTTTCTGACCACTACAGAGGCGTTCGCTCGAGGCTTTGCGGGCCCTGTCATCCACATCGTATTCGCGTCCATCTGGGCCCACTGGATAGCCCGTGCGCTGCTGGATGAACGATCCGTAGTATGGCCCGCTCTTACCGGATTTCTCCTGGCAGCCGCCCTGCACGGCTTTTATGACTTCGTGGTGCTCCGCCACGCAGTAGTGGCACTGCCAATTGCAGCAACGCTGATCGCAACCATCTGGATATGGCGATTAAGGCTCATGCAAGACCTGCATGAACAGGCATCAAAAGGTTCGGAGCGCTAACCTAGCCGTGGTTGTACGGGTTGTTGTCGTCGGGCCTGGAAATCGGCTCCTCGAGCGACAATTCCAGCGAATCATCCGGTGCCTCGAGCAACTCCGAACAACGCCGTTGGATTTCGGCCAACTTGAGCGTTACCTGCGACTCCGAGCGCGGTATCTGCTTCACATCCTTTTGCATTTTTCTTTGCATCGGAAATTCTGTCTCCTAATGGCGACAGCCCATATGTCGCAGTATAGAGACAGGCTGGAAGCCAGACTGTGAACCCGATCACACTAACTTCGGGCGAAAAGCGGTTTTTCAGGGTGTTATGTCAGATTGCGCTTGCAATACGCGGACACGGCCTATTAGGGAGGCGATTGCTGCAAGACTGACATCAGGATCGCAATTCCTTCGATGAAATTTCCAACCCTCAGGTTCTCATTCGGTGAGTGCTGATTGTTGTCGATATTCACCGTCGGCACGGTAGCTGCCGGAACGCCGAGCGCCGCGATTATCGGAGCAATCGGTATCGAACCTCCCATCGTACGAATCAATATCGGCTCATGACCATACAGGTGCTTCATCCCTGCCCTCGCCAGCAGCGCCGGCGGCGAATTCGGGTCCGAGCGAAACGCTCCGTAGGAAATATCTGCCGTCATGCTGACGATGCGAGCGTACTTCAGGCGTTCGGCATCGCTCGGGGCATGGTCAAGAACCGTAAACCCCAAACCCTCGATGTGCCCTTTGACGAGACCAATGAGACGCTCCGGATCCGATTCCATCACGAGCCGCATGTCGAGCTCTGCGACAGCCTCGGCCGGAATGATCGTTCGTGATGCCGCGCCGGTCCATGCCGCTGACAATCCGCGAATATTCAGGGACGGAAACTGGATCGACTCCTGCAGTGTATCCGCCACCTCGTCCGAGCGAATCAACCCGACAGAACGCAGGATCGCCTCTTCATCGTCCGGCACGGCCGCCAGTATTGCCCGGGCCTCGTCGTCGAGCTCGACACCGTCGTAAAACCCGTCAATGGTCACGACGCCGTTCGGCGCCTTCATGGAGCCCAGGATTCGGGCCATCGCGAAGGCCGGATTGGGCATGAAGTTGCCGTAATGGCCGCTGTGCTGCGCAACCCGCGGCCCGTAGGTGGTCAGCGTGATCGTCGCAATACCCCGTGCTCCGAGCGATACCGTTGGATGATTCGACGCATGTGGAGGGCCATCAAAAATGAGCAGCATATCGGCTGCCAGCAGTTCCTTGTTGGCCGCTACCGCGGCAGCAAGGTTGGGCGAACCCAGCTCTTCTTCCGTATCAATCAAGACCTTCAGGTTATACCCGAGGTCCGATTTGACCTCAGTCAGCAGCTGCACGGCCATCATGAACTGGGTCATCGGCCCCTTCGAATCAGCCGCAGACCGCGCAAAGATCCGCCAATCCGGATTCAACCCGGTCTGCAGCCGACTCCAGTCGATAGTCTCCCAGTTCCCGTCGGCGAGCTGCTCCTTGAGGACGGCATCGTAGGGATCAGCCTGGTGCCACGCAGATCGATCGACCGGCTGCCCATCGGCCTGGAGGTAGATCAACACGGTCGTGTCAGCATTGGCGGACAGCCGCTCGGCATACACTGACGGGCTACCGTCTGTTGGCAGCAGTTGCGTCGTGAAGCCCCGCGCCTCAAACGCGCCACGCACCCAGGTATTCAGTGCAGCGATCTGTTCCGGGTAAATCGCATCATTCGGCAACGCCAGGAACTCCCTGTACAACGCGACAGCGTCCAGCGCATGCGTATTCGCCAGCGAACGGAGTTCGTCAGCCGAGATCTGTCCCGGACGATCCTCCGCAACCGCAAGTCCTGGCAACGCAATGAGTGCAAAAAGGCCGCCCATTAAAAGCGCGGCCTTGTTCTTACGTGGGTGCGGAAACATTACGATCCTTCTCAGAATCTGATCATCGCGGAACCCCAGGTAAACCCGGCCCCAAAGGCTGCCATCAGCAGTGTGTCGCCCCGTTTCACCCTGCCGTCCTTGACCGCGAGGTCCAGCGCTAACGGAATGGAAGCACCCGACGTATTGGCGTGCTCATCGACCGTGGCAACGACGCGCTCCATTGGCAGACCGATTTTCCTGGCGGCCGCCTTGATAATGCGCATATTTGCCTGGTGCGGGATAAACCAGTCGATATCGTCGAGATGGCCTTCAAGATCATCGACCGTCTCGCGGGCGATGCTGTCAAACGTCGCCACCGCGCGTTTGAATACGGCGTTACCATTCATCTCAATGAACGCTTCCCCCTTGCGCGTGATGTCATAACCGATTGACACGCCCTGCCGGATTTGCAGCAAGTCTTCGTATTCGCCGTTCGCGTGAATGTGCGTCGACAGCACACCCGGCTCGTCGGAGGCTTCAAGTAGGACAGCCCCTGCCCCATCGCCAAACAACACGGCCGTACCCCTGTCTTCCCAATTGGTTACCCGCGATAGCGTCTCAGAGCCTATGACGAGGGCTTTTTTCGCACCGCCTGTGGTCACAAACCGGTTGGCAACATCGAGGGCGTAGAGAAAGCCGCTGCAGGCCGCGTGGACGTCGAACGCAGGACAGCCCTTGATACCGAGCTGTCTCTGCACAATGCACGCCGTGGACGGGAACACTTTGTCCGGCGTGGCGGTTCCGAGCACAATCAGACCAATCTCATCAGCGTCAATGCCGGCGTCTTCGATCGCTCGCCGCGACGCTTCCAGCGCCATGGAGCCGGTTGTTTCGCCTTCTGCAGCGATATGACGGCGCTTAATGCCGGTGCGCTCCTGAATCCATTCGTCTGAGGTGTCCATCATCTTCTCGAGGTCCTTGTTGGTCAGGACCTTCTCGGGAAGGAAGCTGCCTACTCCTGCGATGCGTGCAAATGTCATCAGGTGTCCCTCTTCAGGAACGCAGCGATTTCACGCAGCGTCGGATAATCAAACAAGTCGCTTATGTCCAGCTTGCCGGGGTATTTCTCATCAATGGCAAGTACGACTTCGGTCAAGGTTAGTGAACTTACACCGACTTCGAACAGATTGTCATCTGCGGAGATGGTGCGGTCCTTCGCCACGTCGCGGCAGATATGCTCGAGTTCGGCTACCAACGGGTCTTCATCAAACGACTCATCTCTGGATTCCTTAGGCTCCAGCTCTGCTAGGGCTTCATCGAAATCGCCATCGAGGTATGCCTGCAGCAACTTCACGCGCTGCACTTTTCCACTGGTCGTCTTGGGGATACGCTCAACTGGTATGACTGTATGAACCTCGAGTCCGGCGTGCTCACCAACGATATGCCGAATCGGGTCGACCAAAGGCTGAAATTCATCGATTGTCCTGCGAAACAGCACGAATACGATGAGTTCTTCGGTCTGGCCGCCCTTCGGAGTGGCGCCCGCGACGACAACCTTGTTGAGGTCCATGTCCGGAAGTTGCGCGATGATCTCCTCAATATCGTGCGGATAATAGTTTTGGCCGTTGACAATAATGACGTCTTTTTGACGGCCCGTGATTACCAGGTCACCATCAACAAACACGCCGCAGTCGCCCGTGCGAAGCCAGCCATCGTCCGTGAACAGCTCGGCCGTGGCTTCAGCGTCACCGTAAACCCGTTCAGTCACACTGTCGCCGCGCAGCAGTATGTGGCCGATATGCCCATCGGCGAGCGCCTGATCATCATCGCCGGCAATACGAATGCTGACGTCTCGAATTGCCTTTCCTACCTTTACAAAACTGACCGAATCCCGGTCCGCGGGGTCCGCTGCGTGGAAGGCCTCGCCGATCTGCAGGCTATGGCGATCCATCACGACACGTTCGTAGGTGGGCCCAAGCGGTGAAAACGATACGCCGACGGTGGCTTCCGCAAGGCCGTATACCGGCAGCATCGTGTTGCGTTCCAGACCGTATGGCGCAAGGGCATCAAGAAACTCTTCGCAGAGCGCCCACGAAATCGGCTCAGCGCCGTTGATGATGCGTTTGACGCACGACAGATCAATGCCCGTCAGGCCTTTACGCTGGAATAGCTTGAGGAAATGCTTGTAGCCGAAATTGGGCGAGCAAAGTTGGGTAGCGCGGAGTTCACTGGCCTTGCTCATCCACAGCAGCGGTCGGCGCACAAAGACATTTGTATCCATGACCGCGTGATTCATGCCGGCAGCCATGACGCTCAAATGGAAACCAATGAGGCCCATGTCATGCGTCAGGGGCATCCAGCTCAGGGACTGGTCATCTTTTCCCCAGTCGAATCCTTCAACGATCGCGCGGATATTCACGCACAGGTTTTTGTGCGTCAGCACAATCCCTTTGGGGTCACTCGTGGATCCGGAGGAATACTGAATGAAGCCGATGTCATCCGGCCTGGCGTCGTGAATTGCCCCATGAGTGCCGGGCTGAACATCACTCATCAGCACCGCATGCGTGTTGAGTAACTCCCCGATTTCCGAAAGCTCGCGTTCCTCTGCGAAATCCAACAATCGCTGCAGAAGGTCCATTTCCGTAAACAATGTTGGATGTTCGAGCTGCGACAGGATGCGAAACAGCTTGAGCTTGTGTTCGTCGCTGATACCGACTGCGACCGGCACCGGCACGATGCCGCCCAGGATTGCAGCCCAGAACGCAACAACAAAACTCTGATTGGATGTACTGAAAATAATCAGCTCATCGCCAGCTTTCATACCGCGTGCCTGGAGCGACCCGAGCAATGCCAACGCTGCATCCCACAACTCACCGAATCGCAAAGCGGACTCATCGTTCGCGCCGTTGATAAAACGAATTTCCCGATCGCGGCCTTTAACGTCCGCGAAAAGTTCAATCATGGTGTCGTAAAGTTTCATAGTGTCCTAGCGTATTTCGGGTCGCACGTGGATATCGTCGGCCACGCGCAGATTGATTGCCAGCTCAAGTTCGGGCTCTGCGCCCTCAACGAGAGACATGCGAAACCGTGGCAGCAATAAACCCAGATGCACTTTCATTTCGAGGAAAGAAAAAAACTCGCCGAGGCAACGCCGTGGCCCAAGTGAAAAAGGAAAGAATGGCCGATTTTTCTTTGGCCTGTCGCTTGGCAGAAAACGCTCGGGATCAAATTTGTCCGGCTCTGTCCAGTAATTGTCGGTTCGATGCAGGACAAACGGAGCCAGGTAGATGTCAGTACCGGCAGGAACGTCGAAATCTTTCAGGTCGTCATCAGTGAGAGATCGTCGGGTCAACAGCCAGACCGGTGGATACAAACGAAGCACCTCTTCAAGTACTTGTTGCGTGTACTCCATGGCCCCGAGATTCTCCGCCGTGAGCGCCGACACGTTCGGCACGACACGCTGCGCCTCGTCGATAAGTCTTGCTTCTACGCCGGGGTGTTTGGCTACCAGGTACCAGACCCAATTCAACGTGTTTGCGGAAGTTTCGAACCCGGCGACGATAAGTGTCATCAACTCATCAAGAAGCTCACGCAAATGACGGGCCTTCATAACGACACTGAGGTCGCGAGTCGAATCGCGGCTTAGAAACGCTCGGCGATCACAGCACTCAACCATGACCGCCATCAACCTGTGAACATTCTGACGACTAAAGGCGGGCTGGATCATCGTGCGAGAGCGGCGCCATACGTCGCCGTCGCTGACAATCAGTCCATTGCCAAGCAACATTTTCACGCGCTCGAAACCCGGTTCTTTTTCGTACCTCGCATGGCGTCGCGTCGGAATTTTTCGGACCTCGACAGCGTCGTTAACAAAGTAGGCCAATCGACCGTTTGCCTGATTCAGGCTCACGACATCACCGTACTCGCGCTGCAGGGATTGCAGCCTGGCCAGCGTCTCGGCATCTAACCCGAGTGTTACCGGTTGATCGGGGCCTGGTGGGCGCCTGTAATGAAGTTGAGTATCAGTCATGGGAAAAACAGGAACAGCGCAGGTTGAAGCCAATTGCGCAGCGCAATCTTACATTGACCCGCACAGATTCGATACTGCAAACTCTCGCACTTGAGCGAACGACCATCCAAGAATTTCGACTCTATCGAGTCCCGGCGCAGCACGACCTCGCAGCGCAAAATGACGCGTGCGCGACGTTTGTACTATTTCCTGGGCCTTCCTGTATTGCGTGGCCTGATCAGGGTCCTGACGTCCACGTATCGCTTCGAGAAAATCGTTGGGACCGAGCATATCGAGCCATTCATCGACTCAGACAAGGTCTGCGCTCCGGCGTACTGGCACCAGCACCATATCCCGGGCTCCACGCTGATACGGTCGTGGATCAGGCGCGGATTCAAGGCCTGCTTCCTGATTTCGGGCTCGGTCGACGGCGATGTGCCCGAGCGCATCGCTCGTGCCTGGGGTGCTGAGGTCATCCGTGGGTCCGCTAACAAGAGTGGCGCCCTCGCCCTGCGAGACCAGCAACAGATGATGAAAAACGGCTACTCGATCGTGACCACGGCGGACGGCCCACGAGGACCGAAGTACGAGTTCAAAGCGGGCACCGTGCTGATGGCGCGAATCGCTGGCGTTCCAATCATCCCAATCGGATGCGCGGCAGATCGCGCCTGGTACCTGAAAAGGTGGGATAATTTCCTGATTCCGAAGCCCTTTGCCCGCATCGTGATCGCCATCGGCGAACCTGTTCCCGTCCCGCGAGATGTGCCGCTGGACGCGCTGGAACCGGTCCGGTTGAACGTTCAGGAAGCAGTCATGTCCCTTATGAGAGACTCTGAGAAAATTCTCGAGGCTGATTAAGGACCCTTAAGTGAAACGTTTGTCTTGCATTGCACTGACACTGCTTTTGGCGGCCCTATTTGCCGTACCAGCGGCCGTCGCGGGCGAGCTTGCGCCGCATCGCGCGGAATACAAGGTCAAGATTTCCGTAGTGTCTGGCCAGCTGAATACCGAGTTGAAGACCACTGACTCCGGCTACGTTGCGACGCACACCATTAAACCTACGGGCGTGTCGAAGATGATTACACGCGGCACCATGAACGTATCTTCAACGTTCAGAGCCTACTCCGGCGGAGTCCAGCCAGTGACCTATCACGCGGTCGACACCATTCGCGACGACCCTGAAACACACATTATTTTCGACTGGGACACCAACGAGGCCAGCGGCACGGTGGGCAATGAGGATGTGCTGCTACACCTTGACGGGATCGCTCATGACGGCGTGTCCATCCAGTACGAGTTGATGTATGACCTGTTGAATGGCGGTCCCGATAGTAGCTACGTCCTGTTCGATGTGGACAAGATGCGCGTGGCGAACGTACGAAACGTCGGTACGAGAAATTTCAAGACAAAGGCCGGAGAATACGAAGCCGTCGGTATCCAGCACCAAAAGCAGGGATCATCACGCGTTACGACGTTGTGGTGTGCGCCGGACTTGAACTACCTGCCGGTGGTCATCGAGCAGCACCGCAAAGACAAATTGAAGTTCAGGGCAACACTAACAAGTTACACACCAATCTGACCCTGTTAGCCAGACGGTAGCCGTTGAGTACCCCCTGGTTGCGGCTCCGCGGGCGGCATTCTCCTCCCGCCGGTAGCCCAGAGAGGCACTACCCGCTCTGCTCGCGATCAAATATCTGCGTAGTCGAGAATACGAGCTCGTCCTTTTCAAGCACGGTAATAGTGCGCACGAGTGCGGTTCCACTTTCGGCTAGCGACCATCTCTCGGCCAGCACGGCCCCCTTCTCATCCATCGTCTCGGCGACGAATTCATTCGCATCCCATCCCGACACGCGTTGCGCCTCGATAGGCCCTACAGACACGATGCGATTCTCGCCGAAGGTAAATTCTTCCACGATCGCGCGGTCGAAACTGATGAAAATCCCGTGCAGCGTTTGCGTAATTTTGAGGGACGTACCCGACTCCAGGAACACATGGACGGCGGAACCATCCGAGCGCGACCTCCGCGCCTGGCTGAGCGACGTCCGAGAGTTCCGCGACGTTTTGCGCGGAACCACGATGGTCTGCTCTTCAGTTGCAGCCCTGGCAACAGGAGTACCCGACTCGCGCCGCAAAACCCAGTTGCCGGAAAGATCGATATCGTTCGCATTGACACCGTTTCGCGGCGGCAATGGCTCTAGTGTGGAGCAGGACGCAATCAGAACAGCGACCAACGTGGCGGCAGTGAGTAAAGCAATTCTTCTCATGAGCCTAGTTTTTCACAGAAAGCCGTCAACGAATACCTCGCAGTACGCGTTAGCTATACTAGACGCCGGCTTTTCGGTGGAATGACAACCTGCCAAGGAGACAACAATGAACATACTTCGCTTGATACTTGCAGCGTCCGCGCTGGCACTGCTTCTTCCTTCCACAAGCATCGCAGAACCGGCTGACGGACTTGATGAAATGAGTCCGGAGGAACGCCATGAGTACGTTCAGAGCTTGTCGGAAGAGGATAGACAAAAGTTACGAGAACAAAAACGCGCAGAGTGGCAGGCAATGTCCGATGAGGAACGGCGCGCTGCGCGCGACCGTTACCAGCGAAACCGCGAAAAGAACCGTGCCGCTATGCGCGAGAACTGGGACAACATGTCAGAGGAAGAGCGCGCGGCAGCGCGGCAGCAATACAAGGAACGTGAGGCGCAGCGCCGCGAAATCTGGAAAAACATGTCCGACGAGGAAAAAGCGGCTGCTCGTCAGCGCATGCAGGAACAGCGCGGCATGAAAAAAGGGAAACGCGGTAAAGCTCAGCAAGGTCAAGGCGACCGCCCGCGCGGTCAGCAGTAGGCCACTGACTCCAGGCCGAGCCATACAGCTAATGCACCGAGTTCGCTTTGCAAAGCGAACTCGTTTTCGTTTTGGTCTGTCCCTCGCTCATGGTAGAGGCTGCGCACAAGCAGCCTACTGGCGGGTCGATCGGCTTTGAGATCAACCCGGGCCACGATGCGGTCACCCCGGCGGAATGGCAGCACGTAGTAGCCCCATCGACGCTTGGCCTCCGGCACGTAAATTTCAATGCGGTACTCGAAATTGAACAGGCGCGCGGCCCTCGGCCGAAACCAGACCAACGGGTCAAACGGGGATAACAACGAAGCCCCGGTGATCTCACGCGGAAATCGCGCTTCTTGTGACAGGTATGCCTGCTCCTTCCAGCCCTCGACTGTTACGGGTGTAAGAACACCTTCCTCAACGAGTTCCGCGATTCGCGGGACTGCCTCGCGTACTGGCATGCGGTAGTAATCCGCGAGATCGCGCACCGTCCCGATCCCCAGCGACGTGGCAGATTGGCGCAGCAACTCCCGCCTCGCGTCATATTCGCCTATGGTCTTGTCTCGATGCACACTGTCGATAAGGCGTTCGGGCAACTCGTAGACACGCTGGAAATTTGTCAGCCGCCTGCGAACCCCGAGATTTCCCCGCCCGAAATGATGCTCGAGAGCCCAACGCTCCACCGGTCGATGCCAGTCACCGGGCTTGCGGTTGGGGCTGACGGTCGCAGGCAGGTCGTTCGCAGTGACTCCGCCTTCGGCCCGAACCTGCTCAAGAATGCGCTGGAGGTAACCGTCAGGATCCTCCAGGGTCTTGAGCGGATTGCGCTTCCAGGGGGTCCACGCCCGGCGGCGGTGCTCAAGCAAGGGCCAGTCTCCGACTCGTACAATCGAAGCCTCGTGGGCCCATTGCTCCGTGAATTCTCGAGAATCATAGAGATAGCGTTCAAACCGGCATCGATCGTAGCCGCCAAGGCGCGACCAGATCATGAGGAAGTGCGCCGGTATCAAGACATTGACGAAGTCCAGTTGCAGCACGCCGATGGCATGGAGCGCACGGCGAAAATGTCGGATATCCGACGGCGATTTGGGGCGTGTACGGTCAAACCCCTGCGCCGCAAGGGCCACTCGGCGGGCTTCCCCAGCGGAAATGTTGGTTCTGCGAACTGCCAACGCGCAAATACTCCCGGACGTGTCAGAATGGCTATTGTATGAGAACTCTGATTCAAGTTTCCGCGTTGTTGCTTCTGGCCCTGCCCGTGCCCTTGCTTGCTGACGCCGACGAAATCGCGGGAACATGGCTTAGTGGTGATGGCGACGGCCTGGTCGCAATCCGCCTCGAGGATGGTGTCATTCGCGCAAAAATTCTTGGCTCGCCGAATGAGCGTTCGGACCGGGCAAAGACCGACGTCAACAATCCGGACCCGGCATTGCGTGGTCGTCGGCTCATCGGACTCGAAATATTCAAAAATTTTCGTTACGACGGCAACGGCGAATGGTCAGGCGGGTCCATTTACGACCCCAACAGCGGTAAGACCTATCGCTGTATATTGAGGCTCGTCGACCCCGACACACTCAAGTTTCGCGGCTTCA
>Ga0102956_1000695_pt1 | contig 11797 bp, 9 predicted proteins | sample SalPonF2_A_D2_MG_FD_84515 | JGI IMG/M metagenome (GOLD analysis project Ga0102956, IMG submission 84515) | Salt pond soil microbial communities from South San Francisco under conditions of wetland restoration - Salt Pond MetaG SF2_A_D2_MG ...
CCAGATAATTATGTGGATAGCAACTTTAATTTGGTTTTTACATAAGATGCCCTAAGGTCTTGCCTTATGGAGATTCACTTTCTGCAAAATTTCATCAACAAAATATTTATAAAAAGAGTTTTCTTAAAAAAAGCATGATTAAGAAGAGGGGTGTTAAATTTAGTTTTATATTTCTTCTTTTAGCGGTAGTTCTTTTTGTTGGTTTGTCTATGAATGTTTCTGCTACATATATGCTTCCCTTCTGATAGAAATACCTATATATATTCTGCCTATCCTAGGATTGTAGTAAGACGAATCACCATTCCTAACAGTAACCAACATGATGTGGCCGAAAGTTAAGCATATAACGACATGGCGCATAAGCTGCGTGCAGGCCAACGTTGATTTAAAAACAAAATGTACTTCAGAAATTGAGAAACTAAAAACCGGCAGGGAAGGGCGATGCACGTCCGCTTAATGCGCTGGTTATACCGCGCTACTAAATATTGTTGTACCACTCTTCATTGATTGTAATTTTCTCTACCATCTCAACTTCTAATCCTAACTCTAATTCTTTGAGTTTTTCAACTAAATCATAGCCATCTATTAAATCTATAGGAGTAGCTCCATCTCGAGCAGCTTCTTTTTTAGCTTCACGGCTAAATGTGCCAGTTGTAATTATTAATCCTTTATCACCTCGTCCCATCATGGCACCTCGAAAATCTCTAACAACGGAAGAAGAAACCGTGTTACTATATCGTTTTGCTTGAAACATGATGTGAAAAGACATTACGCCACCGAGTCTTAAAATTCCACGGCCATCAATACCGCCATCATTAGTTTTACGTGTAACTTCCACATTTTTAAAACCAAGTTCTCTCAACATTCTTTGGCAAAGTTTTTCAAAAGAAGTTGGATCGATATTTTTAATGATGTTCAACAGTTCGTCTTGCCAAGTGAATTCATCAGTCTCGCTGTCAGGGTCATCTATTGTTCCAGACTCAGTTGATTTCGATTCTGTCTTTTCTTTCTCATCGAGTTTTTCTCTGGTTATTCTTTTAATTTTTTCCTTATCAACTTTTCCAATTTGATCACCTTTTTGTGTTAATACCCAAACACCTCGTTTAGAATTTTCAAGCAGACCAGCATTTTTAAGGTAAGTTCTGGCCCAAGCTAACCTGTAGCTTAATTTTGTTCTACTTTCTTTGTGAATATCATTAATCTCTTCGTCTGATAGATTGAGAACTTTACTAACCTCATCTTCAATTTCTGATATAGAAGCTGATCCACCCAAATTTTTCAGAGCTTGAATGGTAGGATTAAAAAGGTCTTCGTATTTATATTGAAAAATTTCTGACATCTCAATGATTTAATTTAAGCGGTATAACGACCCTGCGCATAAGGGGCGGTTTTGATTTGTAATTTAACAGACAAAACGAAAAATCCGAACGGAAAGATGAAAAGGTTTAGCTAAAAACGTCCCCTTGATGCGCCTTGTTAGGTGGCTGGTGAAATATGTCTTGCCCTTTCTGTAAGCTGTTTGAAAAATTGATAATCTTCATCAATCTTATGTGATGATTTTCCGACGATTGCTCGCCTGTTCATAATATGAAATATCTCAAGACACTTGAAAAATAAACTAATTTGTTCCGATGATAATATAGTTTTATTAGTCTCAAGCCAATCTAAGATAATAGGCCATCTTTCAAAATCTTTGGAAAGCTCCCAACCTAAACCACGGATGTCGTCGTCTCGGCCTGAGGAAAAACACATTGTTAGCCAATCTTGTAAAGTCGGCGGAGGTGGATCCTCGCGTAATATCGGTAATCCACCACCATGCATTTCACTGTGATGGCGGAAGAGAAACCAGCGAGTATTGGTTGTCGGATCTTTATATATAGCACTCCAACCACCATCACGTTTTTCAACCAGGACGAGGTGTTTCAGGAGCTTTTCTTGTTCAATCGCACTGATAATGTACATATAGACTCTATTCATAGTAAGCCACCTAACCGACTATTTACCTGCAAAGAAAATGTCGGTATAAATGCATGATAATATTTATAAATTTGTCATTAGTGCTTATATTCTTCGTTTTTATCCAATATTATGCGGAAAAACATACCGTCAATTGCCTCATAATATGGCATGATAATATCATGTACCTCACCTGGTTATAAATACTTTTAAACGGTTACAAAATCAATATGAAATTGAAACTTCTGACCTAATCTTTAGGATCTATTCATTGGCTTAATTTCGGTATCCATAACAGGGAAGCTTACCCGATATGTTTAGTTTAGGATACCTTTTTCAAGCATTCTAATTAACATCAGTCCGAAATAAAATTTTATAAATACAACGTTTTGATATGAATATATCACTCTGAAGTTTTCTCCCTCCGGTCGAAATGACGTGTAGGTGTGATTGATAATGGAGAGATTTGAGAGCATCCCTCAAAAGCGTCATCCGAACCCGCTTTTTGAGTGAGAGATCTTATAAACGTTTAAATAAGGGAAAAACTGTTGTTTAGCACCTATTATTAACTCGAACTCAGGTTCATTCTACCCAAAAACCATTCTCAGTTAAGATAGAATACAAACATAGTTTTTGTCATATAATTGATTTATTATAGATTACGGAATAAAGGGTAGTTAGAAACTGAGAGGGTTCATAGTTCTTTACCCACCTATAAACATTCAAATTATTCAATAGTTTACATCAATAAAATAATCTACAATCGTCCAAATCGAATGAAAACTATGTCAAGAAAATTATTCGCGGCGCTGCTGCTGAGCTTGCTATTTATGGGACAAGCCTTCGCACAGTCCATTCCAATGGAGAAGCAGACCCCCAATGATGCCGGTATGTGGCTTTTACCACAAATTAAAGGTCCTGTTTATGAGGAACTGGCATCTAAGGGACTGAAACTCGGAGAAAATGAATTTTACAGTACCGATTCAACGACGTTAAACAAAGCCATCGTTCGGGTTAATATCGGCCAAAGTGGTGGCGGAACCGGCTCTTTTATCTCTCCTAACGGGCTCATCCTTACCAATCATCATATCGGATATGATGCCGTGGCTTCAGCCAGTACGGAAGAACATAATTACCTGAAAAACGGATTTATTGCACGTAGCGACAGTGAAGAAATTCCGGCTAAAGGGTATACGCTATATATCCCAATCGAACAAAAAGATGTGACACAGGAAATTGCATCACAGATTCCGGCGAACGCCAAAGGTCAGCAGCGCATGCAGCTCGAGCAACAGGTTCGCCAAAAACTGATTCAGCAACGTGAAAATGGAAATTCTGATTTAAAAGCCGAAATCGATGATTATTGGGCAGGCAACAAACAGTACATGTCGGTCTACCGGATTATCCGTGATGTTCGTGTTGTATTCGCTCCGCCATCCTCAATCGGTAAATATGGGGGAGACATCGATAACTGGATGTGGCCTCGTCATACCGGCGACTTTACCTTTTTACGTGCCTATGTTGCTCCCGATGGCAGCGGACGTGCCTACAACAAAAATAACGTTCCTTACAAACCCCAACGATTCTTTAAGGTCAGTCTGAACGGATTCAAAGAAAACTCATTTACCATGATCATGGGTTTTCCGGGAAAAACGTATCGTCACGAGAGCAGCTATGCTTTTGAATTTTATGAAAATCACAGAAATCCCTATTTGATCAAGATTTTTAAAGCTGTTCTTGACGGACTGGAATATGCGGCGAACCAAAATCCTAAGGAAGCTCTTAAAAACGCCTCCGACCGCGCTGATTTTGCCAATGAATACAAATATTATAAAGGCGTTCAAAAGGGATTTAAAAATTATCATATCACCGCAAGAAGAAGGGCTCAGGAAGATCAATTCTCTAAATGGATTTCCCAAAACTCGCAACGCGAACAGGAATATGGTAATGTGTTACCTTCACTTAAACGCGGTTATGCATTAGCCGACCGTGCCGGTGACGACCTTTATGCCTCTTACTATTCTCTTCATTTCAGTAATTTATTGCAGGTTGCCGGTTTATTCTTGCCTTATTATCACTATTTGAAATCTGATACCACATCCTTCAGTAACGCGGAGCGTGATTCCATCCTCACCGAAAGAAGCCGGATACTCAATGACAGTAATATAGATGCCGATATCCTGACTTTAAAGGGGTTAATAGAAATGATGACAACGCTCCCTCCGAGTAAACAAATCGGTTATATACAACAAAATTTCGGAGGATTGAGTGGAGATCAACTCAGTAAAGCCATAGATGCTTACATGAATAAACTCATGCAGACTTCAGTTGTCCTGAATAGCGGTAAAGCTAAAAGCTTCCTGCAAATGGATAAAAAAGAAGCCGCAAAACAGCCCAAAGATGAACTTGTTCAGCTCTTTGAAGCCCTGATGAACACCTTTCAGCAAGCACGTTCCACGTATGTCGCTCATTTTTCTTTAGTGGCCCCCGCTGAGAAAAAATATGTCCGGGGAATGATGGCTTTCCGCAACGATACTACTGAATATCCGGATGCCAACTTCACCCTGCGATTGACCGGGGGACGAATCATGGGTTATTATCCGAAAGACGGGGTTTACAATCGTCCCATTACAACCCTTGACGGAGTCATCGCCAAAAATACCGGTAAAAAGCCCTTTAATGTACCCGATGTGCTCATGCAGTGGTATAAAGAACATTCAACGGGTCATCGAACTTTTACTCCCCACAACCGGTACCTCGATAGTAAAGGCCGGCAAATTGTCGATTTTCTCTCCACTAACGACATCACAGGTGGAAATTCCGGAAGCCCGGTCTTAAATGCTGAGGGACAATTGATTGGTGCCGCTTTCGACGGTAATATTGAAGGGGTGGTCGGTGATTATTTCTTCGATCCCAATTTAAATAGAACGATCAGTGTTGATATCCGCTACGTCTTATTTATCACGGATAAGATCTATCACGTAAATCGGATCATCAACGAAATACAATTTGCTCAGCCGGTAGAAGCGGCTATGGCAAAATAAAGAGTTTATTTTCGCGATTCCAGGATGGGCTCCACCTAAACGGTGGGGTCCATCTTTTAAACAGCAAAGAGCTTTAAAACTGAAGGCTCTATTCGGGAAAGCCCCTCAACAGCTAAGAACGACGTCATGCTGAATCAGATTCAGTATCCCGCCAAAATGGTATTGCCGTTTACAAACCGCTAATTTTGAAATCATATTATGATAAAGATAATAAATGGTAACCTGCCATTAATGAGGAGATCCCGGATCAGGTACGGGATCTCCTCATTAACCCGAATTAGTCACGTAAGTTACAAGAATCAATACATATCATATTTAAAAACAATATCTTGCAAATAATAAAGTTTCCCTCAAATTTGAGGAGTCTAAAAAGAGCTGTGAAATGTTGCCGTGCTCTGCGTTGAATTTAAAAATGCTTAATCAAGGTACCTTTGTAACGTAAGGTTTGGATAAGAATGGATTGAGATCCTCAAAGAAATGAAACGTTGCGGATCTTTGAATATAATAAGGCACAGGTCATTTCCTTATCTTTAATTCAAATTTCAAGATCTAAATCATTAATAAGTTGCAGAATTCGCATTTTGGACGATTTCGTATAAAGTTTGAGAGATCTAATCCAACATCTTAAACGAACCTCACATTTTGTACGTTTCATACGCATTTTTAAATTCGCCTTGATCACAACAAGATTTCTTGGTGAATAATCCGGGTTATTAAGCAAATAATTTTGTACAGAAACCATGCTTTTTTTCGAAAATTATAAATTTATGAGTCTCTGCTTGCACCTTTTTTAAACCGGAAAAACTTTTTAACAAAAACTAAATGGCTCCCATCGTATAGGTGGAGTCCATCTAAATTTCTGAATTTCAGGAATCACTTATTGTTTTCACTCCATAAAATTTATTATCATTAAAGAAGAATAAACGCATCGGGGTGCTTCCCTCAATTCTGGGTGGCTGAGATAAAACCCGTTAACCTGAACTGGATAATACCAGCGGAGGAATTGCATGGATTTTATTAATCATCATTCATAAAAAGCCGCATTTCCTCGGTAACTGAGGAAATGCGGCTTTTTTTATATATAGAATAACTATGGAAAAAACGAATCAAATTGTCCCTCAGAAATTGGCGAAATGGCAGAACCGCGAAGAATGGTTCTTCAATCGTGAATACACCGATACTTATGAAATGTGGTACGAAGGTCGGTATAAAAGAGCGGAAATCTGGCAAAAAAAAGTCATTGGCGGACTGATTAAAAATGATGAGCGGATTAAAACACTCCTTGAATTTGGCTGCGGTACCGCTCGTTTTACCCGTTGGTGGAAAAATATCGGGATCGAGGCAACCGGTGGAGATATTTCCCCATTTATGATTTCTCAGGCTGTACAGCTATTCGGAGGAGATCTGGTAATGGGTGATTCTCATTACATGCCTTTTAAGGACAATACGTTCGACGCAGTGGCTTTCATTACCACGTTTGAATACTATAAAGATCCGGTTAAGGTGATCCGGGAAGCGGCTCGTGTTGGCAAATACGGAATTGTATTTGGAATGATGAATCGTAATTCTCCTAAAGTCGCTCGGCGAAGAGTACAGCAGTTATTCGGCAAAAATCCGTTTTATATTTCCGCACATTTCTATACGCCTTCAGAACTGACCAAAATCATCCATATGGCTTTGGACGGTGAAAAATTCACCATTAATTGGGTCACAACAGGACTCCCTAAATGGTTTCCGGTACAGACCTGGAAAGCACCTTACGGAGATTTTTTCGGACTTTACGTAAAACGGGAGGGTTGACTATGGTATCATTTCCAGAAACCGGAAAAATCCATGATGAATTTTTCAAAGAACTCATTTTCCCTCATATGGGAAGAAAGCGAAATGAGGTGGTTACCGGCCCCGGATTCGGAGTCGATGTAGCTATTGTCGATTTGCCCGGTGAATGGTCCATGGCTATGACAAGCGATCCGCTGTCGCTGATTCCCACTTTGGGATTAAAAGAATCGGCGTGGTTATCCGTGCAGCTAATGGCCAATGATATGTCTACAACCGGTCATGGACCACAATACGCCCAATTCACCTTAAATCTTCCTCCGACAATTAAATCAAGCGATTTTGAGTCTTATTGGAAATATATTCATAAATATTGCGACCGTCTTGGAATAGCCATTACCGGAGGACACACCGGACGTTTTGAAGGGCAAAACTCAACTGTATCGGGTGGTGGGACCATGATCGCGGTCGCTCGGCAAGGTGATTTCCTTACGAGTAAAGGTGCCCGGCCTGGTGATCTCATAATGATGACCGGAGAAAGTGCCATGATGTCATCTTCCTTACTTGCCATGAGTTTCCCGGAAACCATTAAAAATAGATGCGGAAGCCAAATCTATCAACAAGCTTGCGAGTTGTTTTCAAAAACAAGTGTTGTTGAGGTGGGAACCTCATTAGTTCAGGATCAATCAGATACGCTGCGAATCTCGGCAATGCATGATGTCACGGAAGGTGGTATTATCGGTGCCGTCTATGAATTGGCCACGGCATCTGATTGTGGAGTGGAAATAGACGTAAATGCCATTCCAGCTGGTGAGGCTCAAAAACAAGTCTGCGATTGTTTCGGTTTGAACCCGAATTATTGTATAGGGGCCGGATCAATGATCATCACTGTTCATCCGGATGACTCCGTTAAAGTTAAGAATATTTTAGAAGCTAAGGTTATTGATACAACCGTTTTAGGTGAAATCAAAGAGAAAAATCATGGCTTAAAGATGATAGATGGGGATCAAAGGCATCCGCTTGAACATCCCCAAACCGATCCCTATTGGAAAGCTTTTTTCAATGCTTTTAAGAAAGGATGGAAATGAGTATAAATACAGCTGCATCCGGAATAAAATCGATCAAAGGCGGACTCTATCTCGTTGTCGATCCCAAACCGGGATTGGATTCTGTTCTTCCAAAAGTTGAAGCTGCTATTCGTGGCGGCGTTGATATTATACAGATATGGGATCATTGGTCGGAAGAGCAGAATCAGGAAGAATTTATTCAAAAAATTTGTGCCTTGGCTCATCGATACGGAATTCCTGTTTTTATCAACGAAAAATGGTCATGGCTAAAGGAAACACCATTGGATGGTGTACATTTCGATCAAATTCCGGTAGACATTACCTTCATCCGAAATGAAATCGATAAACCGTTTCTTACCGGACTCACTTGTGGTAATGATTTGGAACGTATCCATTGGGCCGTTCAGAACGGAATAAACTATATTTCGTTTTGTGCCATGTACCCATCACCCTCGGTTAGTAGTTGCGATATCGTTCGTTTTAAAACGGTTCAGGAAGCACGGAAACTTACTGATATCCCCATTTTTGCCTCAGGTGGCATCCGTCCTGATAACATCCATAGCCTTTTATCACTCGGTGTTAAAGGTATTGCCGTAATTTCCGGTATCCTGAAAAGTGAGAGTCCTGAAGAAGCCGCGCGAAAATATAAACAAGCACTTGAACAAGAAAGCGAAATTAATACATGAAAACCGCATTACTCGATAAACTCTGCTGTCCATTCGATAAACACGATTTAGATCTTGAAATTATCAATCACGCCAAAGATGATGATAGTGAAATACAAGAAGGGCTCATGACTTGCCCGGAATGTAATCGATACTATCCAATTATTTACGGTATCCCGATCATGACTCCCGATGAATACCGGGAATTCGCATTGGAACAGCCTGTCCTTAAACGTTGGGAAAAGCAATTGAGCGGCAATATTCCCAAAGATGCTTCTTTTAAAATGCTTCCCAAAGGGGAAAAATAAAGTATTACGGTTGGATTAATCTGTTAATTATTTACCGCTGTTGCCGGGGGAAAAGTTTAAAAATTACAAATGAAAAGCGATCGGCCATCGGCCCTCGTCAATCGGCTTTATTTTTATACACTAATTAACCTGAAGTCGTAGTAATACAGACATCATATAAGAATCTAAATAACGTGAGGTTCGTTTAAGCTTATATTCTATCTACTTAATAAAACGTAACTGTTAAATTAGATTATTCTGTGACCACCGGCAACCGACCACAGACGACAGAGAAACACTCTGATATTAATTAAACATTATTTATTCTGAATAATCGTATAATCAACGTGAGTTCAAAATCGGAATCATGTTTTATGCATCAAAACAGCTCTCTGTCGTCGATGGTCAGTCGTCCGTCGTCAATATAGGTCATATTTTCTCAGGTCGTATTCTCAATGTAATTATTACAACGCTGCGATTCTTATCCGGCATTGTAATGTTTTGGGCTCTTCAAATTCGAGGACTGTTCCATTAACCCGAATTATTCGCGTAACCAATAAGAAGTAATACCTACCTTATTGTAAATTAATAACTTATAAAAATTAAACCGATCCTCGATTTTTAGGACGTTAAAAAAGCTGCTAAATTTGGTCGTGCTCTGCGTTGAATTTAAAAATGCTTAATCAAGGTCAAATTTTTGTAAAAGTTGAAAATACTTTTCCCCGAAATTCATTTTTTTATGATGCTCATTTTTTGATTTTGGATATCTTGGAATAGCCGGTCTGCCAGTTTTCCACTTTCGTTCACCCATTGGAAAGTTTTACCCGGACAACAATGATTATTTATTGATAATCTTGGGAGTGATAAACCATTTTAGCTCACACATTCCCAATTCGATGGTATTCCACGTCCGGTCTTCAACAATGAAACAGGCAATGGATGCCGTTGGCATTCTAAACGATACTTCGTTGGGCCGGCCACTACATAACATTGAAGAAAGCTGTTCCATAATCGGATTATGTCCCACCACCAATAACGTTTTCACGTCTTTCGGAACCTTACTAATGGCCTGAATATATTTTCCGGGTGTACTGGCATACAGAGAGGATTCCATAATAATTCCCTGTTTATATTTACAGGGTGCAGCGACAAGCTCAGCCGTTTCACGTGCTCTTTGTGCCGTAGAACTGAGTATTTGATCAGGTGTTCCCGCAACATCAAAAATAAATTTTCCCATCAAAGGCGCGTCATTTCTTCCGCGTTCGTTTAAAGGACGGTCGATATCACTAAGCATAGGATCGCTCCTGTCAGACTTAGCGTGACGCATTAATAGTAGTGTCCGTTCCATAATGATTACATAACAATTCAAAAATCTTTCGATACAAAACTTAGAGAATATACCAAAAACAACAACCAAATTAGAATAGATATAATTAGATGGAAAATCATCTCTTTTATAAACATTTATTTACTGATCTCATAATATCTTACCGGAATATCCTTTCTGACAATTTTAAACGGGATCCTGCCCAATATTTGCCCTTCTTTAGTAGTTATTTCCACACGCCAGGAACCGTACCATAAATTACTTTTAAACGTGTATCCACGATATCCTTTTCCTCGACCACCGGTAACGGTATAACCAATTTGATTTTTTTCCAGCCATTGTTGCTTATTCGAATCATAATATTCCCATTTTTGATAAATCGTTTTTTCTAATTGGCCAGGAGCAAATATTGAGACAAAACAGTATACGGTATCTCCGGGTTGGAAATGAATTATGCTATAGGTTCGTACCCAATCTTCCACACTTTTATCCTTTTCTGTCCATATATGATAGACATTCCCTTTCCTGATTATCCGGTGATATACTCCTCCTGATTTCATCGATAAAGGAACCGGTGGACTGATATTTTCGAAGTACAATACAAACCCGGCGGTAAGCAATAAAATTACGATACCCATCGATTTAAAATACACTTTTATTGAAGATAATGTCTTTCTGATTGCTAAATAGGTTAGTATCAGAAGAGTAAGCAATAAACTGATGATCCCGCCGGTAATGAAAATTTGGGCATTCATCTGCTTCAAATTTACCGGCAGGAAAAAAGTGAGGAAAAAGAAGCAAGCCATGAAGAACATACCCGCCAGAACATAAATATTCATGAGTTTTTCTTCAAAAAACTGGCTCACAATGAGTAACAGGATAATCAGCAGGAGGAATAGTCCGGTTTTCGTTAGTGATGCGCTTTGAAAATAAAAGATCAGATAACTATTGAAGAGACCTCCAAAGATAAATTGTATCAGAAAAGGATACCATCGACCATACCGATGAATCAAAGATGATTTTACCCGTTTGTACTGAACCAATCGATTCCAGATAATTATGACACCCAAAATGATAATTTCTGCCAGTAAAGCGAGATTTACAGTCAAGTTATCAATCCGTTTGAGAACCAAGCTTTGCCAGATAAAACCTACGGCAAAAGAAACAATCGGAAGGATTGGCCGGATTACTTTTTCAAACCATTTTCTAAATTGATTCATCGAAAAAAGATGTCATTCCTATTTTTTTATTTAACGTGATTTGAGATATAACCGTATTCCATTCTCCATCTTTCATAATACATTATACCACAACTCTTCGTTTCTGCAGATAATATGCCAGGGTTAACCCGGATTATTCACCAAGAAATTTCGTCGTGATCAAGGCGAAGTTAAAAATGCAAATGGGAGGCACTCTGGTGCCTTGATTAAGCATTTTCAATTTCAGCGCAAAGCACGGCAACATTTCGCAGCTCTTTTTAGATTCCTCAAATTTGAGGAAAACTTTATCTTTTACAAGAGATTGTTTTTTTCAATATGATATGTATTGATTCTTGTAGCTTGCGTGAATAATTCGGGTTATTGCGCCAAGTTAAGCCCATGAAAGGGGGATTAACGATTATGTTCTTTGAAACCTTTCGCAGGAAGCCTTCAGGTAACCAATCCTGTCCGGTAAA
>Ga0102956_1000701_pt1 | contig 11752 bp, 12 predicted proteins | sample SalPonF2_A_D2_MG_FD_84515 | JGI IMG/M metagenome (GOLD analysis project Ga0102956, IMG submission 84515) | Salt pond soil microbial communities from South San Francisco under conditions of wetland restoration - Salt Pond MetaG SF2_A_D2_MG ...
CTGCCTGACCGACGAAGACATCGTGGCGCTGTCGAAACAGGCCCTGCTGATCGAGGATCACTACGGCCGACCGATGGATATCGAATGGGGCAAGGACGGCGTCAGCGGAGAAATTTATATTCTTCAGGCGCGGCCCGAAACAGTTCAGAGCCGCTCGGGCCGAACGATTCAGCGTTTCAAGTTGCGTGGATCCTCCGATGTTGTAGCGTGCGGTCGCAGTATCGGCCAACGCATTGGCGCCGGCACCGTACGTATCATCCGCAACGTCAAGGAGATGGGCCGGGTACAGACGGGAGACGTTCTGGTGGCCGACATGACCGATCCGGACTGGGAGCCGGTGATGAAACGCGCTGCCGCCATTGTCACAAACCGCGGTGGCCGAACCTGTCATGCCGCGATCATCGCGCGCGAACTCGGCATACCTGCGGTGGTGGGATGTGGCGACGCCACGGAGCGCCTGGTCGACGGCAGTGAGGTTACTGTTTCATGCGCCGAGGGCGACGTCGGCAATGTCTACGACGGCATGCTGCAATTTGAACAACAGGACGTGCAACTCGATAGCCTGCCCGATATTCCGGTCAAACTCATGATGAACGTCGGCAATCCCGACCGCGCCTTCGATTTTGCCGGAATTCCGAATCATGGCGTAGGCCTTGCGCGGCTGGAGTTCATCATCAACCGCATGATTGGCGTACATCCCCGGGCACTGCTGGAAATTGATGAACTCGACGACGAAACCCGGGTCGTGGTTGCGCAACAGATGTTCGGTTATTCCGACCCGCGCGAGTTTTTTGTTCACAAGCTTGCGGAGGGGATCGCGACGATCGCCGCCGCATTCGAGCCGCACCCGGTTATCGTGCGTCTGTCGGATTTCAAATCGAACGAATACGCCAACCTGGTCGGCGGCGAGCGCTACGAGCCTCACGAAGAGAACCCGATGCTCGGCTTCCGCGGCGCATCGCGCTATGTGGACACCGATTTCCGGCCCTGTTTCGAGATGGAATGCGAGGCATTGAAGCGGGTCCGCGAACAAATGGGATTCAGCAACGTCTGGGTTATGGTCCCGTTCGTACGCACGCTTGAGGAGGCGAGCGAGGTCACGGGATTGCTGCGCGACAACGGCCTCGAACGGGGCGTCAACGATCTTCGCGTAATCATGATGTGCGAAATCCCCAGCAATGCGCTCCTGGCTGACGAATTTCTGGAGTATTTCGACGGGATGTCGATTGGCTCGAACGATATGACTCAGCTGACTCTGGGGCTCGACCGCGACTCTTCGGTCATCGCCCATTTATTCGATGAGCGCGACCCGGCCGTGCGCAAGTTGCTGGGCATGGCAATTTCGGCCTGTCGCAAGCAAAACAAATACATCGGAATTTGCGGCCAGGGACCCTCCGATCATCCTGACCTGGCACGCTGGCTCCTCGATCAGGGGATCGAGTCGATCTCGCTCAACCCCGACACCGTGGTCGAAACCTGGATGTACCTGGCAGGAAAACAGGTCTAGACAGGGGGCTAGAGATCGCCCCAGCCGGACCGCCGACGCATCCGCAGCCGCGGCAGTATCAGGCCGAGCAAAACCCCCACGAACAGCACGCTCGCGCCCACTACAAACCACTCCAGCGTGCGCTTGCTGGAAAGGTCGTCGTTCTCCATGCTGAGGCGATCTACCTCGCTCTGAAGGCTATCGACGCGGGTATTCAATCTCTGGTTCTGCTGGTCTACCTGAAGAACGTTTGATGCTTTCACCCTCAGCTCCTCGAGCTCACGGGCTGTCCGCTCGTAATCCGAGCGAAACTGGTCACGCTCGGCGATAAGGTCTGAATTCTCGCCAGCCGCAGCGCTCGCTGTATCGCGTAAGGCCGCCAGTTGTTCGCGCAAGGTTGAAACCTCTTGCTGGACCTGCGGCAGCCGGTCCCGGGCCACCGGTTGCGAAACCAGAAATCGGGTCAGGACCCAGCCCTCGGTGCCGCCGCTGACCCGGACCTTGGTGTAGCCGGCCTCCGCATCCGTCTCCAGCACTTCCACCGCGGCCCCGCTTCTGAGCATGCGAACTATCGCATTGCGCGTACTCTGACCACTGCGCATGGTGACTTCGAGCTGGTCAGTAATGTACCGGGTTTCGGCGCTGGCTGCGCCAGCCAGCAGCGCCAGCAAAACTGTCAGAACAGAGCATTTGAACATCGGCGTCGTCATAATTGGTGAGTTGATCCAGTATTGTAGCTTTTCGACCAGCGCCGCCGCAGTGTCGCTTTTCAACGACATCAGGCCAAGGCCGCTAGTCTTCGCTCAGGTGACTCAGAGCGGCTGCGCCACTCTCCCAGTTCTGGCCGTCGAACGGTATCGCGGTAATACGGCCCAGAGTTTCGCTCTCAAGGCACCGCAGATTAACACTGTAGCCATCAGGATTGGAACGCGGCACATAAAACGACTTGATTCCGCAGATCGAACAGAATAAGTGCCGCGCCGATCCGGTATTGAACCTGTAAACGGTCAGCTTCTCGCGGCCGCAAATCAGACGTAAACGGCTGGCCGGGACGATGAGATGCCGAAACCCGGTCATCGCGCAAATCGAACAATTGCAATCGTGAACCTCGACATTCCGGGGGGCATCAACTTCGAAACGGACCGCGCCGCAATGGCAGCCACCACGATGCGTAACATTCCGGCCGTCATCCGAAGTCATAGTGTCCCTGCGCCTAGCCGCCCTCGGCGACTGTTACTACCAACGCCACCCAGCGCTCGTCGGCACTGAGCGCGAGCCGGCTGATCGGGCCGGGAAGATAATCGGTCAGGTCAGCCCAGACGTTCCAGCGGGTGCGGCGCCCCGTAGCTACATAGATTACCTTTTCTTCGGCCATCAGAATTGCATCATCGGACGTAAAGATATAGTCCTGCGCATCGGGTCGCGGCTCCATAATCTCGATCCGCTCCCGGTTGCCCAGGGAATAGCTGACCATGACCGGCCGGTCGGCCTCGATGATATCCAGAAAGCTTATGCTATCGGACTCCGGACGATAGTGAATCGAGCGACCAATGCCAGTAGCCAGAACCTCGGCGATACCGCTGCCGATGTCGATTACCGCAAGCTGCGACGGATCGCCGACCAGGAATGCGAGCACCCGCCGCGAGTCAATCCACTCGTGGTAACCGACGTTGCGCCATTGCGGAAGCAAAAGACGCGGCTCCCTCCCCGTGCGACTAAACTCCCAGAGACGCTGCGCCCCATCCTGCTCGACCCGTACTACCGAATAGTCGCCGTCCGGCCCCAGCGGCGTCGGCGAGTATTCGCTTTCCTCTGTGTCGGTCAACTGAGTCAGCAACTCTTCGCTAAAATCATACTCGAAAATGTCGGCCTGCCTGCCGTCCACAATCGACGAGAAGAGCAAGGCCTGCCTGCCGGGCACGAAAGCCGGCTGGTTGTCGTAGCCCGGTCGTGCCGTGAGATTGCGAAGGTTGGCCGGGTCCGGAGAGTCATCGATGTCTTTCACCGACAACAGAAAGATATCCGTATTCGGCACACCCGCCGCGATCGCGGCACCGGCGGAATCGTCGCCGCCCCCTCCGCCACAAGCTGCAAGGGCCGCGAGAGCGGCAAAAACAGGGGCAGGAAAGAATTTCCCTCGCATCGAGCCTTCTCCCGTTGCGGATCCGCGTGTGCCACGCATGTCGTGATCTCGCGCTACGATACAGGAGCCAGCGGGATGGATGCCATACCGCGAATCGCGCTCCGCCACCAACGCAACCAGGCCGCGGGCGCATGTCCGCGTATGCGGGTTTTTGCTGCCAGCTCTATCGCGACCAGGGCAACGAGCCCAGGTCAACGTTGCCACCGCTCAGGATAACCCCGATCCGCTGACCTTCGACGTCGATTTCATGCTCCAGCAATGCCGCGACCGGCACCGCCGCCGAAGGCTCAATAACGATTTTCATGCGCTCCCAGACAACTCGCATCGCCGCTGCTATCGCTGCCTCGTCGACCCGCACAATGTCATCGACATGACGCCTGATCAGTTCGAAATTGAGCTTGCCCAACGACGCGCGCAGGCCATCGGCAATCGTGACCGGCGCATCGACAATCACCCGCTCACCGGATCGAAAACCTTGCCAGGCATCGTCCGCCGCCGCGGGTTCTGCGCCGACGATCGCCAGAGACCGGGCACTGCCTTTGGCGACAATCGCCGAGCCGGACAGGAGTCCGCCACCCCCGACCGGAACCAGTACCATATCAAGATCGGGTATGTCATCGATCAACTCGAGCGCCGCCGTGCCCTGCCCGGCAATGACCGCGGCATCGTCATACGGATGGACTGGAGTGGCCCCAAGCCGGTCCACGACTTCCGCCAGCGTCCGCTCGCGATCATTAAGGGTTGGACGGCATTCGATGATACGCGCGCCATAACGCTCAACCGCGGCCCGTTTCACCGCCGGCGCGCTTTCCGGCACGACAACGTGAGCGGGAATGCCCCGACTGCGGGCCGCAAGGGCCAATGCAGCGCCGTGATTTCCGGATGAGTGAGTGGCGACACCGTTCCGGCACAGTTCCTCGCTCAAACCAAAAACCGCGTTGTGGGCACCGCGCGCCTTGAATGCGCCGACTTTTTGCAAATTCTCACATTTGAAAAACAACTCTGCCCCGACTTCGCTGGACAGGCTCTCGCAGGTAAGCACCGGCGTGCGATGAACATACGGGGCGATCCGGACCGCCGCGGCCAGCACGTCATCGTAAGTGACTGATTCGCTCATTTCACAGGGCCTCTTTGAAAGGCGAGAATGAAATTATTGGCCGGCATCGGATGCACGGCGACCGGTTCCAGGCCCGCCGCCAGAGCTTCCTGCTGTACGGCCTCCAGATCGCGCAATCCCTGACCATTACCGTCAGCCCGCAACTGGGCATCGAACAGCGCGTTACCGCGCCCGACGTGACGGCCATCGCGATTGAATGGCCCGTAAATCAGTAACTGCCCGCCCGGGCCCAGCAACGCGGCACTGCCGGCAATAGCTTTCGTGCCCGTTTCCCACGGCATAATGTGCAGGGTATTGGCGGTGAAGATCGCGTCGACAGCGGGTACTTGCCAGGTCTCCGCGAAATTCGCGTCCAGTGCGAGAGGTCCGCCGAGATTGGGTAACCCGGCCTCCTCCAGCCACGCCGCGATGCCCTCCTTTCGATGTGCCAGGTCGCTGGTTATCCAGTTCAGCCACGGCATGTTTGCGGCAAAGAAGACTGCGTGCTGCCCGGTGCCGGAACCGATTTCCAGGACCGACGCGGCTTCACTCAGATATCCGCTCAGAACGTCGAGAATCGGCCGCTTGTTTTTGTCACAAGCCGGCGCGTAGGGCTTCATGGTCCCGGCAATCGGAACCCGGCGTCAATGAAATTGGCGCGGTAGTATTCGAGTTCCTTGATCGACTCATGGATATCGGCCAGCGCCAGATGGCGCGCTTCTTTCGAGAACCCTTTCACCAGCCCCGGCGCCCACCGCGTAACCAGCTCCTTCAGGCTGCTCACATCCAGATTTCTGTAATGGAAGAAGCGCTCAAGCCGCGGCATTGAGCGCGCCAGAAAACGGCGATCCTGACAGATCGTGTTGCCACACATCGGAGATTTGCCGGGCTCCTGGTAGCGATTCAGGAATAACAGCGTCTGAGCCTGCGCCTCGGCTTCGTTATTGGTGCTCTCGCGAACGCGCGTGATCAGCCCCGAGTCGCCGTGCTGAACCGTATTCCACTCGTCCATGGCGGCAAGAATTTTGTCGGGCTGATGGATTGCCAGAACAGGCCCCTCGGCCAGGATCTTCAGATCCTTGTCGGTAACCACGGTTGCGATCTCGAGAATACGGTCATGCTCAGGGTCCAGACCGGTCATTTCAAGGTCGATCCAAACCAGATTTTGTGGGTCTTTCACAGCGCGTTCAAAGCCCTTGGCCAGCTTGCGGCGCATTCTATCAGAGGCTAAGCTTGGCCGCCCTCGTGCTGGCAAACACCCTATGAACGTCTACACCATTGTCTTTCTCGTACTTCTGGCGGCCGTCACGCTCTGCCGACTGTGGCTCAGTTCGCGCCAGACCCGCAATATTCGACAGCACCGGTCCAGCGTGCCAAGCCCGTTCGACAGCCGTATCTCACTGGACGATCACATAAAAGCCGCGGACTACGCGATCGCCCGGGGCCGCCTCGGCCGACTCGAAACGCTTTTCGATGCGTTACTGCTGTGCATGTGGACGCTCGGCGGCGGATTCGCACTGCTGGACGGGGCCGTGCGAGGTCTTGGATGGGGCAACATCGCAACTGGCCTCGGGTTCGTATTGAGCTTTTCGATTATCGGTAGTTTGCTCGGCCTGCCGTTCTCTGTTTTCAACACCTTCGGCATCGAGGAGCGCTTCGGCTTCAACCGAACGACGCCACGCTTGTTCGTCATCGACATGCTGAAAGGACTGGTCGTCAGCCTGCTGCTCGGGGCGCCATTGCTCGCTGCGGTGCTCTGGTTCATGGCAAATGCCGGAGCGTACTGGTGGATCTATGCGTGGCTGGTCTGGGCCGGTTTCAGCCTGCTACTCACATGGGCGTATCCAACGTTCATTGCGCCCTGGTTCAATCGCTTCGAGGCCCTCGAGGATCGCGATCTGCAGGCTCGCATCGAGGCATTGTTGCAACGCTGCGGATTTCGTTCCAGCGGTGTATTTGTCATGGACGGTTCGCGCCGCAGCAGCCACGGCAACGCGTACTTTACCGGCCTCGGCGCAGCCAAGCGAATCGTGTTTTTCGACACCCTGCTGAAATCGCTCGAACCACCCGAAATCGAGGCAGTTCTTGCACATGAGCTCGGACATTTTCGCCGCCATCACGTTCGCAAACGGCTGGTCACCATGCTCGCGCTTGGGCTCGCCGCGCTGGGGATGCTCGGCTGGCTAAAATTGCAGCCCGGGTTCTACTCCGGCCTCGGCTTTTCCGCCGTTTCAGATTACGCGGCGTTGACGTTGTTCATGGTCGTAGCTCCACTGGCAGGCTATTTTGCCTCCCCGCTTGCCGCTTTGTTGTCGCGTAAACACGAGTTCGAAGCGGATGCCTTCGCGGTCGAACACAGCGACGGCCCCGCACTGATCGCCGCTCTGGTAAAACTCTATCGCGACAATGCGACGACGTTGACACCCGACCGGTTGCATTCACTGTTTTACGATTCGCATCCGCCCGCGCCGATCCGAATCGAACACATCGAAGCGCTGGTCGGGCGACGGTGACCGCGATCGCCGATTGTCATGGCACCGTTGTCAGTAATTTTGGCCGTCGGGCCTTGGTCGAGGACGCGACCGGTGAACGCCACCAGTGCATGCTCTCCAGCCGCAGCCTGAGACCGGTCACCGGGGACCACGTGGTGTGGAGACCCGCCACACCAAGTTCACAACCACTTCTGCTAAGTGTTGAAGAGCGGCGCAATGCACTGGTAAGACCGAACAACCGCGGCAAGATCGAAGTACTCGCGGCCAATATTACACAGGTCGTAATAGTCGTCGCGCCGTCACCAGAACCCGATCCCTTTATCGTTGACCGCTATATTGCGGCTGCCGAATTCATGACTGCAGATGCGGCAATCGTGTGTAACAAGCGCGATCTCATCGGCGCCGACGGATTCGAATTCGACGCGGAACTCGACGTGTTTGCCGCGCTCGGCTACCCGACTCTTCTGACCAGCGCAGTGGGGCATGAGGGGCTTGGGGAGTTGCGGGACCTGTTGCAGTCACATACTTCGATACTCGTCGGCCAGTCCGGAACCGGCAAGTCGTCATTGCTGAACGCTCTTTTGCCGGACCTCGACCTCGCGACTCAGAGCGTATCGGCGTCGCTGGGCGAAGGTCGTCATACCACCACCGCGTCGACGCTATATCACCTCGACAATGGCGGCCGAATAATCGACTCACCCGGAGTGCGTGACTATGCTCCGGGTCAGGCATTGGATGGCCAGGTGCAGCAGGGGTTCGTGGAAATCGAAGCGGCATCGCAGCGTTGCCGGTTTCACAACTGCGTGCATATGAAAGAGCCAGGGTGTGCGGTTATCGAGGCGGTCACGGCGCAGACGATCAGTCCGCGGCGTTACGAAAGTTACCGCCGGCTATTGCGTCTCGGAAGGGATCTTTCCCGCCAATATTAATCCTCCGTCCCATGTGGCAGGCAATCCTGCGTGGATCGACGCCGCCTAGCCCGGCGGCCAATTCAGATCGCGGCCGCCCAGAACGTGCAGGTGTAAATGGAAGACGGTCTGCCCTGCCCTGCCGTTACAGTTCATCACAGCACGGTATCCCTCTTCGGCAAACCCGGCATCGCGCGCGACCCTGGCCGCTGCCAGATACAACTTGCCGATCAACTCCGTGTCCTCGGTCCCGATATCGTTGATGGTCGCAATATGTCGCTTCGGAATAACGAGAACATGCGTCGGCGCCTGCGGATTGATGTCGCGAAACGCGAGCACATCGTCGGTCTCATAAACGGTATCAGGCTGAATTTCGCCTGCGATCATTTTGCAAAAAAGGCATTCGGTCATTGCACTTACTCCAATACAGTGTGCGCTCAGCGAAAAGACTGGCGGCCGGCAAGTGCGTGCGACAGAGTGCCCGCATCGACGTGTTCGAGTTCTCCGCCCAGCGGAACCCCGTGCGCGATGCGGCTGCTGCGAATACCGCGGGCCGCTGCCAGGCTGGCTATGTAATGCGCGCTCGCTTCGCCCTCGACCGTGGGATTGGTGGCCAGAATCAGTTCCTTGATTACACCGCTGTCGAGTCGTGCCTCGAGCAAATCGAGACCAAGTTCATCCGGGCCGATGCCATCAAGTGGGGACAGGTGTCCCATCAGTACGAAATAGGTGCCGCGGTAAGCCGCTGATTGCTCGACCGCCGCGACATCGGCCGGTGACTCCACGACGCAAACCGTGGCCGCGTCGCGCTGCGGCGACGTACAAATCGGGCACAAATCGGTTTCGGAAAACATTCGGCACTGGTGACAGTGCTGAATTCCAGTCATTGCCCGTTGCAGCGTCTCCGTCAACCGCTGTCCGCCTTCGCGGTCGCGCTCGAGTATGTGGAACGCCATACGCTGGGCAGATTTGGGGCCGACGCCGGGCAGGCAACGCAAAGAGTCGATAAATTGCTGCAGCAGCGGACTGTATGTGCTCATCGTTAAACCGGTTCCGGTACTCAGCCCAGCGGCAGCTTCAGGCCCGGCGGCAGAGCCATTCCGCCGGCCAGGCCACTGAACTTGTCCTGCACCGTCTGCTCGACCTTGCGTACGGCATCGTTGACGGCCGCAGCGACCAGGTCCTCGAGCATCTCACGGTCATCGATCGGCAAGCCCTGGTCGAAAGTAACCCGCCTCACCTCGTGCTTGCAGGTCATCGTGACCCGCACCATGCCGCCCCCAGCCTCGCCATTCACCTCGATGTTACCGAGTTCTTCCTGGGCCTTCTGCAGGTTTTCCTGCATCTTCTGGGCCTGCTTCATCAAGTTACCGATTCCACCTTTCATGCATAACTCCGTATCAATTGCAGAATTTTGGCGCTAGTCCAGCGGGCGCACCGAGTCCTCTTGAATCGTCGCATCGAAGGCCTCCTTCAACGCGAGGACGTTCGGATCCCCTTCCAGAGATTCGCGCGCGGCGCGCTGTTTTTCCTGAGCCTCGCGATTCAGCGCCATGTTCGGCGTCTCCTGCGATGGTTTTTCAATCGCAATTGCCAGGCTCACCGGGTGTCCGAAGTAATCACTTAGTGCCTTGTTGAGCTTGTGCTTGAGGTGCTTCGTAAGCATCGACTCGCCGGTCGGATCGAGCTGCAAAGAAATTTTCCGTTCGTCCCGCTCGAGCATCACACAGTTGTTCGCAAGCTGGCGCACAGCCCCGCCGAGATTCATCGCCGCTACGATCTCCGGCCAGGTGGCGGCAGCGCCCCGGGTCGCCTTCGCCTTCGCCTTCGTCCTGGCGGGTTTTTTCTTGCTGGGCGTTGCCGCATGCGGCGCCGGAGCGGCGACCGTTTCCGTCTGACCGCCCTCTGCCGATGTGCCGTTCGAGGCGGGTCGAAACACCAGCATTCGCAACAGCGTCATCTGGAAAGCCGACCGGGCATCCTGGCTAAGCCGCAGATCCCGCGCGCCATGCAGCGCGATCTGGTAGTAGAGCTGTACGTCTTCCGGTGTCAGGAGCTGCGCCAGCTCCGTCAGGGCCTGCGGGTCATCAACCTCCATCGCGCTATCCGGAACGATCTGCTCCAGCGCAACCTGCTGCAGGACACCGGCCATGTCGGCCAGCACCGCCGCGTAATCAGGGGCCTGGTCGGCGAGGCGCTCGGCCTCAGAAAGCAACGCCCGTGGCTCGGCCTCCGCCAGACACCGCAGCAGACCGAAAACGTGCTGCTGGTCGATGCTGCCCAGCATCGCTCTCACATCGCCCTCGCGGACTTCTCCGCCCCCATAGGCAATGGCCTGGTCGAGCAGGCTGAGACCGTCGCGCATGCTGCCATCTGCGGCGCGGGCAAGAACCCGAAGCCCGGCGCTATCGGCGGCGATATTTTCGGCAGCGACGATCTCGCTCAGCCGCTCTTCGATCAAGTCCAGCGACAACCGCTTCAGATTGAATTTCAGACAGCGCGACAGAACGGTGACCGGCAACTTCTGCGGATCGGTGGTGGCGAGAAGGAATTTGACGTGCGGCGGTGGCTCCTCGAGCGTTTTCAACAACGCATTGAAGGAATGCGTCGACAACATGTGTACTTCATCGATCAGGTAGACCTTGAAGCGGCCTCGCGCCGGCGCGTACTGCACGTTATCCAGCAACTCACGAGTGTCGTCCACCTTGGTGCGCGACGCCGCATCGACCTCGATCAGGTCGACGAAACGGCCCTCGTCGATTTCCGTGCAGGCACTGCATTCGCCGCAAGGGCTCGACGTGATCCCGGTGTTGCAGTTGAGCGATTTGGCCAGGATTCTCGCTATCGTGGTTTTACCTACGCCCCTGGTACCGGAGAAAAGATAGGCGTGGTGAAGGCGCTCATTGTCGAGCGCGTTTACCAGCGCGCGACGGACATGTTCCTGACCGACCATGTCGTCGAACGATCCGGGGCGCCATTTTCTGGCGAGAACGAGATAACTCATTGATGAACGGTTTCCGCAAAGAAGATCCACTCTACCATCAACGCGGAGTGGCTTGGAGGCGGCCCGTACCAGCTGCACCCCGGCACCCGAGGTCACCGTTACCGCTGCTCCCTTCCGGGCCTGACGGAGTTCACGGCTGCTCGTCGCGGGGGAACCGGCACGGACCACCATTGACAGTTACGCGGCAAGTTCGAAGTCATCTGCCACCGGGGATTTTACACATCGCCGCGCACCGCATCGAGCAATCCGCGCTGCCGGGCCCAGTTGCGCGGCCGCCACGGCTCAAACTGGCTCAGTTCGGACGATTTCGCCGCACGGCAGGCGCAGAAAGACGACCGAATTCACTCTGTGCGCGACACCGGTCCAGTGCCAGATCCACGATTCCGCCAACTACCCGCCAGGTTTCACCCGCGCAATGTACAGACCCACAACCCGCTCAAGAGTTGGCAACGGCACGGCGCCATTGCGCAGAACCTCGTCGTGAAACTCCCGAATATCGAATCGCGCGCCGAGCTCGGACTCGGCCCGGGCACGAAGTTCCTGTATTTTCAGCATCCCGATCTTGTAGGAAAGGGCCTGCCCGGGACGAGCGATATAGCGTTCGATCTCTGTAGTGGCATCCC
>Ga0102956_1000703_pt1 | contig 11738 bp, 7 predicted proteins | sample SalPonF2_A_D2_MG_FD_84515 | JGI IMG/M metagenome (GOLD analysis project Ga0102956, IMG submission 84515) | Salt pond soil microbial communities from South San Francisco under conditions of wetland restoration - Salt Pond MetaG SF2_A_D2_MG ...
CTTATAAAAAACAGCTCGTTCCTCAATTTTGAGGACGCTAAAAAGAACTACGAAATTTAGTCATGCGCTGCGTTGACCTTCAAAATACTTATTCATCGTACCCTTGTACGTTTCATGCGCATTTTTAACTTCGCCTTGATCACAACAAAATTTCTTGGTGAATAATCCAGGTTAATTAGATTATATTTCGAACTCAAGTTATTTAAAATCAATTAAATATTCATCAAGGGAAATTAATATACTTCCAAAAACACACGATCTGTAGGTTTAACACCCGATTTTATTTCATCATCAGTCCATTCAAAAGCATCTTTCGATTTTAGCTCTTCTGCTATATCACAATATCCACTGATACCTGACTGTGCCAATAACTGATAAATCCCGGTCTCCATTCCTTTCAAACCGCAGATATAAATCAGAGTATTATCTTTCTCGAGTATCGGAACCATCAAATCGGCCCGATCAATAATTTGGTACTGAACGTAATACTTAGTGCCATCTGCACGTGGATCTTCGCGAGAGATTGATGTTAAATAGTGGAAATTTTTCTTCTCTCTGGATAATGGATGGAAATATTCGGCATAAAGTAAATCGGTACGGTATGGCGCTCCAAAAATCAAAATAATATCAGATGTTACCCCTTTACGCATTAAATCCATGATCATACCACGGTATGGAGCAATACCCGTACCGGTGGCAAAAAAGACATAATTATAATTCTGTGGATTATCAGGTAATAAAAAACGACGTCCGCTTGGTCCCGTCATTTTTACCATATCTCCAACTTGTAAGCTGCATAAATAATTCGAACATACTCCCAGGAATAAGTCGTTATTCTCCGGATTTTCTTCTATCACTCTTTTGACAATAGTCGATACCAATTTGCCTTCACCTTCTTCACCATTCGTTGGAGAACTAACAGAGTACAAACGCAGTTTATGCGGCCGGCTATTTTCACGAGTACCCGGCGGTACAATCCCGATACTTTGTCCGACTTTTATATTTCCTTCGAGCATTGTCCCCGAGACATCGAATGTTATATGACGGACAAAATTCGGACTTCTACCAATCGTTGCTATACGATTTTCAACAATAGGCACATCTACCGGATTTTTTGGCTTGTACAAGTTCATCTGAACTTCCGGGAGATTTATTTCTGAACTTACGCTGTTGATCATGTATTCATCTTTTAGTTAGATTTACGTTCCAGCTAAATCCTGCAAACACAATTATACTTAAAAATATTTATATCCTATCTCTGATTTTAAATAAGAAACTTTATCGAAACGTGATTTTCAACTAAAAACTGTAGATAAATTTATTTATTTGGATATTACCTAATTCTCAATATATCGCTCCACTTAATTAATAGCAGACACCCTTTTGAACAATATTGTTACAAATTTTTCAATTAGAAAGCATCTTAAGAGTCGTTGTTAAACAATTAAATTTCATTTAGATAATCACTTTCATACAACATAAAAACGGGTGAGCTAAAATTACAACCCCAAAAAACAATAATGCTCTCTAAGGTCATTTATAATAAATATTTAACTTAAATTTTTACATTTCAGGAACGACAAATACAATTAAATAATTTTATAAATGTAACGTATTTTATAAGTGTTATGGTTTTATGTTAAATTATTCTCTATTAGATAATTAGTTAAAGAGGTTTTTGATATTTTAATATTATTACATACAAAAGGTAATTCCAACACGTCTATAAAAACATAGATTTATCATGTCAAAACTCCAATAATTTTTAAAAGGTTTAATAAAGATGGATAATAAACTATTAGCTGTTGGTTTTCATTTACTTCAAAAGTTTGAAAAGCTCGTTGGGAAATATTCGATTTATGGCGACAAAACATTCTTTGATACCAGACAATTCCCTTGGGTTAAAGATATTGAAGCGAATTGGATGGATATTCGCAAGGAACTAGATGGAGTATTAAAGTTTAGGGATGAAATCCCCAACTTCCAGGATATTTCATCCGACCAAAAGTCCATTACTACGGATAATAAATGGAAAACATTTTTCCTTTACGGTTATGGCTTCAAATCGGAGCAAAACTGTGAATTGTGTCCCAAAACAGCCGCTTTGATGGAACGCATTCCCGGTATGAAAACGGCTATGTTCTCTATTTTGGACGGACATAAGCATATCCCACCGCACCGCGGTCCTTATAAAGGTGTGCTTCGTTTTCATATGGGTTTGATCGTACCTAAACCCAATACGGATTGCCGCATAAGAGTGGGCAATGATTACCAATCCTGGGAAGAAGGTAAAGGAATGGTCTTCGATGATACTTATAATCATGAAGTTTGGAACGATTCGGATCATCAGCGAGTCGTGTTATTTGTCGATTTTATCAGACCACTGCGTTTTCCGGTCAATATTCTGAATAAAATATTAATCTTCCTGATAGGTATCTCTCCATTCGTACAGGAAGGTAAAAAGAATCAGACCAAATGGGATGAAAAATTAGAGAAAAAAATTAACGAGGTTGAAAAACAGCTGGCATAAGTTACGATAAAATTATAGGGACGTTGCATGCAATGTCCCTTTTTTTATACCATTCTTTTTATTGAGCAGATTTTGGAACTAAGTTTTCTGCTTCCGGCATGATATAAGCCATAAATATTCCAAATAATTCAAGTACAATAAAGAGGATCAACAAGATTTGGATGCCATACCTATCGGCTATGACACCTAAAATCCCGGAAATGAGTAAAATGATCCCAATAATCGTATTGCTCAGTGCTACATATAATGGCCGGTTTTTCTCGGGGGCGCCATCTACCAAATAGGTCTTTCTACCTAATCTCACACCGGATTGTGCCAATCCTATGAGCAGAAATAAAAAGGCGTAGAGATAAGCATTACCCAAATCACCGGGAATATAACTGATGATAAGCGTGATTAAACTTACAGTTATGGCAAATAATCCGGCAGCTATCAATACTTTTCGACTCGAACGATCCGCAAATTTCCCCCAAAACGGACTACTGATAATTTTAGAAATAGCCATGGCGATAATAAATAGACCCAGTGTTCCCATCTGCTGACCAACTTGTTTCTGAGCATAAATGGCAAAAAATGGGATCGATAACTTAACACTCAGCAACAATGAACGAACGGATACGAATTTTACAAACCCCGGATTTTCTTTCAAGAGTGAAATACCCGCTTTGGCCTCCTGAAGCGCATTTCTTCCTCCACCAGTCGCTCCTTTTGTCTCATCAATAGCCCCAAAAAACAATGATCCCACAAACCAAAGAACCGCGGCCAATCCAATTAAAATCAGATACATTTCTATTGAATCGGATTGTTTCACATAAATTCGAATGATGATACCTGCTGCCAGCGACAATATGCCACCTACAGTAGCACGTACTGCTAACAGGCGACCTCTTCTTCCTTTTGGAATTGTTTTTGCCATTACATCTTTGAATGCTACTGATCCCACGCCACTCGCAACACTGAAAAAAGCAAGGAGAAGTATAACCAGCCATCCTGTGACGATCGGCGGCAGAAAAATTCCACTAAGCAGCATTAAGAACAACATCAAAGCCTGAGTAAATCCGGCTGTGATCCAAAACCATTTACGCTTATTAAATTGCCTGATATGTCCGGCAATCGCTAATTGTGGCAGCATAGAACCTGCTCGTCGAATGGGAACCAATAAACCGGTAAGAAATGCCGGGGCACCTAATGCTGATAGAAACCATGGTAACACTAACTCAGGACTTGCTAACTGCTCCGCAAGCTTGGTCGCGCTTCCATTTAATGCGTTATAAAGGAAATTTCTCGGGACTTCCTCACAGGCTTCATCGGGTATGGCCTCACATATACGCCCATCTTCATCCTCCGTAATAAAATCATAAATCTCTTCTGATATCTCTTTTTCAGCCATATTCCCGATTTTATTCTTAGTTCAGATCTTTTAAACAGGAACGCCGTAATTATCGTTTGATCACCACTCGATGCCTTCTGCCTTTTGCCTTTTGCCTTCTGCCTTCTGAATTCTTAATTCTTAATTCCTCATTTCTCAAACACTAATGAATGGTTTTGATCGGTTAACATGTTATAACTGTCAGTAATATGGAATAAAATTATTCACTTAAAATTATTTATTGAATGAAAGCATCTGATTTATTAGTCAAAGCTCTTGAAAATGAAGGGGTTCAATATATTTTTGCATTGCCAGGTGAAGAAAATCTGGATATCCTGGATTCACTTAGCCGGTCTGATATTGAACTGGTGATTACCCGGCATGAACAGGCGGCTGGTTTCATGGCAGCCACTTATGGCAGGTTAACAGAAAAAACAGGTGTTTGCATGTCAACACTCGGTCCCGGAGCCACTAATCTCGTAACGGCAGCCGCGTATGCTCAGTTAGGTGGGTATCCGGTTTTGATGCTTACCGGGCAAAAGCCCATTAAAAAACATAAACAAGGTAAATTTCAGGTGTTGAACGTAGTGGATATGATGAGTCCACTGGTAAAATATAGTGAACAGATCAAACACGGCTCCCTGCTCCCTGCAACCATTCGTCAATCATTTCGCATTGCCGAAGCAGAACGTCCGGGGGCTGTACATCTTGAGATTCCCGAAGATATTGCAAGAGAAGATGCCGACCCCCAAACCTATCCGGTTGATACCTTAAGTAATACTATTGCAGATCAGAAATCTATCGATCGCGCTGTCTCATTAATTCATAAAGCCAGGCATCCGTTAATATTAATTGGGGCCGGCGCCAATCGGCTAAATATTGCAGACCGACTCACACGTCTTATTGATGAAACAGGAATACCATTCTTTACCACCCAAATGGGAAAAGGTGTGGTTGATGAACGCCATGCTCTTTGGATGGGCACGGCGGCTATCTCCGAGCACGATTTTGTACATGCCGCTATCGATAAAGCGGATCTTATCATAAATTTTGGTCATGATATCGTGGAAAAACCACCTTTTTTCATGAATCAGAATGATACGCTCGATGTTATTCATATACATCATCTGCCAGCCAATATCGATGAAGTTTATTTTCCTCAATGCGAAATTATTGGAGATATCGCCTACACAATCGATCAACTTTCCCAAAAAATTACTCCACAGGACGATTGGGATTTTAAAGATTATGCGCATATCCGTCAGGAATTTGAAAAACATCTGGCTAAGCATGCCAACGATAGTCATTTCCCATTAAAACCACAGCGGTTAGTGGCTGATATCAGAAAAGAATTACCGAATGATGGTATTCTCGCTCTGGATAACGGGATGTATAAAATCTGGGTAGCCCGTAATTTCAAAGCCTATAGTCCGGCTACCTTACTGTTGGATAACGCATTGGCTTCCATGGGTGCAGGATTACCTTCAGCAATCGCAGCCTCCCTGATTCATCCGGATAAAAAAGTAGTTGCCCTCTGCGGCGATGGCGGCTTTATGATGAATTCTCAGGAACTGGAAACCGCGATACGGCTAAATGTTAATCTGGTTGTATTAGTTCTGAGAGACAGCGCTTATGGAATGATCAAATGGAAACAGGAAACGATGGAATTTAAAGACTTCGGACTCGATTTCGGTAATCCTGATTTTGTGGATTATGCGAATAGTTTTGGTGCAAGAGGTCACCGGATTGAAAAAACAGCGGAATTCAGAGAAGTCCTCAATCAATGTCTGGAAACCGAAGGTGTGGATGTTATCGATGTCCCAGTAGATTATTCGGAAAATGTAGATTTCTTTAAAAAGGATTTGGAACAACTGACGAGCGGACTATAGTATTATCTTCCCAAATCAAAAATGATAACGGGGTTTATATGCCAAACCCCGTTATCGTTTCGCTTAGTTATTGCTTTAATAACATTATTTTCTTTGTACCTGAAAAAGCTTTCAAGTGCAATATTTCCATATGTTTTTTAGTGTTATAAGAAAGCGGCAAATCATATCCCATATTTTTCAGTTTTTGATACATGAAATGCACATCTATCGATCGTTTTTTCTTATTGGTAATGGTAAGGGTGTACTCACTACCGTGAAGCATAAATTTGGCAGCAATACCATTGGGATTTCCAATTTTCCCTTGAATGCCCGGCCAAATCTGTAAAACCCGTTTTGGTTCATCACTTAAACTGATGATATCCTTTTTCATTTGCGGATTCCTCGGCACTAAAGTCTGAATGTTTTTCGGCAGCATTGGAATTACCGCACCATATTTCACAAACACCGGGATTTGTGATAATGAAGCATGTACTTCAACATCTTTGGGCCCCGTTTCAATGTTTCCCGTCCAATAATTTATCCATTTCCCTTTAGGTAAATAAACCGAACGCCATGTCCCCTTTCTGTACATCGGAGCTACCAGCATATCCGGACCAAACATATATTGATATGGATATTGAGCCGCTTTGGGATCATTCTGAAATGCCAGGGCCATCGCACGAATAACCGGCATTCCGGTCTGTTTGGCTGTAATTGCCGTATTATACAAATAAGGTAATAAATCCGTATGCCAGGTGGCGTATGTTCTGAAGATATCGAGTGCTTGTTTCCCAAAATCCCAGGGCCCAAGATTGGATGACATATGAACCTGCATAAACGGTGAGAAGGCTCCAAATTGCGCCCATCGTATAAAAATTTGTTTGGTTGGACGGGTACGATCGATATAGCCTGAAATATCCGATCCCCAAAAAGGCACACCTGACAAACCAGCATTTTGTCCTGCTAAAATTACGGTTGGTAGACCATCCGAATAAGAAAAATTATCACTATTATCACCGGCCCAAAGAAATGGATAACGTTGCGCACCAAGAAAGCCGGCTCGATTTAACAACACGCCATTTCCATGAAACACGCTGTCAACATAGGATTGGACCGCTCCATGATACAATGCGGAGTACTTATTGGTCAATTGCCAGGGTTTGGTATGATCCCGATAGTCGGCATTAGGCACATAATCACCTTCCCCATCGTCCAGTTTAAATGCTCGCACACCCTCAAGTTTTTGGGTTTTTTCAATCTGATGTAACCACCATTTCACCGCTTTAGGGTTTGTAAAATCGATGATGCCGCCGGTTCCCTTCCACCAATGTACCTGTACCACATTTCCGGTCGAATCATGAACGAGATAACCTTTTTCAGCCGCTTCTTTATAATTACTGGAAACCTTCGTGATACCCCTCATATCCTGGGATTCATTTGAATTAATCATTGGCGTGTACCATAAGGCGCTATAAAATCCATTTTTTGTAATGGTCCGAAACATCTTGTAAGGATGAGAAAACTGCTTTGCATTTATTTCGAAATTATTATATCCGGTTTCCCAGGGGCTATCAAAAACAATAACCGATGCCGGAATATGGTATTTCCGTAATTTATGCACATCCTCTAAAACCGAATCACGATTTTGAAAGACATCCCGGCTTTTCCAAAATCCAAATGACCATTTAGGAGGAATCCTGGGAGTTCCGGTTAGTTTTGTATACTCATGCAGAATATCCTTAAAATTAGGACCACCTAAAAAAACAACTTTCAAATAGGTATCGTGATACTTTATATTTAGATGTGTACGATCTACCGAGCCCATATCAAATGTTCCATGAGATCCATTTTCGACCATAATACCATACCCCTTACTACTCATCATAAAAGGAATCGATGCATAGGTACCATTGCCTTTATACAGAGCACGATCATCATTCGCCATCGGCATCGAAAATCCCCGCATATTGATGGTATTGAAACGCTCGCCACCGCCATAAAAGCGATCATTACTATTATCTACAATCCTCATATTAAATTGATGCCGTTTATGATCATTAGCAGACCAAACGACAGATACCGATCGGGTTCCACTCTTTTTTAAAGTAACCGTGATATTACTATTCTTTAATTCTGTCTCACTCGTTTGATGTACGGTTTCAAAACCTTTCTGCAACTTACCATCCATCAATAATTCAATATGCTTCACATGAATGGCCTTTTTTTGATTTCCATTCAGAATAGTCAATGATAATATGCCGGTTTGCTTCTGATAGTTAACCTCTAAATGTGACGTTTTAACTTCTTCATTTTGAGATTTTTTTACTGTGCCGGCATTCGCACATACAGCTATCAAGAGGACGAAAAAGAAGGTCGTAAGATATCGTTTCATATTATTATTTCCTGTTATTCGCTATTTATATCATAATCACTTATGTAAACCTGCCTGTTGAAGACATTTACCTGAATTTATAAAGTAATATTTTTATTTGAAGTTGCTAATTCCCTGTTTTAGAAGGCTTTTACAAAACCACGGATTTTGTTCAATATCAATGCCTGAGCGACTTCGAAACCGCAGTCCCAAAAGCTTGCAGGACAGATATTGGGCAAAAGAGCGGTTTTGCATAGCCTTCCTTTAACCCGAATTCTTCACGCAACCAACAAGATAAAAATACCTATCATATTGTTAATTACTGTACTTATAAAAAAACAAACCGATCCTCGATTTTGAGGACACTAAAAAGAGCTGAGAAATTTGGCAGTGCACCTCGTTGAAATTAAAGATGCTTAATCAAGGCACCAAAGTACCTTTTCATGCGCTTTTTTATCCCCAAAGCTTTCATGACACGACTAAATTTCTTAGCGAATAATCCGGGTTAATGAGTCATAGACTTGTTATGGCTTTCAAATTTAATGTTTCGTAAAATTATTTTGATTCTGTAAAAACCCATTGAAAACCAACCGTTTATTAAGTACTTTTATTGTTACCGGTAACATATATATCTGTATACGATACTACTTTTTCCAAAAAATAAATTACCCAATTTTTGTACTCAATAACCACCACTAAAAAAAGCAAAAAATGAATACGAACAGAATGTTACATGCTCTCTTCATTGATCGATCTTTATATAGATCCCACTTATTAAAGAATAAAACGGGTCACTTTCTGCAGATTCTACTGATGATGTCTCTTTTTATATTATCACCCACGGCCATTACCCTGGCAAAATCCCATGGGAAAAAGAGCATATCCCGCACAGCCGAAAATTCACCATTATCCGGAACCGTTTACAATGTTAAGAATTATGGTGCGACCGGAAATGGTACCACACTCGACTCCCCGGCGATCAACAAAGCAATTGACGCGGCAGCTAAACATGGCGGAGGCACGGTCCTTTTTCCATCCGGAACGTATCTATCCGGTTCCATTCGCTTAAAAAGCAATATTACCCTGTATTTGAGTCATGGAGCTGAAATTTTAGCCACCTCCAATCCATCGGCTTACGATAAAGCTCAGCCCAATAAATGGAGCCAATATCAGGATTACGGGCATAGTCATTGGCGTAATAGCCTGATCTGGGGAATTAATTTAAAGAATATCTCCATTTTAGGTCCCGGTTTGATTTATGGAAAAGGATTAACTCGTATACATAATAAAAAAGGCATTGGTGATAAGACCATCGCCTTAAAAACTTGCCATAACGTAATCTTGCGTGATTTTAAAATACTCTACGGCGGACATTTCGGAATTCTACTCAATGGCGACAATAATGTCACGATCGATAATCTACTCATCGATACCAATCGGGATGGTATGGACATCGGTTGTACACAAAACGTTCATATCTCAAATTGTACGGTTAATTCCCCTTATGATGATGCCATCGTCCTTAAAAGTTCCTATACACTTGGATATGATAAACCAACCAAAGATGTAACAATCTCTGATTGTATTGTATCAGGTGGTTATAAAATAGGTTCTGTTCTTGATGGAACGTACAAACTGAGAAATCAAAATGATCATTATGGTTATGGGACCGGTCGTATCAAGCTGGGAACGGAATCGAATGGTGGTTTTAAAAATATCAGCATAACCAATTGTGTTTTTGATCGATCCATGGGGTTGGCTATTGAAGAAGTGGATGGAGGTTCTCTTCAGGATTTAACCGTTTCGAATATTACTATGCGACATGTTTTGAGTACCCCCATTTTTATTCGTTTAGGCAGACGTCAACGTGCCCCAAAAGGAACCCCTATCGGAAATGTTAAACGAGTCAATATCAGCAATATTAATGTTTATGATGCGGATCCTAAAAATGCTTCTATCATTAGCGGTATACCCGGTCATGATATTCAGAATGTAAGAATCAGTAATGTTAGTATTGTATATAAAGGTGGAGGAACCAAAAAAGAAGCCAAAATCGTACCTCCTGAAAAAGCGGCGGGTTACCCTGAACCTACGAGATTCGGTGCTATTCCATCCTATGGATTTTACATTCGTCACGTAAAAGGTATTGAGTTTAATAATATCAATCTGAGTTACGAAAAAAGAGATGAACGTCCTGCCTTTATTTTGAACGATGTACAAAACGCTCATTTTTATAATATTCATGCCGAAGTCGCACCGGGCGTTGATCACTTCATATTAAAAAATGTACGAAACTTTTCCGTTGATCAATCCAGACCAATCGAAAATACCAGAGTGGTGAGTACTTCACATAAAGTTGTTAAATAATCAAATATAGATAAGAAAATATCCTTCTGATGGCTCATGAAAATATGAATTTTGGAAAAAAATTAAGACTTTCAGCCATCCGACGGATATTCTATTTCTTTATAGATTCCTTTGATTGGCCTACGAGAAGACTATGCAAAGCCTTCTACGAATGAATCGATTAAAAAAAGGCAGTCACAATATTTTATATTAGACTGCCTTCGACTTCTTTATTTAACCGGAGCTTTTTTCCTCTGTGAATTACGAACATATTCGCTCGCTTTATTAACCTCAGCAGTAAATTGATCGAAATCTATCTGCATGCCGTTTACATAAGTACTCCAGCCTGTCGTGTGTTTTACGTAATGTAAGGCGCTTTCAATTTCTTCCTCTGTGGCACCGTGTAGTTTTGCCAATTCCGTATGAAAGAGTTCACAATAACGGCATTTCGTAGCTGCAGAAACAGCCACTCCTATCAACTCCCGATATTTCTGTGGAATAGGTCCGTCATCTAACTCAATCATTCGGAACAACTCCCACTCTTGTTCCAATGATTTATCCGGAATCGTCTTAAACATTGTTGGTACTAAACCAAATCTCTCTTCAATCTGATGATATACTTCATTTCTGTTCATAACTTAATCTCCGTTAATAAGAGATTTTAATTCATATAATGCCATCCATTCGCTTATTCGAATGAATCATTATAACTGTGCTGTTTGCATCAGTTTGTAGCTTTAAATTGCCATAACCGTACTTATATTAAGATTTATATTTTATTGATTTTATTATATTTATAAAGATATTTATTTTAACACAATTTGCTAAATACTTAATAATTAAATAGTAATACAAATGCTAATTAGATAAGTATACTCTCTCAATTAGATTCATCGAATATCTATACAATCTTCTAATTTATAACTTGAATAAAAATATGTATTAATTCATCTTTGGGGATTAATCATTTACAACATGATAAGCATCTTGTTTTTTCCTGAACAAAGTCTGTTTTCGCCCCTTATCAATAAATTAAAGTATTGTAATTTATAACCTTATAATTTAATTGGGTAAAAATTTATTTGAACATAGCGAACTATAACCATCATATTTTGAGAATGTACTCCTATTCGTATTTAAAAAGTTTGTGGTTCTTTTCTATTCTATTAACTTTCCGATTAAATGCTTTTTACAATACATTTAACCTGGCATTTATAAACTTGAAAGCACTTATTTAATAGTCGACCCAACGCA
>Ga0102956_1000704_pt1 | contig 11738 bp, 13 predicted proteins | sample SalPonF2_A_D2_MG_FD_84515 | JGI IMG/M metagenome (GOLD analysis project Ga0102956, IMG submission 84515) | Salt pond soil microbial communities from South San Francisco under conditions of wetland restoration - Salt Pond MetaG SF2_A_D2_MG ...
AGGTCTTGAAGTCGCTCAGGCTGACCGACCCGAAAGGGTCATACCAGCCCGGTACGTGGCTGTCCGGCACCAGCGGGGTGACGTCGTTCTCGGCCCAGCGGTACTCCGTCACCGCTCCATGCACGCTGACAACCGGCCGGATATCCGTGGCGTGATTGCGCATGTACAGGTGGCGGCGGGTCGGCCACAGCAGACGCTCGCGCAGCTGGTGCAGGGGTACGCCCCAGCGGGTGTCGATGAAGGTGGAATAGTGGCCCTGGAAGACGGGATTGGCCCCGACCAGGGTATAGCTGTACTCGACCACGTCCCCGACCCGCACATCCGGCAGGATGATGGTGGCGGTCTTGGCCCCGTCGTAGATCTGGTAGGCGAGTTGGGGCTCGCGCTGAATGACGTGAATGGTCGCCTTGCCGAGCTCGTCGATCACCCGGCTGCCGCGGTGTATGACAACGCTGTGCAGCTCGAGGCGCTGATAGGACGGATCGAAGGTGATGGTGCGCTGGGCCAGATCCTCCACCGCCTGCTGATTGGTGGCCTCGGCGGCAATGTGCCGATAACGCTGCACGCCATGGGCGCCGACCCGGGTCTGGTGGTCCAGCAGCAGGTAGTACACGCCGTCGGAAAGCTGGGCGCTGGGCACGGGCGCCGTCAGGTCCGGCGCCACCTTCACCACCCAGGACGGAGCCGCCGTAACGCGATAACCCGCCCCCGCCCAGGCCGGAACAGCGAGCGCAAACAGCAGCAGCATGGTCGTGAACCGGCCAGTACCCATATCCAACGCCCGCTGTGATCCCCAGGGAGTGAAAGCCGCCGGCCGCAGTCGAATCCCTACGGTTCGCGACCGCCGTCTCCAACTTTTCGACTTCACGGGCGACGAACTTTAGCCGCCCGGGCCTTCACGCCCCGACGAAAGCCGCCGAAAATGGGTTTGGGGCAGGGGTTCGGAAGGACCGCTGTGCCGATAAACCGGCTTAAGGGTCCCGCCGCCGATGGTTCCCACGGGGTCGGGACCGGCGGCGGTCGCTCAGCCGTCCAGTTCGGGATAGTGCCGGAAGATACCGTCTTCGTTGAACGGCAGGCGCCGCTCGGAGGCAAGGTAGGCCGCCACGGCGGGCCGACCGGCAACGCGCTCGTGGAGCGCCACCAGTCGCGGAATATCCCCCTCCAGGCCTTCCATCAGCTTCGGAAAGGCGTAACGCAACCCGTCAATCAACTGAAACATCGACAGGTCCACATAGGACAGACGGCGTCCGATCATGTAACTGTCGCCGGCCGGATTGCGGGCCAGCACCGCCTCGAAATAACCCAGCAGCTCGGGGGCGCGCTGTTCCCGAAAATACCTGGCACGGCGCCGTGCCTCGGGTTTCTGGTCCCGGTAGTAGAGGCCGGCGCCGACCGGATGATGGGTGTCGTGAATGTCCACCACGAAGTCCTCCACCGTGAGCTGCAACTGGTGGGCCCACAGTCGGGTGCCCTCCGCCTTGGGCACCAGCCCCAGGCGCGGGCCCAGGTACTGCAGGACATGGGCGGTCTGGGCAATCACCAGCTTGCCGGCCCGCAGAAACGGCGGAGCCAACGGCGGGCGCGCCAGCGAGGGCCCGTCGGTGAGCTCCATGAGGGCAGCCACCCCCATTCCGCGACCGCTCTCCCGGGCCACATCCACATAGTCGGCACCGGCCTGTTCCAGCGCCAGTCGGACGAATTCCCCACGTCCCTGGATGGACGGCCAGTAGAAAAGCTCGTAGCGCATGGTGAACCTCCGTGTAGCCAGGATGTGATCTGGGCGCTGGGGAAGCGCCCGGCGACCGGATGGGGTTACCCGTCCTTTTCCGCCGGCCGGCAGTCGACGGCGACCGCAGGGGGATTCGAGAGGGTCTGGTAGACCACGCAGTACCGTTCGGTGAGTCGGGTCAGGGTTTCGATCTGCTCGGCGCTGGCGTCGCTGTCCAGGGCGATGCTCAGGCGGATGCGCTGAAAGCCCACCGGTGTGTGTTTGTCCACGGCCAGCGTGCCGCGAAAATCCAGATCGCCTTCCGCACTGACCGTGGCGTCCCGAAGCTCGACCCCGATGGCGGTCGCCACCGCCTTCAGGGTCACGCCGGCACAGGCGACCAGGGCCTCCAGCAGCATGTCGCCGGAGCAGGCGCTGAGGCCGTCCCCGCCGGCCGCCGGGTGCAGCCCTGCCTCCACCATGGCCTTGGCCGTATCCAGCTTGCAGGTGATGCCCTCGCCAATGCGCGACCGGGCCCGCAGAGTGACCGTGGCCGACGCCGGGTCATCCCGGTATTTGCGCTTCAGTGGTGCCTGCAGTTCTCTCAGTGCCTGCGCATCCATGATCCTCTCCGTCAACTCGATGTTCCGACGGTGCCGCAGGCTGTCGGAACGACAACAGCGCCGTGCGCCGCTACCGGAATTCCTCCAGATAGATGGGTGCGCCCAGCAGCTCGACAACGGGCCGGTTGCCCGAGACGTCCAATCGCGTCCCATCCACGAACGTCAGAGCCAGTCGGGCGGGCACCTTGCGCTTGAACGGCAGGGGAAGGAGCTCGTGGCGGATGCCGCCCACTTCCACGTAACCTTCGGAGACAGTGTTGGGCACGGGCGGCAACGGTCCGGAACAGGTCGCGTCGTCCATCAGCAAAGCGGCCGGCCGGCTCCATCCCGTGCCCGGATCCCGTCCCGCCCTGCCCCGGGACTTGTGGATGTAAGCGTGGGAGAACTGCACAGTGACAACGCCGTCGACCACCTCCACGGCACTCACCCGGGAATCGGCAAGCTCCAACGCACTGCTCATGGCCGGGGTCCGAAAGTCCTGGCGGCGGCGTCGATTCCCGACATCGGAGTCGCTTCCTCCGGCGGCGCCGGTCCCGCTGCGGAACGACCCTCCACCACCGGGGCGCCCATCAGAACGGTTCCACGTCCGGTCGCAGGTCCAGCTCCAGAGTCCACGCCGAGCGTGGCTGGCGTATGAGAGACAGATAGGTCTCGGCAATCGCCTCCGGTTGCAGTGTGTTGTCCTCGGTGACCTCCGGTCGGGCCTGGGAGCGTGGCGTCCAGATCACGCCGTCGATCACCACGTGGGCCACGTGAATGCCCCGGGGGCCCAGCTCCCGGGCCATGGCCAACGCCATGCCGCGCAGGGCGAACTTGCTGGAGCCGAAGGCCGCGAACCGGGCGCCTGGCTTCACCGAAGCGCTGGCACCGGTGAAGATGATGGTGCCGCCGCCCCGTTCCAGCATGCGCGGCACGACCTGGCGTGAGCACAGGAAGGCACCCCGGCAGTTGATCTCCCAGAGGCGATCGAACTCCTCCGGACGGATCTCGTCGAACGGGCTCATGAGGAACCCGCCCGCGTTGTAAATCAGTACCGCCGGTGCTCCGAGGGGGCCTTCCAGGGCACGCAGGGCCTGCTCGACGGCGCCCCGGTCGGTGAGCTCGCAGGTCACCATGTGGGCCGCACCGCCTTCGGCCTGTATCTGTTCAGCCAGCTTGTCGGTATACGCGTTGGTGCGGGCCAGCCCCGCCACCGCATAACCCGCCGCGCTCAGGCGGCGGCACAGAGCGCCGCCCAGCCCCGGCCCCACGCCGGCCACAACGGCCAATGGCCTGTCTTCGCTCATGCAGTCCTCCTTTTGTTGCCGCCCTTCCAGCATAGTCGTGACAGCGACATCTGACGAACCAGCCGTGCTGCGTTACCCTGTAGCCTCCGTACAGACGACGCGAACTCCATGGCACCGAGCACCTCCCCCCCACTGTCGCGCATCGCCGGCGCCGCGCTGCGGGTCTCCCTGATCAGCGCCACTCTGGCGTTGGTGGCCGGCTTCGGCCACCGGCTCGGCTGGTGGGACTTCGGGATCGGCTTCATCCTGCTGGCGATCGCGGTGCTGGGCGCGCTGGCGGGCATCGTGCTTTCGGCCTGGGGCGCGCTGGCCACCCGCCCGTCGGCGCCCAGGCGCGGCCTCGGGCGGGCCGTGCTGGGGTTGCTGGTAAGCGCGGCAGTGATCGCCCCGCCGCTGCATTGGGTGCTGCTTGCCCGCTCTGTGCCTCCCATCCACGACATCACCACCGACACCGGGGATCCGCCCCGCTTCGTCGCCATCGCGCCCCTGCGGCGCCATGCGCCCGATCCCGCCGGCTACGGCGGGCCGCGGGTGGCGGCCCTGCAGCACGCCGCCTATCCCGACATCCGGCCTGTGCTGCTCGACATCCCGCCCCGGGCGGCCTTCGACAGGGCACTGGCCGCCGCCCGCGCCATGCACTGGCATATCGTCGCCAGCGTACCGGCGGAGGGTCGCATCGAGGCCACCGCCACCACTTTCTGGTTCGGTTTCAGGGATGACGTGGTGATACGGGTCAGATCCCGTGACGGCGGGTCCCGGGTGGATATCCGCTCCATGTCGCGGGTGGGCAAGAGCGACCTGGGCACCAACGCCCGCCGGGTACGGGCTTTCATTCGTCGTCTCGAAGCCGGCACGCCGCACAAATCGTGATTCCCGTCACCGACAGGCTGGCCCTGGACGAACGGGATATCGAGCTGCAGTTCGTGCGGGCTTCCGGACCCGGAGGCCAGAATGTGAACAAGGTGGCTACGGCGGTGCAGCTGCGCTTCACCGTCGACGGCGTGAGCGGGCTGCCGGACGATGTGCGTACAAGGCTCAGGCGTCTGGCGGGCCGACGGCTGGCCGCGGATGGTACGGTGGTGATCGATGCCAGGCGCTACCGGACCCAGGAACGCAACCGGGAAGACGCCATGGAACGGCTGCTGGATCTGGTGCGGCGGGCAACCGAAAAGCCCAAAACGCGAAAACCCACCCGCCCCAGCGCCGGCGCCCGCCAGCGGCGGCTGGACGAGAAGAAACGCCGTGGCTCCATAAAGCGCCTGCGTCGCCGGAAACCGGACGAGGGCTGAGCCCCGGTGCCGCCCTGCCGGCGACGGGCGCTCAGAAACGCACGTGCATGGCCACCCCGGCGCCGCCGGGGAACACCATCGGACTGAAGGTTGCCCCGTGCTGATGGCGGGCGTCGCTGCGTGCCACCGTCTCGGTGGCGAGATAGGCCATGGTCCAGCCCAGGAACACCTGGGACAGATAATGCTTGTTGGCATTGATGCGCGCCCAGGCGGGCAGCACCGAAGCCGCGTACAGGGTATATTTCACCCACGGCGTAGTCGCCATTTCGGCGCCGGTGAGCAAAGGGATGGCGCCGTAGAAGGCGTGGCCGCTGACGCCGTGGTGGGAGCGGAAAGGATGCCAGTGGGAATTGCCCTGGGTGGGGCGGTAGCTGCCCAGCAGATGGGTGAACAACACCTGCTGGGGCGCTCCCAGAATGAAGGCCCGCAGGGCCCGATCACCCCAGGTGGCCACGGCGGAGCCGGACCCGGATTCGCTGCCATAGCCGCCGACCACCATGGCCCCCAGGTAAATCAGCGGCAGCGCCACCGCGGTACTGTGGCCGGCCTTGTTGAACGGCCGCGCCACGGAATCGGTGAAGCCGTTGCGCACATGGTCCTGATAGAAGCGGGCGAAGTCGCCGTCCAGGCTGGTATTGGCCAGCACGCCGCCGGCGCCCACCACTATTCCCAGCCGGATCAGTTGCGGCGGCGAATAGTACAACCGATAGTCCCGGGCCACCGAAGCGCCGAAACGGTGCAGGACTCCCTCCGCTGCGGCCTGGGCACGGCCGCTTCCAGGCAACATCATGAGCACAGCCACGGCAGCGATCAGTGCACGGCGCATCGACTTCTCCCCATGGGTTGGTGGCCGGTAAGAGGGTCCGCGGAACTGCCCTTGCAATCCGATCGGTGCCGTGGGCCGGTCGCGGTCGATGCGAATGAGACCCTGCCGCGGCGCCGTATGTTCCGCATCTACGGCGGTCAGCCCGGGCGCCGACGTGCGGGGCCGTGACCCACCATGCACAACAGCCGGGGCAACTCCGTTGTACCATCACCAAGTCTCGGATATACAGGGGAACCCGTCAGCCATGGAACAACGCATCACCGACCTGGAAGTACGCCTGAGCTATCAGGAGGCCGCCATCGACGAGCTGACCCGCACGACGCTCGCCCAGCAACAGGCCATCGAAAGCCTGCGGGCCGAGGTCGAGCAGCTCAAGTCCCTCCTGCGGGAACTGGCTCCGTCGGCCGTCGCACCCGCCTCGGAGGAGACGCCCCCACCCCACTACTGAGCAAGTATGACGCGGGGGCGTTCGTCACCCTACTCCTTGATCTCGGCCCACCCCTGGGCATGGCGCTTGACGATTTCCGCCATGGCACCGGGCACCACAGTCACTCCATCGGCCAGCTGGCTCTTGGTGACATGCATGTGCTTCATGGTCTGACCGCAGGCCGAGAATTGCACACCGTACATGGCCAGGCTCTTGATGTCCTTGGCCACCGGTGAGTTCTTCATCAGCATCTTCAAGCCCGGCCCCCAGGCAATCACCTCGGCGTGGGCCGTGTCCATTCCCACCACTTTTTCCATGGTGGCCAGATTGCCGATGGTGATCTTCCACTCCTTCGGATTGTTCTGATTGACCTCCAGCAGCACCCGGAACGGGCCGTTGCCCCAATAGTGGGCCGGTGCCTGCTTGGCGAACACGTTGGCGCTGGCGACCGCGGACAACGCAAGCAGGAAGGCGATCTTTTTCATGTTAGCTACTCCTTTCGCTGGTCAGGGGATGTTCTCTGGCACCCCGTGCCCCGCACCGAAGCGGACAGGGAAGCGCCGACGGGGCAAGGGGCACGGGACTGGTGAACACCGGTGGCGGGAGACAAACCTCACGCAAACCATACACGCTGCTGCCAACCCGATAACAAAAACGACTGGGGGCCTCTGCACAGATCGATCAAGTGGATGATGAAAAGGCGCAAAGACGCGGGGAAGCGCCGTTTACCGGGCGTCTGTCGCTTCGCGACCCCGCATTCCGGGCGCCTCTGCAACGCCGTGCGCGCCGCTTCAGCGGCCTGTGCTGAGGTTCCCCGGGCGTCGCCGTTGGGTGTAGAGCCGTGGGGCCTGACAAAGTTCCGCGCCGCCCACGGTGGTAGGCGGAACGTTCTGATCAGAGAGACATCAGGAACGGTAGCGCGAAAGGCGGGATCGGGCAGGCAGCGGTTGCAGCCGGTTACGCCGCTTCGCCTCTTGGAGGCACCGCCGGTGACAGGCCGCCCCTGTCAGGGTTGACAGGGGCGGTGATGGGAGCGTGGGAGCGCTAGCCGACGTTGCGACGCCGTTCCCCGGACTGACGGCCACGGTGGTGTGGGCGCCGGCTGGGTTGCTTGCGCACCCGCGCCGGACCGTTGCGGCCGTTGGGAATGGGTTCCGGACGAATGCTGGGATCGGGCTCGAAACCGGTAATCGTGACACGGGGCAGATCGCGCTTGAGCAACCGCTCGATGCCGGCCAGCAGATGGTGTTCATCCACGCACACCAGGGAGACGGCCTCGCCGCTGGCGCCGGCCCGGCCGGTGCGGCCAATGCGATGCACGTAGTCCTCCGCCACATTGGGCAACTCGAAGTTGACCACATGGGGCAGCTGCTCGATGTCCAGGCCGCGGGCGGCAATGTCCGTCGCCACCAGCACACGCACCGCACCGCGCTTGAAGTCCGCCAGGGCCTTGGTACGTGCCGACTGACTCTTGTTGCCGTGGATGGCCGCTGCCGGAATGCCGTCCCGGCCGAGCTTTTCCGACAGCCGGTTGGCGCCGTGCTTGGTGCGGGTAAACACCAGCACCTGACGCCAGTCCTGGCTCTTGATGCGGTCCACCAGCAACTGGCCCTTGCGCTCGCGGTCCACCGGATGGACCACCTGCGCCACCGACTCGGCGGCCGTGTTGCGCCGCGCCACCTCGATCCGGACCGGGTCGGTCAGAAGACCGTCGGCCAGCTTGCGGATTTCGTCGGCGAAGGTGGCCGAGAACAGCAGGTTCTGGCGCTTGGCCGGCATCAGCGCCAGCACGCGGCGGATGTCATGGATGAAACCCATATCCAGCATCCGGTCAGCCTCGTCGAGTACCAGAATCTCGATCCCCGACAGGTCGACGGTGCGCTGGCCGGCATGATCCAGCAGCCGTCCCGGGGTGGCCACCAGAATATCCACGCCACGGCGCAGCGCTTCGATCTGGCGATTGATGCTCACCCCGCCGAACACCACGGCGCTGCGATGGGGCAGATACCTGCCGTAGTCGCGCACGCTGTCGGCCACCTGAGCGGCCAGCTCACGGGTGGGCACCAGCACCAGGGCGCGGGGGCCGCGACCGCGTTTCGACGGCGCCTGAGTGCCCAGGCGCTGCAGCAGGGGCAGAGTGAAGCCGGCGGTCTTGCCGGTGCCGGTCTGGGCGCCGGCCAGTACGTCCCGGCCTTCGAGAATGACCGGTATGGCTTTGGCCTGCACCGGGGTGGGAGTGGTGTAACCCTGTTCGCTAACCGCACGCAGCAATTCGGCCGACAGGCCGAGATCGGAAAAAGACATCTAATTGGAAACTCCTGGGGCGGCCTTGCTGTCGGGTGTATCCCGTGCCGGTCTAGGCCGAAATGTATGTGTTGTTCGGGGAATAGCCTGGGAGGGATATGCCACGACGGAACCGGGCGCTGACCGGAGAGTGCCACAGAGGAACCGTGCGCAGAGTATACGCGATGCCCCCAGGGCCCACAACGCAAAAAACGGTGCCGCCCCGGGCGGCCACCGATCAGCGACCGCAGCAGCGCTTGTATTTGCGGCCGCTGCCGCAGGGACAGGGCGCGTTGCGCCCTTTGGCGGCTGGCCCCGCAGTCCGGTCGGGCTCCGGATCCCCTGCCAGATAAAGCCAAAGGCCGTCCACGCGCACGAAACGACTGCGTTCGTGGAGACGAGCGGCCCGCCCGCGAACCTTGTAGCGGGCCACGAACTCCACGACCCCTTCGTCGTCCGATGGACCGCCGGCTGAGGTGGATACGATACGCAGATCCAACCAGCGCATGCCGGCGTCGAAATCGACGCCGGCCGGCCGGGTATCGGGATGCCAGGTGCGCAGCAGGTAAGCTTCATCCCGCACGCAGAAGGCGCTGTATCGCGAGCGCATCAGCGCCTCCGCCGTGGCGGCGGCGCCAACGCCGGTCAGCAGCGACCCGCAACAGACAGCGAACGCGCGCCCGCTGCCGCAGGGGCATGGCGTATCGTCTGGTTGTCCTGTCACCATGGCAAACCCTGAATTCGGCGCCGGGGAACCTCTGCACAGGTCGCTGCAGCGGGGCGTACGGCGTTGCAAAGGCGCTCGGAATGCTCGTTTACCGTATGTAAACTGCGCTTCCCGCCCCTTTGCGCCGGGTGATCATCGGCTTGATCCACCTGTGCGGAAGCTCCCGGGCGGTCGTGGAACACGGGCGATGTGAATTCTACACTGTTGGCACATACCACCCACCAGCAGCGCGCGACAGTGGCGACCGTCTGCCGGTCGACCCGCCAGCCGCCACGCCAATCTGCACAACACAAGGAGCGAGAAATGGAACCGATTGCCTTCTTCGGACTGGGTCACATGGGCGGCGCCATGGCGACACGCCTGGTGGACGCCGGCCATGATGTGAAGGTCTACAACCGCACACCGGACAAAGCCCGCCCGCTGGTGGAGAAAGGCGCGACCCACGTCGATCATCCCGCCGACGCGGTCACCCCCGGCGCCATCCTGGTGACCATGGTGGCGGACGACAACGCCCAGCAGAGCCTCGTGAGTGAGGAGGTGCTCGGCCGCCTCGGCAAAGGCGGTCTTCATCTGGCCATGAGCACGGTGAGCCCCGCCGCCGCAACGGCCGCCCGCGAGCAGCATGCCCGGCATGACGTGGAGTACCTCGCGTGCCCGGTGTTCGGACGCCCGGACGCCGCCGCGGCCGGCAAATTGTGGCTGGCACTGGCCGGGCCCGACGGGGCGAAAAGCCGGGTCCGCCCACTACTCGATGTCATGGGGCAGGGCGTGTTTGATTTCGGGGGCAACCCGACGTCCGCCAACGTGGTGAAGCTGGCGGGCAACTTTCTCATCGTCTCCGCCATCGAGGCGATGGCCGAAGCCCTGAGCCTGTGCGAGAAGAACGAGGTCGACCCCGCAGGCATGTACGAGTTGTTCTCCAGCACCCTGTTTGCCTGCTCCATCTATCAGAACTACGGCCGGGCCATCGTGGATCAGCGCTTCTCGCCTCCCGGCTTTGCCCTGGCCATGGGTTCCAAGGATGTGCGGCTGGTGCGCGACGCGGCTCGGGCGGCTCAGGTGCCCATGCCGCTGGCCGGCCTGCTGGAGGACCGCTTCCTGCGTTCCCTGGCCAACGGCCGGGCGGACCTGGACTGGACGGGCATTGCCCTCGACGAGCGGGAGTCGGCCGGCCTCGGGGACGCATAGACAGACATGCCGGTACTGCCGGGCCCCGGATCCACGGCGGGCCCGCGCGGTCGGCAACGACCATGCCACAGGCTACACTTTCTCCCAGAGCCTGTGGACGCATGAGGAGCGCCGCTTGCGGCTGCCACCCGGGCGGCGGAGCCCGTCTGCACGGGCGAGCGACAACGCGGGCCCGGACGGGCGTCGTGCCTTGCGGCTGCGCCGCAGAGGCAGCGGCCGCACCACGCTGGTCGCTTGCCTGGAACAAGCAGACTTCGCACCCCGCGCCCTGCTGGGACCTTCTCAGCCGCGACAACGATCATCCCGATGGAATCAACGGGTCCTGACAGCGCCGGCCGCTGCCGGGGCCGCCGCAAAGGGGGTCAGCGTGGCCGAAAACCGCGCCAATGCGCAACACAGCCCGCAGAAATCCTACCGCGAAATCCTGCGCCAGGAGATCGACCAGGGTCTGATCGAGCTCAACCGCTCGACCGCCGGCCTGGTGATTTCCGGGCTCTCGGCCGGTCTGGACCTGAGCTTCAGCCTGTTTCTGTCAGCGGTCATGTTCACCCTGACCGGAGACGTCCCGCACGTGGTCCGGGCCATCCTGATGGCGAACGTCTATTCCGTCGGATTCATTTTCGTGGTCCTGGGGCGCTCGGAGCTGTTCACCGAGCACACCACCCTGGCGGTACTGCCTGTGTTGAACGGCACGACCACCCTGGGCTCGCTGATGCGGCTGTGGGCGCTGGTGTACATCGGAAACATCGTCGGGGCCGCCCTGTTCGCCCTGTTGATCAGCCGAATCGGGCCTGCCTACGGCATCATCAGCCCGCAGGCGTTCGCCTACCTCGCCCACCAGAATCTGGGCCATGGCTGGTGGCCCATCGCGTTGGCGGCCATGCTGGCCGGCTGGCTGATGGGACTGCTGTCCTGGCTGGTGACGGCCGCCAGAGACACCATCAGCCAGGTGCTCATCGTGTGGCTGGTCACGGCCGGCATCGGGTTGTCACATCTGCCCCATTGCATCGCCGGCACCAGCGAGGTGCTGGCAGGTCTCTTTTCGGGCCAGTCCATCGGGCTTTGGGACTACGGACACTTTCTGTTGTGGTCAACGTTGGGAAATGCGGTAGGCGGGGTGATTTTCGTGGCAGTCATCAAATACAGCCACGTTATTCGCAGCAACGTCGAACCGAAGAGAAACGGTGACCGGTCACTGTAACCAGGGCCTGTTAACACTACAGGGATCATCGCTGTTGTGGCTGAGAATCCGCCAAGCAAGGCGCGAGGAGCGAGGTTTGGTCATTCCAAATGAGTGACGAGCAACGCCGAGTGGTGGATTCTCAGCCACAACCCGAAGGGCCGGGCCTATAGTGTTAACAGGCCCTAAAAAGCTCCC
>Ga0102956_1000707_pt1 | contig 11704 bp, 9 predicted proteins | sample SalPonF2_A_D2_MG_FD_84515 | JGI IMG/M metagenome (GOLD analysis project Ga0102956, IMG submission 84515) | Salt pond soil microbial communities from South San Francisco under conditions of wetland restoration - Salt Pond MetaG SF2_A_D2_MG ...
AATTGAGAAGAGATTTCAACCGAGTTGTGGGGAAATAGCGGCAATGGAAGTTGGGAGGATTTAATACACTAAATTACTTAGAGAATTCAGTGAGTGATAGGCCAAGTAGGGTTCACTCGGAAAAGTCTTTAATAGAGTGTCATTCTGAGGAGTTCCGCCGACGGCGGACGACGAAGAATCTCGAGATCCTTCGCTTCACTCAGGATGACACTACGGCGTTTTTCAGGATGGAAAGTAATATAAAATGGAAAGAAAGGCAGGAAAACAAAAATAAAGTGGCCGGAGCTTACATGACTCCGGCCACTTTGAGACAATGAGAAAGTTGGCAATGACAACCTTATTTTCTGCTTATTACCACCACGTCCTGCCCCACAAGGCTGGCGCCTGATTTGTGCCTAGCGGTCAGTCTCACAACAAGAACACTGCCAGCTTTCACTGAGCCCAAAGCCTTCAATATGTCCTTTTTCTCGAACGTAAGGACCAGATCGCGCTTGCCATCCGGGCCCTCATCGGTACAGGAATCTGCTTCTACCCCAGTTCCACTTGCGTCCCAGGTAAAGAGATGGTAGGGCGTTGCCACATCTATTACATTGCTTCGCACAGGTTGAACCACTTCAAGAAGCCTGATGGAGTCACGATCAATTTGAGTTACATCGAAACTGTCGGTTCCAAGTATCGCTACAGCCACCACACCACGCTTCGATACCACCAGGGGGTTGGGACAGGATCCAGGTTTAATGTCCACAGGGACGATTTGCATTGGTTGCACAGATGAGGTCGGATAACTCGCGCTCCAACTGACAGCTCCAACAAGCAACACAGTCATGAAAGCGACAGTGACAACCTTCAAAGATGACATCAACCATCTTGTCGTTCGTTTCTTTCTTTTCATTTTTATTTCCCTTTCCTTAAATATGTACACGAGTCGCCTTGCACGACCTTTAACTTTTTTTATAGGGAAATGGCTCAACCTCACCGGAATAATGGGATTTACCTTCCTGTTTCCCCTAGTTTCGGCCCTAACCAGTAGGGCAGCCTCTCGATTCATCTTACATGAGCAAAATTTATACCAAATCTCTTCGAATTCATTTCTTGTGTATGCGAATTCTCCGGGCGGGGATAAACCCCGCCCCTACAACTGGTGGTGGGCGGTACCCACTCAAACGTTATTAGTAGCAACATTAGGGTCAATCCCGCTCATTTTTCGTTTGCAATCCCCGTCCGCTTTCCGTATGGTTGGATACATAGTTAAGAACCATCAACAAGATAACAAGCACATTACTGGCGCACTTCCTTCGAAACTCCCAAACAATTTTAAGAGGAACAACAAACATAGATTCGCATTCGTGCGAATTGAAGCTCCCTGCAGCAAGCAGCAGGGAATCTTCGAAATGTAATGTATTGATACCATTTTATTGTGGTTCGCTCGCTAACCCCGCAGCAAGCTCCGGGGAATGCGCTCGCTGCAGCATTTTCAAACGAACTCCAATTATACCACAGAGGGGCACCCACCCATCCTCTGATTTATTCAGCTGAAATCATTGACTAAAGGGACGTTCCCCTGTTGGTAGCGCCTGTGGTGTAGCAGCTACAAGCCACGGTGCATTGGTGCATATTCTTGAAAAGATACAGAGAGAGGAAAAATCATCATCCCGGACGAAGCGAAGCCCGCCTAGGCGGGGTATCCAGGTCCCTGAAGCTTATCTTGATTCCGGAATGACGGAATCGATGAATTCCGCCTAAAAGGTACTGCTATGAAAAACAAAGAACGCGGCGTTACGATTAATGAACTCATGATCTCTCTGGCTGTGGTCGGTGTACTGGCCGCTGTGGGTCTGCCAAAATTCGTAAAAATAGTACCCAACTACCGTCTCACCGGTACAGCACGCTCCCTTGTAGTCCAAATCCACAGGGCAAAGCTTAAGGCCGTCCAACAAGGCACCATTTATTATTTCGACTTCGATCTTGACGGTGACGGCAACCTGGAATCAGGGGGCTGTTTTCTGTGGGGGGATCGCAATGGAAACCGGCGCAAAGAACTGTTGGAGAAAAGCGATATGCTTATGGATTTTGAGACCTTGGCCAACGTCCACCTCCAGCCCTATTCTCACAAACTCGGCGGACCAGAGCGCGGGCCAAACAACACTAAGATCGATGCAGGCGGTGGTGACGGGGTTAGCTTCAGTCAGAATCGAATCAAATTCAATCCCGACGGGACATGCAGTACCGGTACCATCTATCTCCACAACTCCAATGGTCGGACCCTGGCCATTCGTCTTCGTTTCAATGGCTTGACCCAACTTTGGATGCATGATGGCTCTCAATGGAAAAGATGGTAGATCAGCTGGCAGCCAGTCCAACTAGGCAGTAAAGCATCCCCCGGCATAGCCGAGGGTTTTGGTCCATGAGCCGACCCGAAAGGGTGGCGCCCCCATAGGGGGCTATACAGATAACAATGCCTGTGCTCAGACGAAAGCCGTGCCCACAAACGAAATCCCCCCAACCCCCTTTTACAAAAGGGGGGCTTTAAATGGGATCTCTCACAGGCAAACAACTATCTTCCCCCTTTTCTAAAGGGGGACCGAGGGGGATTTTGCTGCGCGGTCGTCTTCCCGAAGACCACCGCAGCATACTTACTCTACAAGCAAAGCTAAACTATACCACCTGCACAGCAGGTGGGTTTTGAATCTACTAAGCATTCAAAATATAAAAGAGGCTGAATCCCCCTCCAAGCTGGACTGAAAGTTCGGCACTATATAACCTCAGGCATAGCCATGCAACTCTGATCTGACCCTGTGGACCAGGTTTTCTAGGACTAAAGAACTAATAACATTAGTCCTTGGAACCGGGGAGAGGGTCAAGCTGATTTGTCTGGTCTAATCTCATGGAATTAGTTTATAATTTCTGTTTATAAGTTCTTTGACTAAAGACCCATGTGCCCTTCACAGCCGTAACCCTGGTGCTTCTATTGCTCGCACAACTGCAAAATATGCTGGACTCCACTTGTCAAGCGATTACGCCTGCTCTGCCCGATTGATCTACAACGCAGCTGTTTTTTTCATCTATCTCGCAAATTCGAAGGACGAGAGAAAATAAGGCTCTGCGCATCTGGAAAAACAGTCTATAACTATAAAAAAGTTAACAACTATTAAATTTTTTAACAGAATCAGCATCATTTCTGGAAAGGATATGGTCGCAGACGGAGGGGAGCCAATGTGGTGGTACGCCATCACATTCTGGCTTTCTGTGTTGTTCTGCAAGTTTGGAGCCGCCGGCTATCCAGGCGAATAGCCATTGGAACTACACCTTGCTGCTGGCATGTAACTTGCTCAAATCATGTAGCGGAAAAAAGAAGTGATGCTCCGTCCGGCTCTCTGCGACCATGCCAGAAGACCAGCTGTTGATGAAATGAAGAGCCGCTGAGCCTGTCGAGTGTGGAGAATGATTCCTAGGGAAAAGGATGGAGCTGTAAACATATATCCCCGACGGGGGTTCACTACGCTTGAGTTGTTGGTTGTTATTTCAATCCTGCTCATTCTGGCTGCGATAGCTTTGCCCAACCTCTCGGGCTGGGCAAGAAATCAACGGCTCAAAGGTGTGGCCAGGGATCTGATGTCCCACTTTCAGTTCGCTCGTTTGGAGGCTATTAAACGCAGTACCACCATAGCTCTGGCCTTCAACCCAGGAGCCGGGGAAGTAGGTAATTATACGGTTTTTGTGGATGACGGCGCCGGAGGAGGCACCGCCGGAAACTTGATCCAGGACAATGAGGCTGAGGCCACCCTGAGACGTGTTATCATGCCTGTCGGGGTCACGCTGACCAGCACTACGTTCACGGCCGATCAGGCTGGATACAATGCCCGCGGCTTTCCTGTTCTGGGGAATGGGGGAATAGTCAGGCTTAGTACAGACAGCAGAAGCTACGAGGTGGAAATGAAACAGACCTCAGGAGGTTTGAGCCTGGATGGGCCGCTTTAGCCCGGGTCTGGACAATCACAAGGACATCTTGATGTGATGGAACGTGCGAAACGCAATAAAGGTAACTTCCGAAGCGGCTTTAGTCTGGTCGAACTCTTGGTGGCCATGGCAATTACCGGCGTGGTCATGGCAGCAGTTTTCAAAATTTACACAACCCAACAAGATTCCTATGTTCTACAAGAACAGGTTGCAGAAATGCAGCAAAACGGACGGACAGCAAAATACGTGATGACCAGAGAGATCAGAATGGTAGGGTATGATCCAACTGGTCTCGCCGGGGCAGGATTCATATCTGCCGGTGGTAACATTATACATTTCACCATGGACATTACCGGGGAGGACGGAGTCATCACCGTTCCCGGTGATGATATCACCTATTCTCTATCTGCAGACAAGGAATTGCTGAGAAACGACGGCGCCAACAACCAACCCGTAGTAGAAAATGTCGAGGCTGTGGGTTTCGCCTATGCTTTCGATGCTGACGATGATGGCAGTATAGACACCAGCGCTGGTGGCAACATTTTGTGGGCAATCGATTCAGATCTCACCGACACTGATAATCGACTGAATAAGTATCTGGATACCAACGATGACGGGATTATCTCTATTGATGATGATGCGGCTGGTGCAAACTTGGCATCCCTGGTGCCTCTCGACAGAATAAGGGCCGTGAGAATGTGGATTCTGGCCAGAACCGGCAGAGAGGACAGAGATTTTGCCGATACCATAACATATGTGGTGGCTAATCAGAGGGTTAACGCGAATGATGGAAACAGACACCACCTTCTGACAACCACTGTCAAGTGCAGGAACATGGCTCTTTAGGAACAACCTCTCGACTTTGCCGAGGTATAGTTAAGCTAGGTTAGAGGATAAATGAACTGGGTTGGCATAAAAATAGATCAGGGTCCAGTAAAATCCCCCTCGATCCCCCTTTACAAAAGGGGGAAGATTTTGAAGTGGTTCCAACAAGTTCCCCCCTTTCATAAAGGAGAAAATCCCCCCTCACCCCCCTTTAGTAAAGGGGGGCCGGGGGGGATTTTGCAGGAAGAAGGCTATACCCTCATAGAAATCCTTATTGCCATTGCCATTTTGGCGTTTGGTCTTCTGGCAGTTGCCACCATGCAGGTCACAGCAATCAAGACCAACGCCATTGCCAGAGGCATCTCGCAGGGACTGACCCTGGGCCAAACCAAGGTGGAAGAGTTGATGAATCTCGCATATAGCGCCCTTAATGATACAGACTTAGATGGGACCGACGAGGACGCGGATGACGACGGCATAGATGATGATGGAGGGAACTTTGGCTTAAATGATACGGGAAATGACTCTGATAACGAGGAACCAAACGGCAGATACACCATTTATTGGAACGTTGCCGTCAATGAACCTGTGATCAGTAGTAAGACCATCAGGGTGATTGTGACCTGGACCGAAAAAGGCAGGAATAAGCGTATTAAGCTGGATTTCGTTAAGACCAATCTTAGTTAGTGTCCATCCGGAAATCCGAGATTCCCGGATGGAGCTGTCAGCATTCAGCAATCAGCGGTCAGTTTAATATGTTGTATTTACATGTATTTTGCTGATGGCTGAGTGCTGAGGTTTTGGAATAATGAGGTTTTAGAGAATATAGATGGAGTGATGGAAGTAATAAGGGAGAACTGCTTGAAGTGAATGTTCACCCCCACCCTTACCCTCCCCCGTCAAGGGGGAGGGAAGTGGTTGTTATCACTAATATTTCTCCTCCCCTGGCGGGAGGGGATAAAGGGGAGGGGGAGTGATTTGTGGGGTTTCTGGACGAACATTACAGGATCTTCCTTGATAATGGCACAGAGTTCGCATTATGAAAAGAATTGTTGACACCATAGCCAATGACAGGGGGTCGGCTCTCGTGGTCGCCTTGCTCGTATTGGTGTTGCTTACTCTGATGGGCATTTCAGCCACCACCACCAGCACCATCGAGGTGCAGATGGCCGGCAATGAGAAATTTCACGACATGGCCTTCTATGCCGCGGAGAGTGGCTGGCAGACGTCGCTGAATTGGCTGGATCGCCAGTACCCGGGAGTTACCCAGAATCTTGGCTGGGACTGGGAGGAGGAGAACTTCGTAGTGGACAACTACAACACTCCAGACCCCATCGTACTGGCAGAAGATAACGATACCGAATATTCGGTGAAGATAGAGTTTGTGGGCACAAGGGCGGTGCCAGGCTATGGTACGAATTTTCGTAGATTCAACTACAGGGTGAATTCAGTAGGGATTGGACCCGGCAACGCTCGTTCAGAAGTGAGCGTTGTTGCCGGCAAAATCTTTGATACGGAAGGCTGATAGCATGAATTTAGTCAAAAGCAAATACTTGATATTTTCCATTTTACTGGGCTTCTCCCTGATAATGGCTGGATTTGGCTTGGAGCAAGCAGGTGCGCAAGCATTGGATAACTGCCCTTATCCGCCATTTTCTTCCACAGAGACTGGTAAACCAAATATTCTCATCATCCTGGACCACTCCGGTTCCATGGGTAACTATGCCGGCTCTCGCTGGGTCACTGCTCAAACGGTGGTAAAGGATATCATTGATGATTTTCCCAATGTGCGCTTCGGTTTGATGAGGATGGACGGCGCCAACACATGGGGCAATGACAACATAAGCATTGAGAGTCCTTACATCAGACAGGGCGGCAAGCTCTTGAAAGCCGTTGGCACCCCGGGGGATGAAATAAAAGCGTATATCGACAACTGGGGAGATGAGAGTAACAAGCCCCAGACCTGGACCACGTTGGCTGAGACCCTGGCGGCGGCCGGCCAGTACTTTGCCACGGTGGCGGTGGGGGGCTCCCACACTGGCAGCAATGATTCCTCGGTTCTCAGTGACAGCAATGCTGATTTTGTCACCGATGGGATTCAGGTTGGCGATGTCATTTTCAACACCACGGATGGCTCCTACGGCAAGGTAACCGGGGCCAGCGCAACTACCATAACCGCCACTTTGACCGGCGGCAGCGACAACGATTGGGACACCGACGATACTTATACCACCCCGAAAAAAGCCGGGAAAGGTCCCGCGGGCTTTGGAGCTTACTATAAACCCTACCACCCGGACCACGCAGACAGTAAAGCCCATTACCTTACGGGCACCCTGTCCTCAGGTAGTGAGCCCTGGATTGACGAGAGCCTCACCATATCCTCCCAGCCTGTTGGCTTTGAAAACTATGTTGCCATCAGAACCTATCAAGATGAATTCAGCGACTATAGCGAAGATGCTGCAGAACTCATAGACCTCAATCTTCCCGTCGCCGCCACTGTCTATGTGGCTTACGAGAATGGCAAGACAATTCCTACCTGGCTTGGCAGTTACTCTGTGACGACCAAAACCGTCACAACCTCAGATGGCACGACCTTTAGGATTTATGAGAAACAATTTGCTGCCGGTATCGTTACTTTCGGGGGGAATCGGCATGGAAGCGGCAATGCGGATCATACCTATTTTGCCTACGTCTCCCTGCCTGGTGGCATTAATGACAGTATCGCTTCCAACACCGATGATACGGGCAGATATGTGGATGCAACCAGCCCCATTGAAAATGAATGTCAGCAATCCTTCATAATCTTCCTGACGGATGGATTATCAAACTACGACGACGACTGGAATATCGTGACAAATGTCATCGGCGATTATGACGGGGACGGTGCAGACAGCAACCACAAATATATGGATGATGTGGCAAAGTATTTATACGAAAAGGACATGCGCTCGGACATCGAGGGAACGCAAAATCTCGTTACTTATGTGGTTGGTTTTTTTATTGATGACACATTGCTGTCCTCTGCCGCCGCCAAAGGGGGCGGGCTTTATTTCACCGCCAGTAGCGCCGAGGCACTGACTACGGCTTTACAGAGAGCCATTACGGATATTTTGGATAGGATCTCTGCCGGTACCGCGGTTTCAACCATTACCACTTCTTCCGCATCGGACGACTACTTAGTCAGGGCCAAGTTTTTGCCTGCCTCCTGGAAGGGCTTCCTGGAGACTTTTACCCTGCCTTTTGTGGAGGGCGAAGCTCCACTTTGGGAAGCTGGGGCTGTTCTGGCCGAGAGGATAGATCTCAACTCCGCCGGTGACCGTGAGATTTTCACCTACATGGATTCGGAGTCACCGAAAAAGCAGGATTTCGAAGCAATCAACTCTACCCTGGTGGACACTTTAAACACGGAATGGTCTGAGAGCGACGACAGCGAAATTCAGGATATGATAGATTTCATCAGGGGTGATGACAGCCATGACGGCGGTAAATACAGGGACAGGAAGGGCTGGTTTCTGGGTGATATCATCTACTCCACCCCGCGGGTAGTGGGACCGCCACGATCATTCTTTCTAGAAAACGATTATCAGGGATTCAAGACTAATTACCTCAATAGAACCACCATGATTTACGTCGGGGCAAACGACGGCATGCTCCATGGTTTCAATGCTGCCGACGGTTCAGAAGGTTGGGCCTTCATCCCAGAAAACATACGTCCCTCCCTTTCCAACCTGACGCTCGATTCCTGTCACCAGTACTATGTGGATCTATCTCCGATGGTGTATGACATCTGGAATCAGACCTGGGTGACTGCTGGCAATGAATGGACTGGCTGGAAAACCATCTTGCTGGGCGGCAACAGACTGGGAGGCGAAGAATACTTTGCCCTGGATGTAACAGATCCTGCCGTTGATTCCGTTTCCATCTTATGGGACATGGTACTTTTTTCTGGAAGAAAATCATCCACGATCCCAGCTGTTGGTAAAGTAAACGTGCTGGAAGGAAAGGGTGGAGAAGTTGACGACTGGGTTGCCGTCATCACTTCCGGCTATGATGAGGACGCGGCACGGACCGGAATGATTGCCGCAGTTAACTTCACCAGCGGCAGCAAGGAAACCATCTGGAAAGAGGGCAACTCAAATGAGAATGAACTGGCGACCCAAGCCAGAAGCGGAGCGAACCCATACTACAGCCTGACTTCACCAGTTGCGGTGGATTCTGATGATGACGGCTATCTTGATCTGATCTACGCAGGTGACACCGAGGGGGCGCTGTGGAAGTTCTATTATGACTATAACGATACCCTTTGGAAGAAAGTAAAGCTGTTTGCCACCGGTGGCCAGCCCATCACCGGCAGACCTACCCTGGTGTTTGACGACCAGGACAACCTCAGGGTTTTCTTTGGCACCGGGAAATACCTGGTTGGGATTGATAAGGACAACTCCTCCCGGAATGCTTACTACTGCATCGTTGAAACAAAATTCCAAGCAGGTAACCCGGCAACTGATGACAACCATGACCATTACACCAATGCGCCGGCATCACCCTTTGGACCAAGTGATTTGGCGGATATGACCGCAATCCAAACGGAGGGGGAATTGAGTAATTACCTGAGCGGCTTGTCCGAGGCGGAACAGGATGCCTTCAATGACAGGTACGACAATGGCTGGTACTTTCAACTGGATGATCCGGGATCAGATCCCGGCGAGAGAGTGCTTGAAGAGTCCACGGTGGTTGCTGGTGTTTCCTTTTTCACCTCTTTTACGCCTAATGAGGACATTTGTGGCTTTGGGGGCGCTGCCAGAGTATACGCGGTGGACTATAAGACAGGATTGATCGCCACCGCAGGAAGCGACACCACCCTGAGTGCTGACAACGGAGGTAACATAACGGAGCGATACAAGGAATTGGGCTCTGGTCTTCCTTCAAAGGTGGTCTTCCATAGGGATGCCAGTACCGGGCTGTCCAGTGTTATGGTGCAGACCAGCGACACTACCGTACACGTTGAAACCGTAACCTTGACGGGCAGGTTGTGGGGTATCGGCTCCTGGAAGACAGTGGATTAGAGAGTTGACGGGGATGAGCTTAGCGCACACTAGGCACAGAAATAAATGTAAGTATTTAATTATAATATAATTTATCTAAACCGTAGAATATCGAACAAGGAATATCGAATGTCGAAGTGATCACTTCATGATTCTGCGGTTCCTTGTTCTGCTGTTCGATATTCAATGGTTTTAATCGGTGGCATGCATAGCTGAAAGTACCAGCTATCTCAAGTATGCCAAGAGACCCCCGTCAAGGGGGAGGAGAAAAACGGTGTTTCTGGACGGACACTAGTTAGACAATGGAGTACCAACCAATGAAAAAATACATTCTACTTTTATTTTTGACCCTTCTACTCATCCCCAGCTTTGCGCAGGCAGAGAGCACAGAAACAATTGAAATTAAAGGAGTTATCGGCGACTCTGCGCCGCAATCCCGCACCTACGAAGTCGATGGCAAGATCTATGAATTCGATGAAGACATTACCATCCAAACCCCATCTGGAGACGCTTTGACTTTCGCTGATTTGAAAGGTGGAATGAAAATTAAAATCATCGCTGAGAAAGTCCCCGGCCCGGACGGCAAGGAAAAAGTTAACTATATTCGTATCATAGTGATGAAGGCAAAAAAGAAGGAAAAATAGCAGGGTCAAGTCCGAACAACATCACCACCGCAGTTTATCTCGCACCATATAAAAAAATTTTATAGCTATAAAATTTTTTACCTGCACTACGTACGTATCTCCCCAGCAAAAGTGGAGTGAGCCAGGCAAGCCTTCCCAGCCGCCACAGTTTAATCCCCCCCTGGTGCAGACCCCGCCCCGCACCCCCTCGACAACTCTATACCCGCGTGGTGTCTGCGAAAACAGGTGTAGCTACTATGATCTCCCTCCCGCATTACGAACGGGAGGCTCTCAGCTAAGTTGACCACTGACATGCATCCCTTTCTGATGGCACAGAATTTGCTCAGATTATCAACCTGAGGATACGGGGTAGCTGAACTGACGGTTACCTCGAGTATATTGGAGAATTATCATATGAATAAGGGACTACGCTCAAAGGTGACTTCGGTGGCAAAGGAACCCATTGATCCGAAAAGACGGCATGTACTATGTCCGCCTTGCCGGTTTTCCCAGCAAGGCTTCACCTTTCTTGAACTCGTGGTCATCCTCGCCATCATCGGGCTCTTTGCTGCTATTACCGCTCTGAGCATTCCCAGCTGGCGGGCCAATATAAGTCTGAGAACCACAGCCAGAGACGTGATCTCCTCTTTTCAGTTTGCCCGGGTGGAAGCGGCCAAGCGCAACTTCGATATAAAGCTACAGGTAACGGCCGGGGGCGCTGGAGTTGGTGCTTGCACCGTTTTTATTGATAACGGCCAGGGGGGAGGAACTGCTGACGATAACATTCCCAATGGCGGTGAGGCCATCCGAATTCTGGACCTGCCCGCCAGAGTTTCCATAGTGAGCGCCACGGGTAGCCCTTACGTCTTCAACACTCGGGGAATACCAACCTCGGGCGGTGGCACAGTTCGGTTGACCAATGGAGAAAGAACATACGATGTCGTACTATCACCGGCAGGAGCGATCAGCATGAGCGGGCCCGGATAAGCTCCCATGCAAACCAACATGAGGGAAAAGCAGCAATGATTCTCAAGCACCTTGGACACAACAGCAGGAAAGAGCACGGATTCACGCTGGTGGAGCTTTTGGTTGCCATGGCAATGACTGCCGTTGTTATGGCGGCCGTCTATACGTTGTACAAAACGCAACAGGATAGCTATATAGCCCAGGACCAGGTGGTAGAAATGCAGCAAAACGTCCGGGCCTCACTCTACCAGATGGCGAGGGACATGAGGATGGCAGGGTTCAATCCGCAAC
>Ga0102956_1000709_pt1 | contig 11689 bp, 12 predicted proteins | sample SalPonF2_A_D2_MG_FD_84515 | JGI IMG/M metagenome (GOLD analysis project Ga0102956, IMG submission 84515) | Salt pond soil microbial communities from South San Francisco under conditions of wetland restoration - Salt Pond MetaG SF2_A_D2_MG ...
CGATCGGCGTCGCCACCACGTACAGCACGCCCTTTTCAATTGACACGCCGCGCTCCCATCACGATACTGCCCTCTCGGTTTCCAACCGGTCGATCCTCCGCGCCCGGGCACCGCGCCGGCGCCGGACCAGCCACCGCATCGTGCCCTTGAGCAAACAATCAATGCAAGTCGTCCTGCAGCGCCTGACCGGACTGTGCCTGCTCGCTGTGCTGTTCGCCGTCGGCCTGTCCGGCTGCGGCGTCGCCCCCACCCGCCCCGGCCCGCCGGCGTTGGAAAGCGCCACCGTCAGTGCGGCGCAGGCACTGGTGCAAAAGGGCGACCGCCAGGGTGCGGCCCGCGTCTACCTGCAGGCTGCCAACAAGGCGCCCGCCTCCCAGGCACTGGAGTACCGCCTGCGGGCCGCCGGGCTGCTCATCCAGGACGGCGATCTGGACAAGGCGGGAACGGTGCTGGCCCGCCTCCCTTCCAAGACATCCGAGCCGACCACGACCCTGCGCCTGCAGTTGCTGCGCGGCCGGCTGGCGCTGGCCGAGCACCGCCCCCAGGACGCCCTCAGCGCCCTGCGCAGTGCACCCACCGAAGGCCAGGTGCCCAGCGAGTACAACAATCAATATTACGAGCTCCGTGCCCAGGCCTTCGCCATGGCGGGCAACCACCTGGAAAGCGCCCGGGAACGGGTGTGGCTGGACCCGATGCTGCCCAACGCCACCGCCAGGCTGGCCAATGAAACGGCCCTCTGGCAGCAGCTTTCCCAGCTTTCCGACAGCGTCCTGCAGCAACTGAGCGTCGGGCCGCCCGACGTGCTGAGCGGCTGGATGGCCCTGGTACGCATCACGCGCCAGCTGGGCCAGCAGCCTCAGGCCCTTCAGCAGGCCATTGCCAAATGGAAGCAGCGCTATCCCAACCACCCCGCCCAGCAGCAGCTGCTGGCAAAAGTGTTGGCGCGCCTGTCCAAGACGCGCAAACCGCCCAAACAGATTGCCCTGTTACTGCCGCTCACCGGCCCCCTCGCGCCTGCCGCGGATGCGGTACGGGACGGTTTCATGGCGGCTTACTACAACCAGCCGGCCGGGGTTCCGCGCCCGGTGATACGGATCTACGACACCGCCGACAACGCCAACAACAGCTGGTCGCTGTACCAGCAGGCGGTGGCCGAAGGCGCGCAGTTCGTGGTCGGCCCGCTGGACAAGGCGGCGGTTGCCGAGCTGGCCCGGTCCGGCACACTCAGCGTGCCGGTGCTGAGCCTGAACTATCTGGACAACGACACCGACCCGCCGGCCGGTCTCTACCAATTCGGATTGTCGCCCGAGGACGAAGCGGTGGCGGCAGCGGACCGCGCCCGCCAGGACGGCCATGACCGGGCCGTCGCCCTGGTGCCCCAGGGGCCCTGGGGACAACGGGTGCTGGCCGCATTCAAGAAGGAATGGAAGCGCCTGGGCGGGACCTTCGTCGAAGCCCAGACCTACGATCCGGACAAGACCGACTATTCCTCCGCCATCACGCATCTTCTCAACCTCAATGCCAGCCACGACCGGGAGCGGGCATTGGAGAGGCTGGTGGGCCGGGTGAAGTTCGATCCGCGCCGGCGCCAGGACGTGGATTTCGTGTTTCTGGTCGCCCAGCCACGCCAGGCCCGCCTGATACGCCCGCAATTGCGCTTCCACCATGCCGGCGACCTGCCCGTGTATGCCACCTCCCATGTATACGGCGGCGACCCCGACCAGGAAGCGGACCGGGACCTGGACGGCATCCGGTTCTGCGACATGCCCTGGACTCTGGAGCACGATGCCGCCTGGTCGGGCGTGCACGCGGAGCTGGACAAGCTCTGGCCCCAGCGCACCCAGCGTTATGCGCGTCTGTATGCACTGGGGCTGGACGCCTACGACGTGTTGCCCTATCTGCAGGAGCTCGGACAGGGCGGGACCCTGAGTCGGTTCAGTGGTGCCACCGGCAACCTTTACCTGGACGGCGAAGACCGCCTGCACCGGGAGCTGCGCTGGGCGCAGTTCCGCAATGGACTGCCACAACTGTTGCCGGCACCTGCCACACCCCAGGCTCAGCAGCCGGCGTCCGGATCCGCTACACCGTCGATACCGGCCTCATCCTCCGCACCGACGGCGACATCCGGCGACCCCGCGACGCCGCTCCCCACCGGGGGCGCCGCAGGCGACAGCGGGCAATAGCAGCGCATACCACCATCACGTGCCGTGCAATGGGAGGGAACCCATGGCCCGCAACCAGCTCGCCGGCCGCCGGGCCGAAACGGCTGCATGCCGCTACCTGCAGCGCCGCGGACTGCGACTGCTGGCTCGCAATTACCGCTGTCGGGTCGGCGAGATCGATCTGATCATGGGTGACGGGGACAGCCTGGTCTTCGTTGAGGTACGATACCGGCGCAGTGTGCGTTTCGGCGGCGCTGCGGAAAGCATTGATCGCCGCAAGCAGGCGCGTATCATCGCCTGCGCGTCCCATTATCTGCAGCAGCACCCGGGACTGGCGGCTCGGCCCGCCCGGTTCGATGTCGTCGCCATTGCGGCCGACGACCAGGTCAGTTGGATACCGGACGCCTTCCAGAGCTGATTCAGAGCCGGCCGACGCGCACCGCGCCAGGGGAACCGGGGGAGGAATCGGCGTACGTCGTGCACACCCCGGGCCAGTGACCATCAGGATCCGTACCCATGAACCCCATTGACCGCATCACTCAGCATTTTCAGGACAGCATACTTGCCAAGCAGCAGACCCTGGCAAGCGCCGCACCCGCCGTCGCCCGGGCGGCGGAGACGATCACGCGGGCGCTGCTCAACGGGGGCAAGGTGCTGACCTGCGGGAATGGGGGCTCGGCGGCCGATGCCCAGCACTTCGCCTCGGAGCTGCTCAATCGTTTCGAGATGGAGCGTCCCGGGCTGCCGGCATTGGCACTGAGCACCGACAGTTCGACGCTGACATCCATCGCCAACGATTACGCCTTCGACGAAGTGTTCGCCAAACAGGTTCGTGCGCTGGGCGAGGACGGGGACGTTCTGCTGGGAATCACCACCAGCGGCACCTCGCCCAACGTCCTGCAGGCGATACATGCCGCCCACGACCGCGGGATGACCGTTATTGCCCTGACCGGCCGCGACGGCGGCGCGGTTGCCGGCACCTTGGAACCCGACGATGTGGAGGCCAGGGTGGCTCACTCATCCACCGCCCGTATCCAGGAGGTGCACGTGCTGATCATCCATTGCCTGTGCGACCTCATCGACCAGCAACTGCTTGGACAGGAGAGTTGATCCATGAACAAGACACTGGTGCCACTGCTGCTGCTTGGCTGCGTGTTGTCCACCACTGTCACCGGCTGCGCCGGGCTGGCCGCCGCCGGCGCCGCCACCGGCATAGCCGTCGTCCATGACCGGCGCACGGCAGGTCAGGTAATCGAAGACCAGGAAATCGAGTTCAAGGGCGGCCAGGCAATCCGCGACGACAGTACGCTGAACTCCCAATCCCACATCAGCGTCACCTGCTACAACGGCATCGTGCTGCTGACCGGAGAAACCCCCACCAAGGCCCTGCGTGCCAAGGCCACGGACCTTGTAAAGGACATCCCTCACGTACGCAGGGTGCACAACGAAATCGCCATCGCAGCGCCCAGCTCGCTCATGAGCCGCAGCAGCGACACGCTGATCACCGCCAAGGTAAAGACCAGCCTGTTCCACATCCAGGGTTATCCCGGATTCGATCCGACCCGGGTGAAAGTGGTCACGGAAAACGGCACCGTTTATCTCATGGGACTGCTCAAGCACGACGAAGCGACCGCGGTCACCAACGAGGTGCGGCAGGTCGGCGGCGTGCAGCGGGTCGTCACACTGTTCGAATACATTGACTGACACCCTACGCGGCAGGGGGAGCCGGTCCGCATGACCGCACAGGACCACGGCACACTGAACCAGACGCTTGTCGACGAGCTGGCCGCCATCGTCGGCGTCGACCAGCTGCTGACCGATGCCGCCGATATCGTGCCGTACGGCTACGACAACAGCCGGCGCCAGGCCCTGCCCGGCGCCGTTGCATTTCCCCGCGAACACCTCCAGATCCAGGCCATTCTGCGGTTGTGCAACGAAGCGCGCATTCCGGTGGTGGCCCGGGGCCGCGGCACCGGCACCACCGGCGCCACGGTACCCCTGGACAAGGCACTGGTGCTGGCGCTGGAACGCATGAACCGGATACTGCGCATCGATCCGGCAAACCGATTGATGGTGGTCCAGCCCGGCGTCACCAACCAGGATGTGCAGGACGCGGCCGCGGTGCACGGTTTCTTCTGGCCGCCCGATCCCACCAGCGCCGCGGTATGCACCGTGGGTGGCAATCTGGCGTACAACTCGGCCGGGCCGCGGGCGGTGAAGTACGGCACGCCCCGCGAGAACACCCTGGGGCTGCGTGCGGTCACGGCCACCGGCGCCGAGATCCGCACCGGGGTTTCCACCACCAAGGGCGTGGTGGGATACGACCTGACCCGTCTGCTGATCGGCTCGGAGGGCACCTTGGCGGTCATTACCGAGGCGACCCTGAAGCTGACGCCCATCCAGCCGGCGCGCCGCACCTTGCGGGCGGTATATCCGGACATGAACGCCGCCGCGGGGGCGGTGGCCGCCATCATGGCGCAACCGGCGACGCCCTGCGCGCTCGAATTCATGGACGGCAGCGCCATCGAGATGATACGCAGCTACTCCCAGGCCGATCTGCCCGAGCGCGCCGGCGCCATGCTGATGATCGAGGTGGACGGACCCCACGCCTGCATCGACGAGGCGGCCGAGGCGGTCGCGGACGCGGCACGCGCCGGCGCCGTGGAGGTACGCACGGCGGCCACCGATGCCGAGGTAAAGGCGCTATGGGCGACCCGCAAGGCGCTGTCGCCGGCTTTGCGCAATGTGGCCCCCAAGAAGATCAATGAGGATGTGGTGGTACCCGTCTCCCGGATGCCGGCGTTGATCGGCGGCCTGGAAGCACTGTCGCGGGAATTCGGCATCACCATCGTCAACTTCGGTCATGCCGGCAACGGCAACATCCACGTCAATCTGCTGGTGGATCCGGACGATCCGGCGCAGATGGCGAATGCCGACAAATGCCTGGATCGGGTATTCGCTCTGGTGCTGGAACTGGGCGGCACCCTGTCGGGCGAGCACGGCATCGGGCTGGTCAAGCGCGATTTCGTCGATCGGGAGATCGACCCGGTTACCCTGGACCTGATGCGGGCCATCAAGGCCCAGTTCGATCCGAACGGCATACTCAATCCCGGCAAGGCGATCCCGCTGAGCTCCGGAGCCACTCCCTGAGTACCGTCAGGAGGCCGCCCCCTGCCGGCACGCGTCCTGCCCGCAGACGGCGTCCACCGTGGACAGCATGTCGCCCGCCGCAAGCCGGCGCTGCAATTCCTCGAACAGCGTCCGGCGACGGTCCCGCACCAGCGCCCCCACAGCCAGCAGGCCCGCGCGATAGCCCCGGCGCCGCTCGATGGAAAGCGCCGTGCCGGCGCCGTCCTCCAGGGTCAGTTCCATGAGATGCTTGGCCTTCTCCGCCGCCGCGACCTGGACCAGATAGACGAGCGTCTGCTCCATGACCTGGGTATCGTGGATCTCCCCAAGCAGGTCCTGGAGTTGCTTCAGCTCGCGAACGGCCGCGGCACCCCGCGGGAGGGCCTCGCTTGCCGGTTCGAGCAGATACCGCAGACGTTTGGCGGCGATGCGGGCCTGGTGAGCTTCGGCCTCGTCCGCGTGCGAGCCGATGCGCTGGAGATGCGCATCGAGCTCGGCGCCCGCTTCCCGCAGACGTTTTTCCAGCGCACAGCCGAACGGTTCACTACCGGTTTGCCGCGCATCACCGGCCAGGCGTCGGCGGAGCTTGGCGTCGAACTTCCGAAAATGTCCGGGAATGTCAGCGGCCCGCATTTCCTGGTAGGCCACGCGCACGCGGCCATCCAGGGTGCCGAGCAACCACTGGTAGCCCGGACGCTCGTGGGGGCGTATCCGGACCCGCACCGAGCGCAGCCAATCGGCCTGCACTTCACTGTCCCTGGCCACATTGGTCGCCCGGGACAGCTTGCGGGCCCGGCGCCGCAGCTTGCGGGGCAGCCATCGGTTCGTGTAGTCCCGATAGGCCCGCAGGGTACTCCGCAGGCGTCGCAGCGCAACGCGGAAATCATGGAGTGCGTGCTCATCGGCCCGGGTTTCCAGGCGTGCGCACGCCGCCGCCGCATCGTCGAGAAAGGTCGTCGTCAGTTCGCAGACCACCGCCGCGGCCGGTCTGGTAAGCATGTCATTGTCGGGGACTGCCTGTTCCACCCGGGTGGCCCTCGCGTCACGCCGTCGCCGGTCCGTCCGCATCCTGCCGCGAGTCTAGCACCGCCCGCGGGCAGGACGAAGCCGCAAGCGCCCTCCCGGACGCCGGCGCATGCCGGTCAGAAGCCCCCGTGCCCGAAGTAGCCGCCACCGGCCATGAACCCGCCCGACACGCTGCCCAACAGCGCCGCAATCAGGGACCAGATCACGGCCAGTATGATAACGGCCGGAATCGAGGCGATCGCCCACTTCACCATGAAGACCACCATGGAAAGAAAGGGCATGCGTACGTCGGTCACCACCACGCGGCCTTCGTGCTCCGCTGCCATTGGAATCTCCTGTTTGTTGACTCGATCGATAGCCCGCCGGGCGCGGTTCCCGACAGCGGTTGCCATGTACAGGGTCAACGCGGGAACCGACACCGGGCACACGGCGCCGGTCAGGCCGACGGCAACAGCCGGCACAGTCGACGTGTTGTGAAACGTGCCGGGGTTGCCCGTGTTGCGCAACGAAGCGGACGCCGCTACCGGTGACCCGGGTGAGCGGGCAATTGCTCCAGCATGGACCGATACAGGGCGGCGTCTTCTGCACTGTAACAGCACGCAATGACCCGCTTGAAGCGTTGTTCATAGTCACGCATCGCTGTTACCGCGATCCGCGCCGCTTCCCGTTTCGGGTAGCCGTACACGCCGGTACTGATGGCGGGGAACGCTATGCTCTCGGCGCCCTTTTCCAGTGCCAGGTCGAAGGCCTTGCGATAACAGCTGTCCAGCAGCCGCTCCTCGCCGCGGTCGCCACCGTGCCAGACCGGCCCCACCGTATGAATCACCCAGTCGGCCGGCAACCTGAACCCCGGACTGACCTTCGCCTCCCCGGTGCGGCAACCACCCAGGCGGCTTGTGTACGCTTTGAGCTCCGGTCCGGCGGCGCGGTGGATGGCGCCGTCCACACCGCCACCGCCCAGCAGCGACTGGTTGGCCGCATTGACGATGGCGGCCACGTCCAGTCGCGTAATATCGCCCTGCACCACTTCGATTGCCATGGATCCCCACCTGTCGGGAAAGGCACCCACAATCTACGTCGCCGGCAGCGTTCGGGCAACCGGGCCGCGCGGCGCCTCGCCCGCTCCGGCCGGGGCCTGTGATAGGCTGAAGCGGGGCCCGTTTGACGACGGTCTGACCGGTCGCCGGAGTTGACCCGCTCGTCCCACCGGAGGTCATCCATGTACCACCGCGTACTGCTCTGTTACGACGGTTCCCGCGCCGGCCGTGCGGCCCTGCGCGAGGGTGCCGACCTGGCCCGCGCCTGCGGTGCCGAAGTCCACCTGCTTGCCGTACTGCGCCAGGGCGCCGAAACGGCCATTGCCGAGGCCATGTGCCCCGGGGAACTCTACAGCGAGGAAGCCCGCGTGGTACGGGAAATACTGGATGAAGGCGTGGCCCAGTTGGCCGCCGGCGGCCTGCAGGTGCAGGGACATCTGGCCGCAGGCGAACCGGTCGATCGGATTGTGGACACCGCCAAGGCGGTGAACGCCGATCTCATCGTTCTCGGCCACCGCAACCGTAGCCGATTCGCCCGCTGGTGGCAGGGATCGGTCAACGCCTCGCTGCTGGAAACGGCGTCCTGCAGCATCCTGGTGGTACTGGACGAAGAAAATCGGCCGCTACCGGAAAACCGGTAGGGCCAGGCTGTCTATTTGACCACCTTCAGGCTCGGTCGACCCGGCGGCTTGGTGGGTGTCGGATGTTCCGGTGGGGGGAGTCCGTCCTCTTCCGTGAAAATCATCCCGCGGCCGTTCTCCTTGGCGTAGATCGCCAGCACGGCATATACAGGGGCATGCACGTCCATGGGAGCACCGCTGAAACGCGCCTTGAAAGCAACGTCCTCGTTTCCCAGGCTGAGCCCCTGCACCGCCTGCGGGCTGATATTCAGCACGATCCGCCCGCCTTCGACAAACTGCTGAGGAACGTGCACGCCCGCGACCTCGGCATTGACGAGCAGGTAGGGGGTCAGGTCATTGTCCAGGATCCATTCGTGAATCGCCCGGATCAGGTAGGGTCGGCTAGGGGTCATGGATATGGCCGTCGCACGCCTTTTCTTACCAGAATTTCACATCAGCCTACGCCATCGAGCCCGACGTTTCCAGCCGATGACTGTCAGATCTCAGTGGTCCATGCGGGAGATTGTGTGTCTCTCAGGGACCCGCTGGTGAGCGCAGGCAATGGCAGCGGCCCTTGCCAGGCAGCGCAACGCGGCACGGCCCACCAGGGAACCTAGTCGCGCATCTCGCGCTCCGTATCGGTCAGGCCAACACGGAAGGACTCGCGGGCGAATATACGCTCCGCGTAGTCGAGCACCGGCTTCGCCTGGCGGGGCAGTTCCACCTTGTAGTAGGGAAGCCGCCACAACAGCGGAGCAATTGCACAGTCCACCAGGCTGAATTCATCGCTGAGAAAGAAGGGCCGAACCGCGAACACCTCAGAGCTGGCGGTCAGGCTGTCGCGCAGGATCTTGCGGGCCTTGGCAGCGGCCTTCTCGTTCTTGCCCTCCAGGTCCGGCAGCAGGCTGTACCAGTCCTTTTCGATGCGGAACATGGCCAACCGGGACTTCGCCCGTGATACCGGATCCACCGGCATGAGCGGAGGATGCGGGAAGCGCTCGTCCAGGTATTCCATGATGATCTTGGATTCGTACAGCACCAGCTCCCTGTCCACCAGAGTCGGAACCGTGCCATAGGGATTCAGATCGATCAGATCTTCGGGTTTGTTATGCAGGTCGATATTGAGGATCTCGACCGTGATTCCCTTCTCGGCCAGCACAATTCGCGTCTGATGGCTGTATGGGCAGGTTGCCGCCGAGAACAGGGTCATCACCGAACGTCGATTGGCGATCAACGCCATGGAAGATTCTCCTGTTTGAACGCAACGGTCGAGCCCGTCGCGTCGCTGGGCTCGGGTGCCGGCGCCTGCACGCCGGCACCGGTACCCCGCTTCAGTGCACGTCCTTCCAGTATTCCTTCTTCAGGAGGTACGTGACGACAAACAGCACGGCCAGGAAGAGCAGCACCCAAACGCCCAGATGCTGGCGCTCGAGCTTGACGGGCTCTCCCATGTAGGCAAGGAAGGTTACCAGATCCCGGACATGCTGGTCATATTCTACCGGCGTCAGCTTACCAGGTTTCACCAGTTCCAGGTGATCGATCACCTGTTCTTTCTTGCCATCCTCGCCGATCACCGTCTTGTAGACCGGGGCCTGCCAGCCCTGCAACTGCCACATGACGTCAGGCATACCGACATTGTGGAACACCATGTTGTTCACGCCGGTGGGCCGGGTCGGATCCAGGTAGAACGTGCGCAGGTACGTGTACAGCCAGTCGACCCCGCGACTGCGGGCTACCAGGGTCAAATCCGGCGGGGCGGTACCGAACCACTTGGACGCCTCCTCTTCCGGCATTGCGTTCTTCATGTACTGGGTGACCTTGGCACCGGTGAAGACCAAATTGTCCTTCACCTGCTTGTCCGTGAGGCCCAGATCACGACCGACCCGGTTCCAGCGCATGTACTTCGTACTGTGGCAACCCATGCAGTAGTTGACGAAGAATTGAGCACCGCGCTGGAGCGCTTCCTTGTTGTTCAGATCGATGTTGGCCTTGTCCAGATGCAGGTTTCCTTCACTGGCGACCGACACCAGAGGCATCAAGGAGAACAGTACCGCTATGATCACTTTTCTCATTTCGTCACCCTTTCCGGAACCGGCTTGGTCTTGTCCAGCTTGGTGTAGAACGGCATCAGCAGAAAGAATGCGAAATAGAACACGGCGAACACCCGCGCCAGATGGGTGAGCACCGGTTCCGGGGGCTGAAGACCGAGATAACCAAGAGCGCCGAAGCTGATAACGAACAGGGCCAGGAAGGCCTTGTACAGCCAGCCGCGGTAGCGGATGGACTTGACGTTGCCGCGATCCAGCCAGGGCAGGAAGAACATCACCACGATCGCCATCGCCATGGCCAGCACACCCAGCCCCTTGTTGGGCACCGAACGCAGGATCGCGTAATAGGGGGTGAAGTACCACAAGGGCGCGATATGCGGCGGAGTCTTCAGAGGATCGGCCGGAATGAAGTTGTTCGACTCCAGGAACACCCCGTGCATGGTGGGCATGAAGAACACCACCGCGGCGAAGAACATCAGGAACACGACGACCCCGACGATGTCCTTGACGGTGTAGTAGGGATGAAACGGAATGCCGTCTTTGGGAATGCCGTTGGCATCCTTGTTCTTCTTGATCTCGATGCCGTCGGGATTGTTGGAGCCGACTTCGTGCAGGGCCATGACGTGGGCCACCACCAGCGCCAGCAGGATGATCGGCACCGCAATCACGTGGAACGCAAAGAAACGGTTAAGGGTGGCATCGGACACCACGTAGTCGCCGCGTATCCACAGGGACAGATCGTTGCCCCAGTGAGGAATCGCACCGAACAGGGAGATGATCACCTGCGCACCCCAATAGGACATCTGGCCCCAGGGCAGCAGATAGCCCATGAAGGCTTCCGCCATCAGGGCCACGTAGATGATCATGCCGAAGATCCAGATGAGCTCGCGGGGCTTGCGGTAGGAGCCGTAGATCAGGCCCCGGAACATGTGCAGATACACGACGACGAAGAACGCCGAGGCGCCGGTGGAATGCATGTAGCGGATCAGCCAGCCCCAGTTGACCTCGCGCATGATGTACTGCACCGACGCGAACGCCTCTCTGGCGTCGGGCTTGTAGTTCATGGTGAGGAAGATGCCGGTGACGATCTGCATGACCAGCACCAGCAGAGCCAGCGAACCGAAGAAGTACCAGAAGTTGAAGTTCTTGGGTGCGTAGTATTTGGCCAGATGCTCGTTCCACAACGAGCTCAGCGGAAACCGCTGGTCCATCCAGCCAAGGAGCCCCTTGTTCCATTTTTCTGTGTTTTCGCTCATTTAGGCGGCTCCTTTGTCTTCACCAACCTTGATCAGGGTGTCGGTGAGGTACCGGTATGGGGGCACCTCGAGATTCAGGGGAGCGGGGACCCCGTCGTACACCCGGCCGGCCAGGTCGTAGCGCGAACCGTGACAGGGACAGAAGAAGCCACCCTTCCATTGAGGGCCGAGGTCCTCGGGAGCCACCTCGGGTCGATAGGTGGGCGAGCAGCCGAGATGGGTACAGATGCCCACCGCAACCAGGTATTCGGGCTTGATCGAACGGTGCTCGTTCTGCGCGTACCGCGGCTGCTGGGGTTCCAGGGACTTGGGATCGCGCAGCTGGCTGTCGAGGGTGGGCAGGGCGTCAAGCATCGCCTTGGTGCGGTTGACGATCCACACCGGTTTGCCGCGCCATTTCACCCGCATCAG
>Ga0102956_1000712_pt1 | contig 11667 bp, 8 predicted proteins | sample SalPonF2_A_D2_MG_FD_84515 | JGI IMG/M metagenome (GOLD analysis project Ga0102956, IMG submission 84515) | Salt pond soil microbial communities from South San Francisco under conditions of wetland restoration - Salt Pond MetaG SF2_A_D2_MG ...
CGCGGCATCGACAGCTGGTTCGACGTGCGCATCGAGCGTGCCCTGGGCGACTCCCTGGATCTCAGCCGTGCGGCCTTCGATGTCCGCCTGCGCGAACTGCTGCGGGTCACCGACCACCTGGCCACCGAGATCGCCCAGGTGTCGCCGGCGGTGGCGCCTCTCAATCTCTATGATCTGCGGGTGCGCAGCGGCGCCTCGGAGCTCACCCTGTTCGGCGCCAACGGACGCATCATCGCATCGAGCAGCAACGACCCCACCGACCTGGTGCCCAACCGGCCGGCGTCCGAAATCCTGCTGCAGGTCAAACGCGGACAGTCCTATGTCGGGCTCGATCCCATTGGCGAGCATGGTCTGTACGTGCGGGCCGTGGTCGCGGTGCCGGCCGCCGGTCCGGCCGGCGAAACCCGTATCCTGCAGGCCCTGTATCGCGTCCCGGAGCGTCTCAACAAGCTCGCCCAGAGCGTGCAGTCGGCGTTCGGGCGCTACAAGGAACTGTCCTATCTGCGCAAGCCCCTCAAGTACAGCTACACGCTGACCCTGTCGCTGGTGCTGCTGCTCAGTCTGCTGTCGGCGGTGTGGGCGGCGTTCTTCTCGGCGCGGCGCCTGGTGGCGCCCATTCGCGATCTGGCCGAAGGCACCCGGGCGGTGGCCGACGGCGATTACGACAAGCAGTTGCCGGTGCCCGGCGAGGACGAGCTCGGCTTTCTGGTGCGCTCGTTCAACGACATGACCCGGCGCATCGGGCGGGCCAGGGACCAGGCGCGGCGTTCCCAGCAGCAGGTGGAAGGCCAGCGCGCCTACCTGGAAGCGGTGCTGGGCAGTCTCTCCTCGGGGGTCATGAGCATCTCCCGGGACCGCAAGCTGCGTACCGTCAACGACGCCGCCAGCCATGTCCTGGGCATGGATCTGCGCGCGAGCCTGGGCGGATCGTTGAGTCAGCTCAGCGAACGCCACGCCTACACGGCGCCGTTCTTCGACTCGGTGGCGCGTCATGTGCGCGCCGAAGATCCGGGCTGGCGTGAAGAGATCACCCTGTTCGGGGTACGCGGCCGGCAGGTGCTGATGTGCCGCGGCGCCGCCCTGCCCGGCGACGGGGTGCGCGGCGGCGGCATGGTGATCGTGTTCGACGACGTCACGGCGCTCATCCAGGCGCAACGCGATGCGGCGTGGGGCGAAGTGGCGCGTCGCCTCGCCCATGAGATCAAGAACCCGCTCACGCCCATCCAGCTGTCGGCGGAACGGCTGCGCCACAAATACCTGAAGGTGCTGACGCCGGAGGACGGTGAAGTGCTGGAACGGGCCACCCACACCATCGTCCAGCAGGTGGAGGCCATGAAGGAGATGGTCAACGCATTCACCGAGTACGCACGGGCGCCGCAGATGCACCGTGAACCGGTGGATCTCAATCCGCTCGTTCTCGAAGTGCTGGACCTGTACCGCGGCCATGCCGCCGGCCTGCAGATCGAGAGCCGCCTGGACCCCTCCGGCCCCTGCGTGGAAGCCGATGCCGGCCGGCTTCGCCAGTTGCTGCACAACCTGTTCAAGAACGCCCAGGAAGCCACCAGCAACCGCCCCGACGCCAAGGTCGTGGTGGGTACGCAGTGCGTGAACGAGCTCGACACCCATTACGTGGAGCTGTGGGTGGACGACAACGGCCCCGGCTTTCCGTCCCAGCTCTTCGAGCAGCTGTTCGAACCCTACGTGACCACCAAGCCCAAGGGCACCGGACTGGGTCTGGCCATTGTCAAGAAAATCGTGGAAGAGCACGGCGGTGTCATCGAGGCCCACAATCTGCAGCCCACCGGCGCCCGTGTGCTCATCCGTCTGCAGATGCTTCCCGCCCGCGCCGGCGCGGCGGATTCCCCGACCGCCGCCTGATTCGCAGGCTGAACGACGCACCCGTCCGCCGCCGCGCCGTGGCCCTTCCGGGCGCTGGTGCACTGTCCGGACCGCACATTTAACGCGCAGGCAATGATTGCCAAGTCCGGCCGGGCTGCCGGTTGCTTCCGGGGCGGCCTGCGACCGGCTGATGCGGTGCGCGGGCCAGTTGGGTTACGATGAGGCGCGTCACGGGCCCCTGCGGGGCTTTCTTCGGGAACAAGGGTGTGCACCATGAGCGCTGCCCATATTCTGGTGGTGGACGACGAGCCCGACATCCGCAATCTCGTCCAGGAGATTCTGGAGGACGAGGGCTACGAAGTCGGCGTCGCCGACAGCGGTGAGGCGGCCCGCCAGGCACGGCGCGCCCGCCGCCCCGACCTCATTCTGCTGGATATCTGGATGCAGGACGTGGACGGCATCACCCTGCTGCGCGAATGGTCCGAGAGCGGGGGCCTGCCCTGCCCCGTCATCGTCATGTCCGGCCACGGCACGGTGGAAACCGCTGTGGAGGCCACCCGCCTGGGGGCCTACGACTTCATCGAAAAGCCCATTTCCCTGGCCAAGCTGCTGCTCACCGTAGGCCGCGCCCTGGAGGCCGACAAGCTCCAGAAGGAAAACGTCGGGCTGCGCCGGCAGGCCGAACCGGTGCTGGAGCCGGTGGGTCGCAGTACCGTGCTGCAGCAGCTGCGCGAGCAGGTCAAGCGCCTTGCCCAGCACGATACCTGGGTGCTGATGCGCGGTGAGCCCGGCAGCGGCAAGAAGACCTTCGCCCACTACCTGCATCTGAACAGCTCGCGGCGGGACGGCCCGTTCGTGGAGGTGGGCGTCGGATCCATTTCCCGGGAGAACTCCGCGGTGGAGCTGTTCGGCAGCGAGGAGGGCGACCAGGTCCGTTACGGGCGACTCGAGCAGGCCAACGGCGGCGTGCTCTACCTGGACGACATTGCCGATATGGATCCGCAGACCCAGGCGCGCCTGCTGGGCGTGCTGCAGGCTCACTCCTTTCTGCGGGTCGGCGGCCGCGAGCCGGTGCAGGTGGACCTGCGCATCATTGCCGCCACCCATCGCGACCTGGAAGAGGAGGTCAGCGCCAGCCGCTTCCGTGAGGACCTGTATTACCACCTCAACGTGGTGCCCCTGAAGGTGCCCGCCCTGCGCGAGCATCTGGAGGACGTGCCGGACCTGCTCAACTATTACGCCGACTATTTCGCCGACCGGGAGAACCTGCCCTACCGGCGTTTTTCCCTGGCGGCCCAGAACCGGTTGCGCAACTATCCCTGGCCGGGCAACGTGCGGGAGCTGAAAAACCTTGTCCAGCGGCTGCTCATCCTGGGCAGCGGCGAGACCATCGAAGTGGCGGAAGTGGAGGCGGCGCTCAGTGTGCAGCCCATCCGGGTCGGGGCCGAACGCGGCGTGCCGCTGTCCTTCGACCTGCCCCTGCGTGATGCGCGGGAGCAGTTCGAAAAGGCCTATCTGGAGCACCAACTGCAGGAGTCCGGCGGCAGCGTCGGCAAGCTCGCCAAGCTGGTGGGTATGGAGCGCACCCATCTGTATCGAAAGCTGCGCGCACTGGGTATCGAATTCAAGAAAGGCGGTGACTAGTGGTGGAACGGGTTACGGCGCGCCATCCACGGGATGGCGTGGCATTGCGGCGCGCACTGCGCGCGGGCATGGGTGAAGGCGTGGGCGGGCGGTCGGCAGGGTGGGCTGCGTCGTTGCACGCTTCGAAGGTGGCCGCCCCATGAAGATCATCATTCTGGGTGCCGGCCAGGTGGGCGCTTCGGTCGCCAGCAATCTGTCCAGCGAGGCCAACGACATCACCGTCGTGGACGAAAACGCGCAGATTCTGCAGGACCTGCAGGACCGGCTGGACATCCGCACCGTTGCCGGCCATGGGGCCCACCCCGACGTGCTCGCCCACGCCGGCGCCGTGGACGCCGATATGATCATCGCCGTGACCAACAGCGACGAGACCAACATGGTGGCCTGCCAGGTCGCCTATACCCTGTTTCGCACGCCCACCAAGATCGCCCGGGTGCGGTCGGGGGAGTATCTCAAGCATCCGCGGCTGTTCGCGCCCGACGCGCTGCCCATCGATGTGCTGATCAGTCCGGAACAGGTGGTGACCGATTATATCCAGCGCCTGATCGAGCACCCCGGCGCGTTGCAGGTGTTGGACTTTGCCGGCGGCAAGGTCCAGTTGGTGGCGGTCCATGCCTACTACGGCGGTCCGCTGGTGGGTCATGAACTGCGCCGCCTGAAGGACCACATGCCCGGCGTGAAGACGCGGGTGGCGGCCATCTTCCGGCGGGGCAAGCCCATCATTCCCGAAGGCGACACCGTCATCGAGGTCGATGACGAGGTGTTCTTCATTGCCGCCCGCAAGAACATCCGCGCGGTGATGGCGGAGCTCAGGTCTCTGGACAAGCCGGTCAAGCGCGTCATGCTGGCCGGCGGCGGCAATATCGGCATGCGCCTGGCACGCGCCCTGGAAAACAAGTACCAGGTGAAAATCATCGAGCACGATGCGCAGCGGGCCCGGGATCTGTCGGAACGCCTGCACAAGGCCATCGTGCTGCTGGGCGATGCCGCCGACGAAGAGCTGCTGCGCGAAGAGAACATCGAGAACACGGATGTGTTCTGCGCCCTGACCAACGACGAGGAAGCGAATATCCTGTCGGCCATGGTGGCCAAGCGCATGGGCGCGCGCAAGGTGATGTCGCTGATCAACCGTGCCGCCTATGTGGACCTCATGCAGAGCGAGGCCATCGACATCGCCATCTCCCCTCAGCAGACCACCATCGGCAGTCTGCTCACCCATGTGCGCCGCGGGGACGTGGTGGCGGTGCATTCCCTGCGCCGCGGCGCCGCCGAAGCCATCGAGGCGGTGGCCCACGGTGATCGCAAGACATCCAAGGTGGTCGGAAGGGCCATCGAAGAGATCAGGCTGCCGCCGGGCACCACCATCGGCGCCATCGTGCGGGCGGAGGAAGTGCTGATGGCCCACCACGACACCGTTATCGAGCCCGAAGACCATGTCATCATGTTTCTGGTGGACAAACGCCGCATCGCTGAGGTCGAACGCCTGTTCCAGGTCGGCGTCACCTTCTTCTGAGCGCGCAGGCGCGGGCGGCGTGCGGCCATGAGCGATAGCGACTCCGAGGATCGCCGCGCTCGCTGGGAGGCGCGCTTTCGCGAAGGCGGCGGACCGGGTGCCCAGCCGGCCGAGGTGCTGGCGCAGAACCGCCACCTGCTGCCGCCCCGGGGATGCGCCCTGGATCTGGCCTGCGGGCGCGGCGGCAATGCCCTGCTGTTGGCCGCAGGCGGCCTGCAGACCTGGGCATGGGACTGGTCGGCGGCTGCCGTGGAAGCGGTGCGGGAGGCGGCCCGCGGGCGCGGGCTGGCGCTCAGCGCGGAGGTGCGCGACGTGGTGGCCCTGCCGCCGGAGCCTGACCGCTTCGACGTGGTGGTGGTCAGCCGTTTTCTGGAACGGGATCTTTTCCCCGCCCTCGCCGCCACCCTGCGCCCGGGCGGGCTGCTGTTCTACCAGACCTTCATCCGCGCACGGGTGGACGGCGGCGGGCCCTCCAATCCCGACTTCCGGCTGGGCGACAACGAGCTGCTGCGGGCGTTCGGTGCCCTGCACGTGGTCGCCTGCCGTGAGGAAGGGCGGCTGGGCGACCTGAGCGCGGGCCTGCGCAACGAGGCGCTGCTGATCGCCCAGCGGCGGGCCGACGATGAGCCGCAATCCCCCTGAGCCGGTGCCCTTGCACGGGAACGCCGCAGCCGCGAGACTGGCCGCCTATGGGAATGATCGAGAACTTCGAAGCCATGCTGGCCTCCGGCCAGGACAACGCGCTGCTGCGCTACAGCCTCGGCAACGCCTACCTGAAGGCCGGTGACAGCGGGCACGCGGTCGAGCACCTGGGCGAAGCGGTGCGTCAGGATCCCCAGTACTCCGCGGCCTGGAAGGCCTACGGCAAGGCGCTCACCGAAGCGGGCAGCACCGGGCAGGCGATGCAGGCCTACGAGAGCGGCATCGCCACTGCCGAGGCCAGGGGTGACATTCAGGCGGCCAAGGAGATGCGCGTGTTCCTCAAACGCCTGCAGAAGGCCCAAGGGTCACGATAGGGGCCGCCGCCTGTCCCGATTTCATCGGTAGACGGACGGCTCGCCCTCGGGGCGGTGACGAAAGCGCCGGTAGCTCCACTGGTACTGGACGGGCAGCGCCCGCACACAGGCTTCCACGGTGCGATTGAGGGCGGTGGCGGCGACCTGCGGGTCGGCGTCGGCGATGCCCTCCTCGGCCTCGCGGTAGTGGAGGCGGAAGCCCCGTCCCCAGGGCAGGCGTTCCGCGTAGATGAAGATCACCGGGGCGCTGCTCTTGCGGGCCAGTCGCGCCAGCAGCAGCATGGTGTAGGCCGGCTGTCCGAACCAGGGCGCGAAGACGCCGGCGCCCGGCGCCGGTTCCTGATCGGGCAGGATGCCGATCACCTCGCCCCGCCCCAGGGCCTGGTACAGGGCCCGGATGCCGCCGGCATCGGTGGGCACCAGACGGGCGCCGGTGCGCTCCCGGGCGCCGCGGATCAGTTGGTCCAGCTCCGCCATCCTGGGCGGACGGTACAGGCTGGTGATGCCGAAGCGTACCGCGGCATGCAGCCCGGACATTTCCCACGACCCCAGATGGGGGGTGGCGAGAATGACCCCCTTGCCCCGGGCCACCGCCTGTTCCATCACATCCTCGCCGACAGTCTCCCGTACCAGGGGCATGACCCGTTGCGGCGGCCACAGCCATACGGCACCGCTTTCGGCGGCGGTCTTGCCGGTTTCGATGAGACTGCGGCGGGCGAGGCGCCGGCGCTCCGCCGGTGCCAGGTCCCCCAGGCACAGGTCCAGGTTGGTGCGGGTGATGCGGCGCAGGCTGGTGGGAAACAGCGCCAGCGTTCCCCCCAGGAGCACTCCGATCCCCTGGGCCACCGGCAGTGGCAGCCAGGAGAGCAGGCGCAGCAGCCGGCGTATCCCGGCGGCGCGACGTGGGCGGGAGCGGCTCAAGGGCGGCTTCCCCGCAGGCTCTTGCGACTATATTTCCCACTAATATTCGATAAAAGTGTTTCTGTTAAGTAGAACATTCCACCAAACGCTCTTCATGTGCGGCATTTGTCTTAAGCAACACCCACGGTGTCCATATTCTATGGTCTTTGCAGGGCCAGGGCTTCGCATAAATGCGGGTGGGGTTTTCTGGTTGCTAAGCCGAGTCCTTCGCCATCAAAGGGCGAATTGCAGACAAAATACTTTGAAAAAGCTGCTTGTTCTGGCTTTCTTCCGTCTTGAGCAGCTCTTTCATGTGCGCCCGCTGGGTGGGCATGCGAAAGCACGCCGGGCAGTTGTCGCCGATGACCGGCAACCCGGCCGCCCGGGCGAAATCGGCGGTCTGGCGCTCACGGACGTAGACCAGAGGCCGGATGACACGCAGGTCGCCCGCGGCGATGGTGTAGTGGGCCTTCATGGTCTGCAGAGCGCCGCCATGGAAGGCGGACATCAGAAAGCTTTCCGCCAGATCGTCCAGGTGCTGGGCCAGAGCCAGCACGTTGTAGCCTTCGCGGCGGGCGGTGCTGTACATGACGCCGCGCTTCATACGCGCGCACCAGCTGCAGTAGGAGTCGTTGCCCATGTGCTCCAGGGCTTGCTCCATGATCGGCTGGCGCTCGAAGAAATACGCCATACCCAGATCGGCGACATAGGCTTTCAGAGGGGAGGGATCGAAACCCTCCACCATGGGATCCACCGTCACCACGCCCACCTGGAAGCGCACCGGCGCATGGCGCTGCAGGTGAGCCAGGATGTGCAGCAGGCTCAGGGAATCCTTGCCGCCGGACAGTCCGAGCAGGATTCGGTCGCCGGCCCGGACCATCCGGTAGTCGGCGATGGCCCGGCCGACGGGACGCAGCAGCGCCTTGGGAGGTGAGTCGGTCATCCGATCAACGTTACCGGTGACCCCGCCGGCTGGCAAGGGACCTGCGCCGCGCCGCTATACTTCAGAGGAGATGCCCCAGGGCATCGAGCCCGCATGCTCTATTTGCCAACGGAGGACCAACATGTCGGCGCAACCGCCGGGTGTGCGCAGTCTCACGCCCCAGCAGGCCTGGGAGCTGATCGAGTCGAATCCCCGCGCCGTGCTCATCGACGTGCGCTCCAACATGGAGTACCTGTTCGTGGGCCACCCCAAGGGCGCCGTGCATGTGCCCTGGATCGACGAGCCGGACTGGAAGGTCAATCCCCACTTCGTTGCCCAGGTCCGCATGGTGCTGTTGGGGGGCGTCAGCTGTAGCGACGAAAACGAATGCGCGCCCGCGGTGTTGATCTGTCGCAGCGGCAAGCGCTCCCTGGAGGCGGGCAACCTGCTGGTACGGGAAGGGCTGCGGGAGGTCTACAACGTGCTGGAAGGTTTCGAGGGCGAGCTGGACGACCACCATCACCGCAGCACAGTGGGGGGCTGGCGCTTCCATGGCCTGCCCTGGGAGCAGTGCTGAGTCCGGGGCGCGCCCAAAAACCATACGTTCGCCAGGGAGTTGCGGCCGCGGCACAGGCCGGCTCGCGGGCGGCCGTTTTGATCTGGGGTGGGTGAATCAGGTATCGTCTGCTCCTCGCTTTCCCCCATTTCCACGACTGGTTGAGCAGAATTATGACGTTCATCGAACGACTGCGCGAACGGGTGCTGCTCTGTGACGGCGGCACCGGCACTCTCATTCAGGCGGAAGACTGGGACCTGGAGAAAGACTTTCTGGGCCTGGAAAACTGCTCGGAAATCCTGTGCGAGACCCGCCCGGATTTCGTCATCGGCATGCATAAGGCCTACCTCGAAGCCGGCGCCGACTGCGTCGAGACCAACAGCTTCGGCTCCAACAAGGTCGTATTCGCCGAATTCGACCTGGTGGAGAAGACCTATGCGCTCAGCCGCAGCGCCGCCGAGCTCGCCCGCCAGGCCGCCGACGAGCTTTCCACGCCCGAGTGGCCCCGTTTTGTACTCGGCTCCATGGGGCCGGGCACCAAGCTGCCCAGCCTGGGGCACATCGACTACGACACCCTGGAAGACTCCTATGCCGAACAGGCCCGGGGGCTGGTGGACGGCGGTGTCGATGCCCTGCTGCTGGAGACCAATCAGGATCTGCTGACCATGAAGGCGGCCATCAACGGCTGCCGCATCGCCCGCCGGGAAAAGGGCCGCGAGGACCTGCCCATCTTCGCCCAGGTCACCATCGAGACGACCGGCACCATGCTGGTGGGCTCGGACATCGGCTGCGCGGTGACCTCCCTGGCGGCCATGGGCGTGGACGCCATCGGACTGAACTGCGCCACCGGCCCTGCCGAGATGGCCGAGCATGTGCAGTATCTGAGCGAGAACTGGCCGGGGCTGATTTCGGTGATGCCCAACGCCGGCCTGCCCATGCTGGTGGACGGGCAGACGGAATATCCCCTGCTGCCGGCGGAGCTGGCCCAGTGGCAGGAGCGCTTTGTCGGGGAAGACGGGGTCAACCTGATCGGCGGCTGCTGCGGGACCACCCCGGAGCACATTACCGAGCTGCGTCGTATGCTCGATGCCCGCGCCGACAAGGCGCCCAAGCACCGCGACGTGACCCTGACGCCGGCGGTGAGCTCCCTGTACAGCTCGGTGCCCCTGCGCCAGGAGAATGCGGTGTTCGCCATCGGCGAGCGCTCCAACGCCAACGGCTCCAAGAAGTTCCGCGAGCTGCTGGCCGAGGAGAACTGGGATGCCTTGACTTCCATCGGCCGCGAACAGGTCAAGGAGGGCTCTCACGCCCTCGACGTGTGCGTGGCCTACGTGGGCCGCCCTGAGGCCACCGACATGACGGAGGTCCTCACCCGTTACCGGGGCCAGGTCACCGTCCCGCTGGTCATCGACTCCACCGAGCTGCCGGTGCTGGAGACCGCCGTACGCCTGCTCGGCGGCAAGAGCATCATCAACTCCATCAATTTCGAGGACGGCGAGGACAAGCCCCGCAAGGTTCTCGAACTGGCCAGAAAGTTCGGCACGGGGGTCATCGCCCTGACCATCGATGAGGACGGCATGGCCAAGGAGGTGGACGACAAGCTGCGCATTGCCCACCGCCTGTACGATTTCGCCGTCAACCAGCACGGTCTGCCGCCCCAGGACCTGATGTTCGATCCGCTGACCTTCACCATCTGCACCGGCGTGGAGGCCGACCGCAACCACGGCAAGAACACCCTGGACGCCATCGAGCGGATGAGCAGGGAATTCCCCGAGTGCCAGATCCTGTTGGGACTGTCCAACATTTCCTTCGGCCTGAAGGCGGCCGCCCGCCACGTGCTGAACTCGGTGTTCCTCCACCATGCCCAGCACCGCGGCATGACCGCGGCCATCATCCACGTCTCGAAGATCGTGCCCCTGCACAAGATCGACGAGGCCCACCGGCAGGCCGCCGAGGACCTGATCTTCAACAACTGGCGCGATGGACAGGATCCGCTGCTGCGGTTCGTGGACCTGTTCAAGGACGTGGAAGCCGTCTCGGAGAAGAAGCAGCCGCCGGCCACCGTGGAGGAAGCCCTGGAACGGCGCATCATCGACGGCGAGCGCCAGGGGCTGGAAGCGGACCTGGACCGCGCCATGGAGAAGTATCCACCCCTCGAGATCATCAACACCTTCCTGCTCAACGGCATGAAGGTCGTGGGCGAGCTGTTCGGCGCCGGCGAGATGCAGCTGCCGTTCGTGCTCCAGTCGGCGGAAACCATGAAGGCAGCGGTGGCCCACCTGGAGCCGCACATGGAGAAGATCGAGGGCCAGGAGAAAGGCACGATCGTGCTGGCCACCGTGAAGGGCGATGTCCACGATATCGGCAAGAACCTGGTGGACATCATTCTCACCAACAACGGTTACAAGGTGGTCAACCTCGGCATCAAGCAGCCACTGACCAACATCGTGGATGCGGCACGGGAGCACCGCGCCGACGCCATCGGCATGTCGGGCCTGCTGGTGAAGTCCACCGTGATCATGCGCGAGAACCTCGAGGAGATGCGCAAGGAAGGCGTTGGCATGGAAGTACTGCTGGGCGGGGCCGCACTTACCCGCCGTTACGTGGAAGAGGACTGCAGTCAGGCCTACACGGACCCCCAAAAAGTGCACTACGCCAAAGACGCGTTCGCCGGCCTGCGGCTCATGGACCAGATCATGACCGCGCAGCTGCAGCCGGCCGAGGTCCCCGGCAACGCACCATGAGTGGCCCGTCAGCGAGGTCCTGAAGGGCACACAGGTTCCCACATGGGGCATCGTGGCGGCGGCTAAAGCCGCCGCCGGCCGACCGTCGGATGGCCGGCGCCGGGGCAGCCGACCGTCGTCCTGCCCGCCGCGACCGTCGATCAAAGCGGGTACCCCGGCTCGCGTTGACGGTTTCAGTATGCGTGAATATAATAAATTTTGGGTTTATGTCGCTATACATAATCATTATAGTGATTTTCGGTGGCTGGGCCGCCGGAGAGAGGCGCAGTGCAGGCCCGGGTAGGCGGCCACCAAAACAACGTTTTGGGGCCTTGGTGATGCTCTCCGCCACGGGCGGAGGAGCCATCGTGAGAGAGTTCAACAACGCGGTCGGAGGAGGAACAACCAATGTCGACGTCAGGCGAAGAGATGCAGGGCAACGGCCAGATGGACCAGTGGCTGAGCCAGAAGCTCGACGAGCTGCTGCCCACCAAGCTCAAGGAAATCGAGGAGAGCAAGACACCGTCCATGGCGATCATCGCCACCAAGGGCAC
>Ga0102956_1000716_pt1 | contig 11653 bp, 9 predicted proteins | sample SalPonF2_A_D2_MG_FD_84515 | JGI IMG/M metagenome (GOLD analysis project Ga0102956, IMG submission 84515) | Salt pond soil microbial communities from South San Francisco under conditions of wetland restoration - Salt Pond MetaG SF2_A_D2_MG ...
AATTAAAGACTATTTTATCCGAATTCAATATTGCATATATTATTAAATAATTATATTGTTTTATAAATATTAAAAACATCTAACTGTTTATCTAAAAAAAGGATAAGAGTATGAAAGTAAATATTGGTTCAGCTGACAGAACGATTCGTTTTATCTTAGGTATCGTTATTATCGCACTTGGATTTTACTATAAGAGTTGGTGGGGAATTGTAGGAATTATACCATTAGGTACTGCATTTATCCGGTTTTGCCCTCTTTACCTTCCATTCGGACTGTCAACAGCCCCCAAATCTGCTGAAAAATAATAGGTTATAAAACCCCGGATTTTCAACTCGCTAATAGGATAAATTCGGGGTTTTATATTCATCATCTTAGCTTCTGTCCACCTATTCATTTTCAATAATGGCACTAACAACATGAAAGATTTTTGGAATAAACGATACAATCGGGAAGATTTTGTTTATGGCATAACTCCCAATGCTTTTTTTAAACAATTTATCGATACACATAAACCCGGTAAGATCCTATTGCCGGCCGATGGTGAGGGACGCAACGGTGTTTATGCTGCTTATAACGGTTGGGAAGTGGATGCTTTCGATTATAGTGAAGAAGCAAAAAAGAAAGCCATCCGGCTGGCAGATAAATATGATGTGCAACTGAATTATACCGTAGAAGATTTTGAATCTGTTACTTTTTCGGAAAATCATTACGATGCTGTGGCCCTGGTTTATGCTCATATGCCCTCCGATACCCGCAGAAAAATTCATCGCAAACTCATTAAGAGTCTGAAAAAAGGTGGAATGTTGATATTAGAAGCCTTCTCTAAAGAACAAATGAATTATTCATCCGGTGGTCCCAAAAATATTGATATGCTTTATAATCCCGAAGATCTCAAAAAAGATTTTGAACGATTGGATATTACCTATCTTGAACAAATGACTATTCACCTGGATGAAGGAGAGCATCATCAAGGTGAAGGAAATGTAATACGATTGATAGCAGAAAAATCAAAATAATCTGTTAGATTACTGTTAGTCTTACTATTCGTTATTGCAGGGAGGAGTTTATGCGTGATTATTTGGGTATATTTATTTCTGTTTTGCTTTTAAGCCTGCCGGTCGTTCTAAAAGCCCAACAAAATACCCCGAAAGACAGCCGACTTGAACAACTTACACGATTAAATGGATGGGTTATTTATTCGGCTATTTTCAGCTTACCACAGACACACCATATTTTTCTTGATGCTGCCGGTGACGAAGCATGGCAAACATATCAACCCGGTGATATGCCCCTGCATTTATCAGATGAACAGAAAGCTAATATTCTTAGTAAATCGGCTCTTTATTTAAAGGGATTAACAGAATACCAACAACATCAATATTTGGGTCAGTTAGTTGACTGGATTATATCTGAGCGCCAATTACAGATTTACAAACAATTGACCAGTGTTGAACAAACCTTGGCAGTATATTATCAGATCCATGAGACACGAAGTTTTTTCAAGCCTTACCTTCAATCTAGGGGGTTAGATCTAAATACGGATCCCAAAATGGTTGCGGCCACTCTTTCGTCAGCGGAAGGTTCGGAAATCACGTATCAGATTCTTAACCGACTGGCACTCATGAATCAAAAAGAAAAACTGACATTCTTCCGTAATTTCTATGATCATTTAATAAAAGATTTACCAAAATGGTGAGAAAATATGCAGAATACAGAATGAAGAATGTAGAATTCAGAAGAAAGAACGGGAAACACTAATTAGTTTAACGTGGTTTTTAAAAAAAATAACAGATTTGCGTTCTTCATCATCCCGGTTATCTGCGAATATCTTTGACTAAAAAACGGATTGATGAGTTGTTGATGATCGGCTATTAGGTTTTAAACACAATTATTTACCAATTATGTATAGGGATTCTTGAATGCGGTTTTATTTTAATGGATATTAAAATTTAAATAACCTGCATCTAACTATTCCTTAACAATTAATACATAATCATTCAATGGCCAAAAAGAACTCAAATAAACTTGCATTATCAATCATCACCTTCATTTTCTTTATGTGGGGATTCCTTACCGTGATGAATGATATTCTAATTCCGCATTTGAAATCCATGTTTCACCTGAGCTATGCCGGGACGATGCTCATTCAATTCATGTTCTTTCTGGCTTATTTTATCATGTCGATGCCATCGGGTAAGATCGTATCACTTTTCGGATATAAAAATACCATTATTATAGGATTGATCGTCTCCGGTATAGGTGGATTATTATTTTATCCGGCAGCCGCCTTGCCTTCTTATCCACTATTTTTGGCTGCCTTTTTCATTTTGGCGACAGGTATAACGATACTGCAAGTGGCCGCCAACCCATATGTGAGTTTATTAGGTCCCTCAAAAACGGCATCAAGCAGACTTAATCTGGCCCAGGCTTTTAATTCTCTGGGAACTATGATCGCCGGACCTATTGGCGGAATGTTAATTCTGTCGACTGCGGTAGTTACAGCTGCAAAATTTGCCAGCTATAGCCAGGTACAAAAATTGGCCTACCAGACGCAACAGGCACATACGGTTCAGTGGCCATATATCGGATTCGCTATAATCCTGTTCATATGTGCCGGAATTGTTTATCTGTTCCACTTACCTGAAGTTGTATCAGAGGAAGACCTGGAAGAGATACAGAAAAAGAAAGATCAATATACGTATCGCGAAGCGCTCAAACATAAACACCTGGTATTTGGTGTCGTCGCTATCTTTATGTATGTCGGTGCAGAGGTAACAATTGGCAGTTTCATGGTTAACTTCATCAGCTTGCCCAACATAGGACACATAACACAAAGTACGGCTGCCAAGTACCTTGGTTTCTATTGGGGTGGTGCCATGGTGGGGCGTTTTATTGGCTCTGCCATTCTTCAAAAAGTCAATGCCCGTAAGCTGCTTGGTATTTTTGCGGCTATAGCCGGTATTCTGGTACTTATAACCATGCTAACAACCGGTCAGATAGCCATGTGGGCGATTCTTTCGGTTGGTTTATTCAACTCTATTCAGTTCCCGAATATCTTCACACTGGGTATCGAAGGTATGGGAAGGCTTACGGATAAAGCTTCCAGCCTGTTGATCATGGCAATCGTCGGTGGTGCTTTAATCCCCGTTATTCAAGGTGTTATTGCAGATAATATCGGCGTCCATCATGCTTACATTCTACCGCTGATTTGTTACGCTTATATCGTTTTCTATGGATTCAAAGGTTCACAAATCCGGGAACGAGTGGTACCTGCTGCCACATGAGAGCAGAGGGAAAAAGTTATTGAGTTATTGGGTTAGTGAGTCTCTCGTTACCAACGAAACCTTGAGAACGAGGATTACTCAATCCATTTTCGTTACGAAACAAATAAGCTTTTTTTCTTAATAACTTAATATACTCAATAACTATATATAACGCTGTGCGTCATGCTCTCTGCTGATCATTATGGATTCAAACCTAGAGCTTTGATATACCCCCTATTGGGTGTGCAATTTTGGAACTTAATATTTCTTAACAGCTCATCCAAAATGACTTGAGCTTCCTGCATGGAAGGACGGTCTTTGCGAAAATCCTTAAAACTATCACCCCATTCATCGGCAAAAGTCGTGATCTTATCCCAGTTTTCCGGTGGTTTGACAGTAACAATACCTCTTGGTGATTCAAGTTTCTTATACGGCCAGAACGACCAGCCGATATCATTTTTTTCCAGTAATTGGCGGAATTGATCCACCCATTGATCGGTGTTTTCACCGGATTCGCCGAGCCATATGGGTACATTATATTTATTGCCGTAATCAATATATTCCTGGATCTGATCCTGTTTCGGGGGCATCCAGTATTTATGGAATGAATAGATCATCTTACTATCAAAAGGCTTACCGAATACTTTGAAATTGGTGGCCCATTGCGCTCCCTCAACGATAATAATATGATTGGAATCCACTTCCCTGATTGCCTTCGTGATACGTTTATATAGAGGAACCAGGTATTGATTAAGCGATGTATATTCTTTGAATGTCGGAATAGGCTCGTTCAATAAATCATATCCCAGAACTGTGGGATTATCATGATAGCGCTCAGCCAGTTTTTTCCAGATGGCTATGACACGCTTTTGACTCTGCTGACTTTTAAACAAAAAAGGATATCCCCAGCCATCATCAATATTTTCACCAGTTTGTCCACCGGGTGCCGCATGCATATCCAAAATAACATAGAGGCCTTCTTCACTACACCATTTTATAACATTATCCAATGTTTGAAATCCCGATTTTAACCAAATGTCCGGATGATTTTCAGGAGTCAACACCCGATAATTGATCGGAACCCGCACAGAATTCATCCCGATTTTCTTCAGGTAGACAATATCTTTTTTTGTGATATAATTCTCCCGGTATTTCTTCCAAAACTCCCTGGCTGCCGCCGGACCGATTAGTTCGGTCACAACTTCGTTGATCTGTCTTGGTGAAACAGCTTTTTTAAAACGCCACATATACCCTTCAGGTAACAACCAGTTTCCCAAACCAATACCTTTTAATAATAACGGTCGGCCATCGGGTGTCAGCACTTTCTTGCCCTCAACTTTCACAAAACCGGAATTATTCAAATTAGGTGTCTGTGCTGTGGCAATACCTGCAAACATCACCAATACCATCATAATTGTCAGATGATAAATTCTTTTCATTTTTAATCCTCTCATTGAACTGATTAGTTTACTTCACATAAAACGGAACATTAGCCGTAGCCGCTTTTCCTTTTCCATCAAAAACATAAACAAAAAGACGATATGCACCGGCTTGCCCGGGGGATTTGAATGTCAACGCATCTCCCTTTTGACTTATAATATCCTGTGGATATACAATAGTATCTTTATTTCCTTTCACAGGTTTTTCGGATCGAATTTCCCATTGATAATGTAATGTATCCTGATCGATATCTCTCGATTGTACCCTGGCATGATGTATGGAGCCTGCAGATATTTTCATCAGTCCTGCATCCGAATGAAAGGAAATTATTCCGGGAGCAGAATTTTCGGGTTTATTACCTTTCCACGCAATAGACATGGCATCAACAGTACCCAAAGCAGCTTCGGATTTTGGCAGGAACATACTGAACCAGGTAGATGTCTGCTCCCATTTATGTCCCCAAAGAAATACATAGGAACCGAGTATCCACCCTTTGTGGCTGGCCACCGCTGTTTCATAATCAGATAAATATCGCCCTTCCTTAACAGTACTATTAGCTTCAATCGGTGCCCCCCAGGAAGTCTTGGGCGACTCCCACCAACCTACCGGTCCAAATTCAGTAAGCATATATGGTTTGGCCCATCCCAGATCATGTAACCGCCCAGCCACTGTAAGTGCCGGACCATATGAATTTACACCAAGAATATCGATGTTGGGGTAATATTTTTTAATAGCATCTAACTTCTTTCTATTTATCTCGGCAACAACAGTCATCACCGGATGATTCGGATCAATCTTTTTTATATCGCCTGCTAATCTATTCACAGCTTTCCACATCGACGCATTGGCCGGATTGCTGCCCAACTCTATTTCGTTGCCAAGTCCCCATACCAGTAACGCCGGGGCGTTCTTGTATTTTTTAACATACGATAAAATCTTTTCCTGCTGTTTTTTTACAGCACTTGTATTATTGTAATCGAAATCAGATTCGTGCCTCAGCCATAAACCAAGGGTTACTGTCAGTCCATGCGAATTGGCTTCATCAAGTATCTTTCCAGCATGATCTGCTCCCCATGTTCGAATGGAATTTCCCCCGGCTTTTTTTAGAAGATCAAGATGAGAATTTCCCCCGGCACCTTTAACGAAATATGGTTCACCATTATACAGTAGCTGATAATGATTATCACTCTTTATAATCTTAACAGAAGATCCCTTTTCTTCAGAATTATTCGGTTTTCTATTGAATACGAATCCAAGTCCGGTTATTAAAATGACCAACATTCCGGTCATTAGTATCAGTGGCCATCGGATAGATTTCTGTGAATTCATTTATTTATATACTTCCTGATGATATTGAATTGATATTATTTGATTGGCATGTATACCAGAAAAAGGAGGTGACATCCTTCCTATTATCACCTCTAAATCCTTTTCTTACTGTTGATAAGTCAAACCATATCCATAAGGGAACAGCGGATTATAATTGGCTGAATCGCTCTTATTTATGGGAATCTGTGACATACTCTTCGGCCATGAAGCCGGAAGTTTACCTGTTGGTGCATAATCACCAAATAAGACATCTGCCACACCTTCACCTTCCGAACCGGGTAACCAGGCAGCAATGAACGCCGGAGCCTGATCAATCACATTCGTAACAATCATTGGCCGGCCCGATATCAGAACTACAACATAGGGAACACCGGATTTACGGACATTCTCAATGGTATTAAGATCCTTCTGTGATAAATGAAGATCCTTACGGTCTCCTTGCCCCTCTGCATAGGGCTTTTCACCAACAATAACTACGGCAAAATCTGATCCGTTGGCACCCTTACCATCTTCTGCATAAGCCACTTTAGTAGATGGAGAAACAGTATTTTTTATACCTTGTAAAATGGTTGTCCCCTTCGTGACATCACCGGAACCACCTTGCCATGTTATCGTCCATCCTCCACATTGGAAACCTAAATTATCAGCATCAGAACCGGCAACGAACAGGTTTTTAATATTTTTCGAAATAGGTAATGCATTATTTTTATTCTTTAATAAAACCATCGATTCCCTAACAGCTTCACGGGCCAGCTCTCTGTGAGCTTTCGAACCAATCTGTGATGTCAACTCCTTATCGGTATACGGATGCTGAAATAATTTCATTTGAAATTTTATCCGCAGGATTCTGCGAACGGCATCGTCAATACGCGTCATGGGTATTTCTTTATCTTTAACAAGCTGTGTCAGATCATTTATAAATTCTACATATTTATCAGGAACCATAATCATGTCGAGTCCCGCATTGATGGATTTCTTAATATCCTCTTTGTAATCCGGTCCTAATTGATTGATGGCGGCCCAGTCAGATACGAGGAATCCTTTGAAGCCCATTTCACCTTTGAGCACCTGTGTGAGTAAATATTTATTTTCATGCATTTTGGTGCCATTCCAGCTGCTGTATGACACCATAATAGATCCGACTCCGGCTTTAATGGCATCTTTATAGGGTGCCAGGTGAATTTCACGTAATTCTTTTTCACTCATTTGGGCATCGCCTTCGTTTACACCGCCTTTGGTTCCACCATCGGCCACAAAATGTTTGGCACAGGCGAGAACAGACGTATTATTCCCGCTGAGCATATTCCCTTGCAAACCTTTTATTTGAGCGTAGCCCATTTCACTAACTAAACCGGGCATTTCTCCAAATCCTTCATAGGTTCTTCCCCACCGTTCATCCTGAGGAACTGCAATACAGGGAGCGAAGGCCCAATCGATACCCGTGCCGGCTACTTCAACTGCAGTAGCATGGCCTATTTTACGAACAAGGGCCGTATCCCTTGTAGCACCAAGACCTATGTTATGCGGAAATATCGTTGCGCCATAAATGTTATTGTTTCCATGAACGGCGTCGATACCATAGAGTAATGGAATTTTCAATGGGGTCTTAAGCGCGTATGCCTGTAAACTATCGTACATGCTCGCCCACTCTTTTGGCATAGAGGGATCCAGTTTAGAGTCTCCCCCGCTCAACAATGATCCGATATAATATTTTGTGATATCTTTCGGGTCTTTTAAAAAGGAGTGGTCAACTTGCGTCATCTGACCTATTTTCTCCGCCAGGCTCATCTTCGATAAAAGTTGATCAACCTGCTTATCAATATTTTCACTCTGATTCGTCATATTCGCCTCCCGTTGTTTACCACACCCGGCCAATGCCGATAGACTCAGCAGTAAAGCTAACAACAAAAACAATCCTAACCCTTTTGATGACTTATACATATGTAACATAATTTATAGACTCCATGAATGTTAAATGGTATTACGATTCACGAGAGATTCAGGTTATGATTCTAAATCACAACATCCCCCTCTTCTCCACATTATATAACTTTATACAGCTCAAGATAAAAGAGTAGAAAAGCCCGCTTTTACCGGCCGACTTTTCTACGTTTATTATTTTATTTAATCACTTGGTACTATTAAAATGGATCACAAAACACAGTGCTTCAATTATTTTAAACTGACTGTCTCTTTCAATGGTAATTTACGTGATGAATTACCAACCATTACCGTGTACTTTCCGGAATCAACTGTCCATTTTTTTGTTTCCGGACTCCAATAGGCAAAAGCATTTTTGTTAAGTGAAAGATGTATGACCTTCGACTCACCCGGTTTCAGGTCTACCCTGACGAATTTCTTCAATTCCTTCACCGGTCTGGGTATCTTCGGATTATTTTCACCAACATAAACCTGGGCAACTTCAGTTCCTTCTGTTTTACCTGTATTTTTTATCTCGAATGAGATATTTACCGCAGGGTTACTCACAGTACTATTTTGAACTTTCAGGTTATTGAATGCAAAACTTGTATAGGATAACCCGTAACCAAAGGGGAATAAAGGTTGAATATTATTTTTATCGAAATACCGGTACCCAACAAAAATACCTTCATTGTAATGAGCTACACTATCGAGTGGCTGATAGGTTTTATACGCAGGTTCATCTTTCCAGGCTTTAGGAAATGTGATGGGCAGTTTACCGGAAGGATTCACTTCGCCTGTCAATACATTGGTTATGGCGTTACCCGTTTCTTCTCCTCCATACCATGCCTCAACAACTCCATCTACATGGTTAAGCCAATCACCCATAACAACAGGGGCTCCGGCATTGACCACAACGATCGTGCGTTTATTTGCTTTGGCAACAGCATTAATCAATGCTTCCTGATCACCGGGTAGATGCAGTGATTTACGGTCATGACCTTCTGTTTCGATAGTCGGGGTATCACCAACAAATACCAACGCCACATCTGACTTAGAGGCCAGTTGCTGTGCTTCCCTGATCAGCCTGGCATTATCAGGACGCATACCCATTTTAACTAAGAAAACATTCATTCCGGGTATGGCCTCGTAGTACTCCATTCTAACATGATATTTCTTGCTGGCTTCGAGATGAACACGATAGGTATCTAATCCTGAAGCAAAACCTCTTGCATTTTTACTAATCAGTTTATCATTCAGATAAAGTTTGAAACCATTATTCGAACTGATATCAAAAACATAATCACCCGATTTTTTTGGCTGGATATAACCACTCCATCGGACAGAAAAACCATTTTTAAATTTACTCATAGGTAAATCCAAATTGGAGTCTTTACCAAAATGGTGAATATTGATGGATGATTCGATTCGTTTAACCGCCACTTTACCCTTGAAATCATTACTGTCATAATATTCTGTCGTCCAGCCGTGTTGATTTCCTGTTTCAGAGGTATAAACAATGGATTTGGGTATAGGTTGAACATCACTGTCCAGTACGGCTCCCGGAGCGTACTTTATGCTTGTTTTCCCGCCCAGCTTCTGATTCAGTGCCTGCAGGGGACTGACAGAAAAATATGGTGTAACCATGGCACTGCCCCCACCGCTTATGCGTGTAATTTTTGCACTTGTTCCAATAACGGCAATTGATTTATCTCTTTTCAGGTTCAATGGTAATACATCATTCCTGTTTTTCAGCAGGACAATCCCTTCCTCTTCGGTTTTAAGGGCTATCTGTTGATTTTCTTTACTATTTACCAATGCCGGATTGGGTTTATCAGGGTGATCAAAAAGCCCAATCTTAAACATAACACGCAACGTCCTGCGTACTTTATCATTGATCACAGATATCTTGATTTTTCCACTTTTTACAGCATCATAAAGTGTTTTGTTGTTCAAATATCTGCCTGTTGGCATTTCCAGGTCTAGTCCGTTTTTAGCGGTAGTCATGGTATTGTGAACACCACCCCAATCGGACATTACCATCCACTTAAATCCCCAATCATTTTTAAGTGTTTTATTCAGGAGAAAATGACTGGCACTGCAATAATATCCGTACAGTTTGTTATAGGCGGACATAACGGCCCATACATCACCCTGTTGAACGGCCGCCTTAAAGGCGGGGAAATAGATTTCATGCAAAGCTCTCTGACTAACATTAACATCTACATACATCCTGTCATCTTCCTGGTTATTGGCAACGAAATGCTTTACGGTTGCCACTACATGTTCATCCTGAACACCTTTGATATAACTTACTCCCAACTCTGATGACAGGTATGGATCCTCGCCATATGCTTCAAAGGTACGTCCGTTTAACGGAACTCTTGCAATGTTTACATTCGGGCCTAAAATCACATTTCTTCCTTTCCCCCTGACTTCCCGTCCGATTGCTTTTCCTACTTGATTAACCAGGGTGGTATCCCAGGTAGATGCAATGGCTGTACCAGCGGGAAATGCCGTTGCTTTACCCCAACGGGCACCCAAAGGTCCGTCCGTCATTTTCATGGCGGGTATGCCTAATCGTTTAATGGGTTGAGTAGTAAAACCGGTTCCACCCAACATCGTAATTTTCTCTTTGAGAGTCATTCGTCCGAGCAAATCACTAACCCTGGCAGAAATGGATGCCGTTGAATCTTTATAAACCGGAACCTGCTTATTACATGAAGATATGATACCTGCCGTTAATACTAAGAACAGAGATAGAACGAGGGGTTTTTTGCCCACCATAGGTGACCTCCAATAAAATATTTATTACTGTGATAATGAATTATTTAGACAGGAACTGCCCCAATCTAAAAAACATAACCTCTTTTTATAAAATGAATTGATAAAGAATATGTGGAATTAGATCCACATTTAAAAATTTATTGATCTATATGCATTACTATCGATAAACATACAATATGTTTGTAGTTAGTGGTTGGTTGCAAACCCAAACACTAACTATCAACGACCATTAATGAATAAATTTATTTAAAAAACCAATGTTGCTATGGAATGTGGTAAACTTACCGTCTTACCGGCTTTTCCATTGATCCATAAGTGGTACGGGATTTTTTGATCTGTTAGATTAAGGACAACGACTGCAATAGAACCGTCAGGATTCATAAATGCTGTCGTTTGAAGCTGATCACGATTTGAAGAACTAATGATTCGTCTGGCACCGGGCCGGATGAATTTCGAGAATTGTCCGATGTAATAATAGGCATTCATGTAATACAATTGTCCTGTTTTTGTATTTCCATGAATAGGAGCAAAACAATAATTCTTCACATGATTGGGGCCCCCCTGCTGATCCAATAAAATATTCCAGTCGGTCCAGCCGGCGGCACCATTATTAAGATCATGGATCATAGAACGCCCGTAATTTTCTCCCCAATTCCAATCATTGATCTTAGTCATATCAAAAGGTCCGTTACAACCTTCAGTGAACAATAATTTTTTATCGGGAAATGCTTCATTCACAAGTTTCACATTTTGAAAATTATCGCGCACATACCAATGAAAACCTACCCCCCAGACATATTTCGCGGCATCCGGGTCGTTTAGTACGGTGCTGGCACGTTGATACATTAATCCACGATTATGATCCCAGATTATAATTTTTTTATTACTTAATCCTTCTTTTTGAAAAGCCGGAC
>Ga0102956_1000717_pt1 | contig 11611 bp, 11 predicted proteins | sample SalPonF2_A_D2_MG_FD_84515 | JGI IMG/M metagenome (GOLD analysis project Ga0102956, IMG submission 84515) | Salt pond soil microbial communities from South San Francisco under conditions of wetland restoration - Salt Pond MetaG SF2_A_D2_MG ...
CTGGTGATCCTCAAGGGGATCCTCCAGCGGGCCGGCTACACCCACGTGTCGACGCTGGACGACCCACGCAAGGCGCTCGAGCGCTTCCTGGAGGAGCGCCCCGACCTGATGGTCCTCGACCACCACATGCCGGGCAAGGACGGCCTGGAGGTCATCGAGGAGATCCGCCCCTACCTCCCCGACTACTTCCCGATCCTGATGCTCACCGGCGACGAGCGCCCCGAGCTGAAGGAGACGGCGCTCTCCAGCGGCGCCAAGGACTTCCTGGTGAAGCCCATCAACCCGGTCGAGGTGCGGTTGCGGATCCGCAACCTGCTGGAGGCGCGTTACTTCCATCAGCAGTTGCAGCACAACAACGAGCGCCTGGAAGCGATGGTGCGGCAACGCACGCGCGAGCTCGAGAACGCGCACGTGGAGATGCTCATCCGGCTGGCGAAGGCCGCCGAGTACCGCGACGACGACACCGGCGAGCACACCTGGCGGGTGGCGCGCTCGTGCGCGCTGCTGGCCGTCGAGCTCGGCCTCGGCGGCGAGCGCGTCGACCTGGTGCTGCGCGCAGCCCGGCTCCACGACGTCGGCAAGATCGCGATCCCCGACGGCATCCTGCTGAAGCCCGGCCGGCTCACGGAGGCCGAGTTCGAGGTGGTCAAGGGGCACGCCCGGGCGGGCGCGGAGCTGCTGTCGGGCGGGCGCTCACCCCTCATGAAGCTCTCCGAGACCATCGCCCTGACCCACCACGAGCGTTGGGACGGCACCGGCTACCCGCAGGGCATGGCCGGCGACGCCATCCCCATCGAGGCGCGCCTGCTGGCCGTGGCCGACACCTTCGACGCGCTCACCCACGACCGCATCCACCGCAAGGCGGTGTCGCCCGAGAAGGCCGTGGTCGAGATCCGCGCCCAGTCCGGGAAGCAGTTCGACCCCCGCGTGGTCGACGCTTTCTTGCTCATCTACGAGCGCGGCGAGCTCTTCGCCGACGCCCCCGCCGGCTCGAGCTGAGCGCCGCCGCCGGGCGCTAGAGTGGGCGGCATGAACGCCTACATGCAACGGATCCTCGATCGTCTCGGGGAGCACGACCCCATCGAGGTGCTGCAGGCCACGCCGCAAAGGCTGGCGGCGCTGTTGGAGGAGATGGCGCCGAGCGATCTCGAGACGAGTTACGGCGTCGGCAAGTGGGACGCCCGTCACCTCTTCGCGCACCTGGCCGATGTCGAGCTCGGCATGGGTTTCCGCCTGCGCCAGACGCTGGCCGAGCCCGGCATCGAGCTGCCGGCGTTCGACCAGGACGCCTGGGCTCGGCGCTACGCCCGCCTCGACCCGGCCCTCGCGGTGGAGGCGTTCCGCGGCCTTCGCGCCTGGAACCTGTCGCTGTTCACGACGCTGACCCTGGAAGACTGGCTGGCCGAGGGCTACCACCCGGAGCGCGGCTTCGAGAGCGTGGACCTGATGGTGCGCTTCCTCGCCGGTCACGACATCAACCACCTGGCGCAACTGGAGAGCATCCTGGCGCTGTAGCGCGGTGCATGCCGGTGCCTGGGCGCACAGGGCGCGTGATACGATACCGCCGTCATGTCGATCGAACGTACCTTTGCGATGGTCAAGCCCGACGGCGTCCGCCGCGGGCTGGTCGGCGACGTCGTGAAGCGCCTCGAGACGAGGGGCTTCCGCATCGTCGGCATGAAGCTGATGCGCATCTCCCGCGAGCTGGCCGAGCGCCACTACGGCGAGCACGAGGGCAAGCCCTTCTACGAGGGGCTGGTGTCGTTCATCACCAGCGGCCCCGTCGTCGCCATGGTGGTCGAAGGGGAGAACGCCATTCTGGAGTGGCGCAAGATGATGGGCGCGACCGATCCCAAGGACGCCACGCCCGGCACCATCCGCGGCGACTACGCCCTCGTCATCGACGAGAACGTGGCGCACGGCTCGGACGCGCCCGCCACGGCGGAGCGCGAGATCGAGATCTTCTTCGAGCGGAGCGAGCTGCTGCCCTGAGCGGGCAGGCGGCAGGGCAGCGGGCAGGGGCGCCGGACCGCTGCAGGACCCCGGTGGCGCCCAGCGAGGTGGGACATGCCCGGACTCTCACAGCGGATCAAGCAGCTCAAGGCGTCCTCGACCATCGCCTTCAACACGCGGGCGGCGGACCTGCGGCGGCAGGGCATCGATGTCATCGCGATGACCGCCGGCGAGCCCGACTTCCAACCGCCCGAGCACGTGATGGAGGCGGCGCGGGAAGCGATCCGGCTGGGGTTGACCAAGTACACCCCCTCCGAGGGGACGCCGGAGCTGCGCCAGGCGGTGTGCGAGAAGTTCTCGCGGGAGAACGGGCTCGCCTACGAGCCCGACCAGGTGATCGTCTCCACGGGCGGCAAGCAGGTCCTCTACAACGCTTTCCAGGCGGTGCTCGAGCCCGGCGACGAGGTGGTCCTGATGGCGCCCACCTGGGTGAGCTACCCGCCCCAGATCACGCTCGCCGGCGGCGTGCCGGTGCCGGTGCGCACGCGCCCCGAGGACGGCTTCCTGCCTTCGCTCGACGCCGTGCGCGCGGCCATCACCGACCGCACCCGGGTGGTGCTGATCAACTCGCCGTCCAACCCCACCGGTGCGGTGTACCCCACCCAGCTGGTGCGCGACATCGTCGAGCTGGCCGTCGAGCACGACCTGTGGGTGTTCAGCGACGAGCTCTACGAGCACCTCATCTACGACGGCACCTTCACGCCCGCCGGACGCTTCGCGCCCGAGCGCACATTGGTGATCCACGGCGCCAGCAAGGGCTACGCCCTGACCGGCTGGCGCATCGGTTACGGCGCGGGCCCGCGCGAGCTCGTCAAGGCCATGAACCGGTTGCAGAGCCAGGTCACCAGCGGCGCCAACGCGCTGGCGCAGTACGCTGCAACCGCGGCGCTCAACGAGGTGGAGAAGACGCGGGCGTTCCAGGAGATGACGCGCGCGGCCTACCGGGAGCGGCGCGACGTGCTGGTCGGCGGCCTCAACCGGCTCGGCCTCGCCACGCCCAAGCCGCAGGGCGCGTTCTACGTCATGGCCGATCTCACGCCCATCGATGCCGACGAGGGCAAGGCGGCGCTCACGCTGCTGGAGCAGGCGCGGGTGGCGGCCGTTCCGGGCACCGACTTCCTGGCGCCGGGGCAGGCCCGTTTCAGCTACGCCACCAGCCTCGAGAACGTGCGCGAGGCGCTGGCGCGCATCGAGGCGTTCCTGGGTTAGCGCGCCGGCGAGCGTGCACTCAGGACGCGCCGTCGCCCAACCGACGGAACTCGAGCGGCGCCTCGCCGTAGGCCTTCCGAGCCAGGCTGCGCAGCGCGGAGCGCAGACCCTCCTCGAGCACCGGGTGATAGACCGGCATCGTCAGGACCTCGGCGACGGTCATCTCCCGCTCGATGGCGAGCGCAAGCAGGTGGGCCAGGTGCTCGGCGTGGGGCGTCATCATCTCGGCGCCCAGGAGCCGGCCGCTGCCCGGTTCGGCGTACACCTTCAGCAGGCCCGCGGCGCTGCGCATGGCCAGGGCGCGGCTCTGGCGCGAGAAGTCATGCGCGGCGCTCACCGCGTTGTCGGGCAGGGCGGCGTGCGGCAGGCCGACCATGGCGATCTCGGGCTCGGTGAAGGCGATCGCGAGCGGCGTCCTGCGGCGGAACCGGGTCGGTCCGTGCACGGCGTTCCAGGCGGCGATGAAGCCCTCGTCGGAGGCCTCGTGCATGACGACGCGGTCGGCGTCGACGTCGCCGGCGATGTAGATCGGCAGGTCGCCGATCTGCATGGTGTTCGGGTCGAAGGGGGGCAGGCCGCGCTCGTCGAGCGGTAGGCCGAGCCGGTCGAGCCCGAGATCAGCGACGTTGGAGGCACGGCCGAGCGCGGCGAGCACCCCGTCGACCTCGGCCTCGTGGTCCCCGGCGACGACGCGAAGCGCGTCCCCGGCAGCGTGGATCTCGACGGCGTTGCCCAGATGCAGCGTGAGCTCCTCGGCGAAGTGCTTTGCCGCCTCGGCCCGGAGCTCGGGGTCGGTCAGCGCGGCGACGACGTCCCGCAGCTCGAAACCGGTGACCTCCAGGCCGAGGCGCGACAGCGCCTGACCCATCTCGAGCCCGATCGCGCCCAGGCCCACGACGGCGATCCGGCCCGGCAGATCGCGCTGCTCGAAGAGCGTGTCGGTGGTGAGGATCCGGTCGCCGAAGCTCCGCCACGCCGCCGGCACGATGGGGCTGGAGCCGGTGGCGACGATCACGGCCTCGGCGTGGACGCGTTCTTCGCCGCCGTCGGTGCGCACCACGCGCAGCACGTCGGGCGCCTCGAAGGTCGCCCGGCCGGCGATGCTGCGCTCGCCTGCGCGGTCGGTGGGCCTCAGGTTGGGCGCCACGCGCGCGTCCCGGTACGAGCGCACCCACGCCAGGGCGGCGGCGACGTCCATCCGCAGGCCCTCGCCGCCGCGGATGCCGACCGCATCGAAGGTGGCGCGCCGATGGTAGTCGTTGGCGACGTGGATGAGCGCCTTCGACGGCATGCAGCCCACGCGCGCACAGGTGGTCCCGTAGGGGCCGTCGTTGACGATGACGAAGTCGTCGGTGTGCTTGCGCACCACGCCGAGGGCGGTGAGACCGGCGGTGCCCGCACCGAGGATGGCGACCTTGACTTTGCGCACGGAGAGCCTCCCTACACTCCTCCGTAGTGTTGCACGCGGATCGCGGGGCTCCGGACGGTGTCCCGCGTGCGCTCGGAGCCCGTACCGGGACACGGCCGAAGTGATTGTTGGGGAGCGCCCGTCAGACCAGGGCCTTCACGAAGCTGGCGCCGTCGGGGCGCTCCTGCCATCCCGCCTTGGCGTAGAAGCTGCGGCGGTAGGACTCGCGGTCCCGGAAGTTGACGAGGTGCAGCCGCGCGCAGCCCAACGAGCGCGCCTCGTCCTCCACGTTGCGAAGCAGGATCCTCCCCAGGCCCCGACTCCGCGCCTCGCGGCGGACGAAGAGCTCCGACACGAAGCCTTCCGGCCCCGCCAGGAACAGGTAGGGGAGCCAGTGGACCGCGACGTAGCCGAGCAGGCCCGAGGCGCCGTCGGGCGCCACGTAGAGGCTGTGGCTGGTGTCCTGCAGGCAGGCGCGCAGATGCCGACCGGCACGCTCACGCGTCGCCTCCTCGGGCTCGGCCGCCAGCCGCGGGAAGGTGTCGAGCGCCCGCAACAACGCGGCCAGGGCAGGCGCGTCGGCCGCGGTGGCCGGTCGGACGGAAGCGGGCATCGGTACGCTGCTCATGCCCCCATGTACCACGAGCGCGCCGGGCCGGGCCCCGCGGTAGACTCGTCGGCACAGGAGGCGGCATGCCGACAAACGACCCGCACTTCACGACCATCGTCGAGCCGTTCCGCATCAAGACCGTCGAGCCCATCCGTTTCACGACCCGCGACGAACGCGCCGCCGCCTTGAGCGCCGCCGGCTACAACCTCTTCAGACTCCACGCCGACGACGTGCTCATCGACCTGCTCACCGACTCCGGCACCGGGGCCATGTCGAGCGAGCAGTGGGCGGGCATGATGCGCGGCGACGAGAGCTACGCGGGCGGTCGGTCGTTCTACCGCTTCGAGGCGGCGGTGCGCGAGATCACCGGCTTCACGCACATCCTGCCGACCCACCAGGGGCGCGCGGCCGAGCGCATCCTGGCCGGCGTCGCACTCAAGCCCGGCGACATCGTGCCCAACAACACCCACTTCGACACCACCCGCGCCAACGTGGAGAACGCCGGCGCCACCGCGCTCGACCTGCCGATCCCGGAAGGGCTCGAGCCCGCGCGAGCGCACCCCTTCAAGGGCAACCTCGACACCGCGCGGCTCCAGGGGGTGCTGGCCGAGAACCCCGGCAAGGTCCCGCTGGTGATGGTGACGGTCACCAACAACTCCGGTGGCGGCCAGCCGGTGAGCATGGCCAACCTGCGCGAGGTCAGCCGCATCTGCCACGAGCACGGCGTGCCGCTCTTCCTCGACTGCTGCCGCTTCGCCGAGAACGCCTACTTCATCAAGCTGCGCGAGGAGGGTTACGCCGACAGGACCCCGCTTCAGGTCGCCCAGGAGATGTTCGGCCACGCCGACGGCGCCACCATGAGCGCCAAGAAGGACGGCATGGCCAACATCGGCGGCTTCCTGGCGATGAACGACGACGGCTGGGCCGAGACGGCGCGCAACCTGCTCATCCTCTCCGAGGGCTTCCCGACCTACGGCGGCCTCGCCGGCTACGACTTGGAGGCGCTGGCGGTGGGGTTCCACGAGGCGTTGCAGGAGCCCTACCTGCGCTACCGGCTGCGCAGCATCGCCTACCTGGGCGAACGCCTCACGGCGATGGGCGTGCCGATCGTCCAACCGCCGGGCGGGCACGCCATCTACATCGATGCCAAGGCCATGTTGCCGTCCGTTCCGCAGAGCGAGTTCCCCGCCTGGGCGCTGTCGCTGGTGCTCTACCTGGAGGGCGGCGTGCGCTCCGTGGAGATCGGCTCGGTGATGTTCGGGCGGCAGCCCGACGGCAGCGAGAAGCCCGCGCCCATGGAGCTGGTGCGCCTCGCCTTCCCGCGCCGCACCTACACCCAGAGCCACGTCGACTACCTGATCGAGGTGCTGGCCTACGTCAACGAGCGCAGGGACCGCATCCGGGGTGTGCGGCTGGCGGACGCGCCGGCGGTGCTGCGGCACTTCAGCGCCAGGCTCGAGCCGGCGCATGGGGCCCTGGTGGTGTGAGGGCGGGGGCCGCCGCGCGGCGCCCCTGGCCCTCCGGGCGCCGGCTGCCGACCGAGCTCCGGCGGCGTGCCTAGTAGATCCACGGCACCAGCCGCGCCGTTCTCGCCGCCCAGGCCCGGTAGGCGTCGCCGTAGCGCTGCTCGAGGTAGGCCGAGAGTTGCGGGATGTTCACGAAGACGAAGCCCGACACCTCGGCGGCGACGATGAGGACCGACCACGGCGAGCGGGTCGCGAGCGCCCAGCCGACGCCCCACAGGCAATCGCCCAGGTAGTTGGGGTGGCGCACGAGTGCGAAGGGGCCGTGCGTGTAGAGCTTGCCGCGGTTCTCGGGGCGGGCCTTGAAGCGCAGGCGAGCCCACTCGGACAGCGTGTTCAGGGCTCCGCCGCCGAGGAACAGAACGACGGCGAGCACGTCCCACGGGCCCGGCGCTTGCGGCGAGCCGACACCGAGCAGCGCGAATCCGAGCTGATAGAGGGCCACCCCGCCGGCGACCGCACCCATCTCGCTCCAGCGGAAGCGGCGCCGCAGCAAGACGAGCGCGGTGCCGCTCATGCGCAGCCACAGCACGATGCCGAAGGCGAGCAACAGAGCGCGCCGGCCGGGGTCGCCCGGCAGCCAGGTCACGCCCAGCAGGTGCCCGACGCTCAGGGTGCCCGAGCCCACCAGGAACCAGCCGGACAGCGCCGCGACCAGTGCGTGCACGGCCACCATGGCGCGGCGCGGCCAGCGCGAGACCTCCTCGAGTCCGTACACCCGGAGCTCCCCTCCGGCGCCGCTTCCGGGCGACGCCTCCCTACGCTACGCCGGTGTCCTCGGGGGGACAAGCGAAGGTCGCTGCAGATCCCGGGACGCGCTCCAGCACACGCTCGGTGACGTCGATGCGTGCCGCTTCGGCGATGTCGTCGCCGAAGCCGGCGCGCGCCAGGTTGCGCCCGTGGCGGGAGCTCGCCAGCAGAGCGCCGACGTCCGCGCCGCGCGCGGCGACGCGCGCGAGCAGGGCCGTGTCGGTGAGGACCGCGTCGGGCGCGAGCTCGGCCAGCGCGGCCACGATGTGGCCGGCCGCAACCCCATCGTCCAGCGAGACGGTGCCCTCCGTACCCGCGCACACGACGCGGATCGGTCCCTGTGCGAGCGCCAGCGCGCGCCGCGCCACCGCGCCGGCGTTGCGCAAGCTGCCGAGGAGCACGTGGGCAGCGTACGCGCAGGCCTCCACCGCGGCGGAGCCGTTGGTGGTGCAGAGCACCGCGCTGCGCCCGAGCACCGCGACGCCGGTGAACTCCAGCGGCGAGTTGCCGCCGTCGAAGCCGGGCAGCGGGCGGGCGTCGCGTTCGCCCAGCAGCAGCGCACCACCCGTCCGGGCGCGTGTGCGGGCGCGCTCGACGTCGGCGATCACCTCGAGGCGCGCCAGCCCGAGCTCGGCCAGGACGGTGGCGGTGGTCGTCATGCGCAGCACGTCGACGACGACGGCGACTTCGTCCGTCCGGCGGTCGGCCGTGTCGTCCGCCGCGGTTTGGCGGCGCGGGAGCAGGTCGACGGTGATCTCCGTGGGGTGACGCGTCATCGCGCGGCTCTCCGGGGGTGCGTGTGCTTCGTGGCAGTCATGGCGGGTCCAGCCTTGCACGTCGGGAGCCTTGCCGCCAGCGATCGGGCTCGAGCGCCGAGGGCCGTGCCGGCGCGCCGCGGTACTCGGGCCGCTCGACCGCCTGCGCCCACTAGACTGGGGGCATGAACGACGGGATCGTCACCTGCCCCGCCTGCGGGGCGAAGAACCGGTTGAAGGTGCCGCCGGCGGGCACGCTGCCGTCGTGCGGGCGCTGCGGCGCGTCGCTGCCGTGGCTGGTCACGGGGAGCGATGCGACCTTCGAACGCGAGGTGCAGGCCCCCGGGGTGGTGCTCGTCGACATGTGGGCCCCGTGGTGTGGCCCGTGCCGCATGGTGGCGCCGGTGCTGGAGGAGCTGTCGCGCGAGCTCGCCGGCAGGCTCAAGGTCGTGAAGCTCAACGTGGACGAGAACCCGGTGACGGCAAGCCGCTACCGGGTGCAGAGCATCCCTACGCTGCTGCTGTTCAAGGGCGGTGAGCTGGTGGACCAGGTGGTCGGAGCGATGCCCAAGGGACCGCTGCGGCAGCGGCTGGACCCGCACCTCACCCCGGCGGCCACCGCCTGAGCGGCGAGTTTCGTGGGCCCCTGCCCGGGCTGCACGGGCCGGGGCCGCGTCCGCGGCACCGGACGGACGGAAGGAGGCACGGACCGTGGCGGATACGGCCATGAGCGAGCTTCGGAACGAAATCCTGGGGGAGGACGCCTGCGTGAACACGCCCTTCGGCGAGCGGCGCGTCACCTACGCCGACCACATCGCCTCGGGCCGGCCACTCGCGTCGGTGGAGGAGCGCTTGCGCGCCAGCGTGCTGCCGCTGTACGCCAACACCCACACCGAGGACAGCGCCACCGGCGCGCACACCACGCACCTCATGCACGAGGCGAGCGCCTACATCAAGCGGCAGCTCGGCGCGGACGAGCGCTACCGGCTGGTGTTCGCCGGGACCGGCACCACCGGCGCCATCAAGCGCATGCAGGAGATCCTCGGCCTGGCGGTGCCGTCGACGTTGCGGGAGCGCGTGTTGGGGCTGCTCGAGCCCGAGGAGCGCCCGGTGGTCTTCGTGGGACCCTACGAGCACCACTCCAACGAGCTCTCCTGGCGCGAGTCGCTGGCCGAGGTGGTGGCGATCCCACTGGACGAGCGTGGCAGCATCGACCTGGACGCGCTGCGGCGGGGCCTCGAAGACCCGCGGTTCGCGGGCCGCCCCATGATCGGATCGTTCTCGGCGGCGAGCAACGTCACCGGCATCTTCACCGACGTGCGGGCGGTGGCGCGGCTGCTGCACGAGCACCAGGCGGCCGCCTTCTTCGATTTCGCCGCAAGCGCCCCCTACGTCGACATCGACGTGCGCCCCGGCGAGCCGGACGGCATCGACGCGCTCTTCCTCAGCCCGCACAAGTTCCTCGGGGGCCCGGGCTCACCCGGGGTGCTGCTGTTCGACCAGATGCTCTACGACCAGCCGGTGCCGACGACGGCGGGCGGCGGCACGGTCAGCTACGTCAGTCCACGCGGTCACTGGTTCCTCGGCGACATCGAGGCCCGCGAGGATGCCGGAACGCCGGCCATCGTGCAGAAGATGCGGGCGGCCATGGCGTTCGAGGTCAAGGAGCGCGTCGGCGTGCAGCGCATCGAGAAGCGCGAGCGGCAGCTCATCGCCAGGGCGATCGAGCGGTTCCGGGACCACCCCGGCCTGCGCGTGCTCGGCAACCTCGACGCACCGCGCCTGGCGGTGCTGTCGTTCGAAGTGCGCGTGGGGGAGCGGACGCTCCACCCGCGTCTCGTGACGCGCCTGCTCAACGACCTGTTCGGCATCCAGGGCAGGGCGGGCTGCTCCTGCGCCGGCCCTTATGGCCACGAGCTGCTAGGCATCGACGCCGAACGCTCGCGCGAGCTCCACGAAGCGATCGAGGCGGGCTTCGAGGGGGTCCGGCCCGGGTGGAGCCGGATCAGCTTCCACTACGCCATCTCCGACGAGACGTTCGCGTTCCTGCTCGACGCGCTCGCGTTCGTGGCGGAGCACGGAGCGCGCTTCGTGCCGCTCTACCGTTTCGATTGGAGGACGGGGGCGTGGACGCACGAAGCGGACGCCGAACCGGCGTGCGGGTTCGACAGCGCGAGCTGGCAGCCGGTGCCGCGGTCGAAGGCCCCGCCGGCCGACGATCACCGGCGCTACCTCGACGAGGCGCGGGCGCTGGCGGCGACGCTCGAGGCGCGTAGCGGGGAGCCGTCGGTGCCCGACGGCCTGGAGGCGGCGCTGGTGACCTTCCTGACGCCGTGAAGCAGCGCAACCGCTAGCATGGCCTATGGAGCAGCGTGACGACGCGACGGTCCAGCGCCCGGCCGATGACGTCCGGGAGGTGGAGGCCTCGGCGCGGGCCGTGAACCCGAACCTGATCTACAACAATCCGGAGAAGTGGCGGATCGGTCGCGAGGTGCTCGAGCGCTACACCGGGACGGCGCCCGAGCGTTTCCAGAAGCAGATCCTGCTCACCAACTTCGAGTACTACATGGAGCGCTTCTCGGTGCTCTGCGATGACGCCGAGACGACCCGCGGCTCGGCCATGACGGTCAAGCACAGCGCCCGCATGGGCGTCTCGCTGGTCAACTTCTCGGTGGGATCGCCCGTGGCGGCGCTCATCATCGAGGTTCTGGCAACGGCGGAGCCCAAAGCCACGCTGTTCCTCGGGATGGCGGGTGGGTTGCACCGATCGCTCGAGGTCGGCGACTTCATCCTTCCCACCGCGGCCATCCGCGACGAAGGCGCGTCGCGCCACTTCATGCCGCCCCAGGTGCCGGCCCTGCCCACGTTCAAGGTGCAGAAGTTCATCTCGCAGATCATCGTCGAGCGCGGGCTCGACTACCGCACCGGCGTGGTGCACAGCACCGACTACCGCTTCTGGGAGTTCGACGAGCGCTTCAAGCAGCAGCTCTACGACGAGCGCGCCCTGGCCATCGACATGGAAACGGCGACGCTGTTCTCCGTTGGTTTCGCCAGCAAGGTCCCCATCGGCGCGCTGCTGCTGGTCTCCGACCTGCCGCTCAAGCGCGGCGGCATCAAGACCCGCGACTCGGCGCGGGCGGTGTTCCGCGAGTTCACCGACCGGCACATCGAGGTCGGTATCGAAGCCATGAGTCAGATCGCGGAGCGCGGGGAGCATATCCGGCACTACCGCTGGTGAGCGATGATTCTTCGGCGGGTGGTCAGGGCAGCTTCGCGGTTGGCCGCACCGGATCAGCCTGTTCCCCCGGCCTGGCGCGCGGCCTCTCGGATGGCTTCGAGCCTC
>Ga0102956_1000720_pt1 | contig 11605 bp, 10 predicted proteins | sample SalPonF2_A_D2_MG_FD_84515 | JGI IMG/M metagenome (GOLD analysis project Ga0102956, IMG submission 84515) | Salt pond soil microbial communities from South San Francisco under conditions of wetland restoration - Salt Pond MetaG SF2_A_D2_MG ...
AGGGGGTGCTTTCAGCACCCCCGGTTTTGTTCTGGAGGGGCGATCGGATTCCCGGCCCCGCAAAAGGCGCGGGGCGTTCGCCGGCCTTCTCCAATTTCTCATAGAACAATCAATGGCTTACCGTGTACCGGTAGGCCTTTTTTGTGGTGTATGGCGTGACCGGCTGATCGGGTTGCTCAGGCGTACGCTGTTGCCGAGTTACGTGGCAATATGGTTTGCTGGGATCTACCTGCAGTTGAGCCTATAGTGGGTCCGCCGATAGCTGGATGGTGAGTCTGTTGGCGACCGGATTGATTGTCCCTAACGGGGGCGAACGCATGAAAGACGAGAAGGTTATTCAGGTACATGCCGTCTGGGACGATGCGGCCGGAGTATGGGTGGCCACCAGCGACGACGTGCCGGGGCTGGTGACCGAAGCGGAGACGGCTGAGGGGCTGGAGGTCAAGTTGCGGGCAATGATCCCCGAGTTGTTGATCGAGAACGGCCTCATCGACGAATCGGAACACGCCAGCATTCCCTTCCATATATCGGCCGAGCGCGATTCTGTCGCGAACGCCTGTTGAGGTGGCAGATTTTGCACCTGAGCTGAGACGCATTCTTCAAGAGCACGACTGCTATTTCCGGCGCCGAGGAAAAGGCGACCACGACATTTGGTATAGTCCGCTTACCAATCGGAGTTTTACGGTCGACTCGAAGATCAAATCCAGACACACCGCGAACGCCGTACTCAAACAAGCAGGGATCGAAAAGCGGTTTTGACGCTCCGCGACCAACGGGTCCCCACAAGGTTGGTTGTTCCTGCCCCCACAGACTGCCCCGTGACACCCCGCACCCAGTCCCATCGTTTTGCCATCGCCGTGTTCGCCGTCCTCGTCCTGATCTGGGGCTACAACTGGATCGTGATGAAAGTGGCGCTGCGCTCGGCCGGGCCCTTTGAGTTTGCAGCCCTGCGTCTGGTCTGCGGTGCTGCAGCGTTGTTCGCCGCGTTGCTGGCCATGGGGCGGTCGCTGCGGCCGCCGCCGCTGGGGCCGGTGTTGGTGCTCGGGCTGGTCCAGACCTCGGCCTACGTCACCGTCATCACCTGGGCGCTGGTGGCCGGCGCCGCCGGTAGAACCTCTGTGCTGGTTTTCACCATGCCCTTCTGGGCGTTGCTGTTCGGACGCGTGTTTCTGAACGAGCGCCTGCAGGGAGGTCAGTGGTCTGCAGTGCTGCTCGCGTTCGCGGGGCTGGCGCTGGTCATTCATCCCTGGCATCTGCATGCCTCCATCGAAAGCAAGCTGCTGGCCTGCGGCGGCGGGGTGCTGTGGGCCGCCAGCGTGATTCTTACCAAGCGCCTCCGACGATCCCACGAGGTGGAGTTGCTGTCCCTGACCGCCTGGCAACTGCTGCTGGGGACGCTGCCGGTGTGCGTGGTGGCCTGTCTGGTGCCGGAGCGGGCGATCGCTTGGTCGTGGCCCTTTGTCATTGCCCTGTTATATGCCGGTATACTGGGGACATCGGTGGGATGGCTCATCTGGATGTTCGTGATCAGCAGGCTGCCCGCCGGTACCGCCGGGCTGAGTGCGTTGGCCATTCCGGCCACGGCCGTGCTGCTGTCGTGGCTGCAGATGGGGGAAAAACCCTCGGGCCCGGAGCTTTTCGGCATGTTTTTCATTGCCTTGGCACTGGGCCTGCTGGCCTGGTTCGGTTGGCGGGCGCGGCCGGCGGCGCGCCGTGCCGGCCGCAGCCCGGCCGGGATCGGGACGGGCGACGAATGATGGTGAGGTCCTGCCACCCCCTGTGCACCTTCTGCCAATAGGATTTCTGTTGGCGAATCATGAGTTCAGCAATAGTTCTGAGGGAATTTCGAGGCATGGTGTGGCGTCTCAAAATGTATCGCGCGATCCTGGGCTCCGTGACCGGCATGGGGACATCAGCTCCGTTTCCCATGGGTTCAGCACCGGTCCCCGCCTGCGGGTGCCGGGAAAAAAGCATCACGGGGGCGGGGACAGGCAACCGCAGGGGCCCGGAACCGCCGGTTGGGGTCCATTTTCCGACAACGCCGTGTCAAACCGCGGATAGGCGGGTCCCGCTACGGTGACCGGTGGGGGGTGCAAGCCCGAAATCCTTTAGAATTAAGCAGATCGGACGCTACTCTTTGAACACTGATGCGCCGGGCAAGGGGCATCAATCCGACGCGGCCGCTGGGGCATGAAGAGGCGCGGTCCGGTTTTCGCGGGCAAGCTGGGTGATAATGGGCCGGTCGCGTGATGAACAATGGATGCGTGCACGCCTGACCGGCGGTGCGAGCCATCAGGATTGGAGGTATGGCCGGAGCTAAGTCTGCCGTCGACAGCAGTGCGGCTGTTTCCCGGGAGGACCGTTCCGGCGAACGTCGTTTTCTGCGCCTGTGGCGTATCGTCCTCGGGGTCTTCCTGGGCGGCGGCCTGCTCGTCCTGCTGAGTTTCGGCTTGTGGAGCTGGCAGGACACCTTCGAGAAGCAGCAGGCGGAGATCGGCGGAGAGACGAAGCTGGTCGCCGACGGCGTGGAAGCCTACCTGACGGGCCTGGGTGACGATCTGCCCTACCTGGGCGATTGGATTTCCAGCCAGCCCCGCACCGTCCCGCAGATGTACCAGGCGCTGAAGGCTTACCAGGACCACCATCCCCTGGTGGCCAGCATGGTGCTGTTCGCCCCCGACGGGCGGATGATTCTCAATACCGCGCGCCCCCTGGACGCCACACTCCCGGACCCCCGCAAGCACCCGGCGTTCGTTGACAGCATTCGGGCGACCCTGCACACCTCGGGTATCTGGATCGGCCGGACCCAGCAGGGACTGGTGCTCAAGTTCTGGCGCATCCCCGTGCGCTATGTGGTGCGCGATGGCGACGGGCGTCCCCTTTACATCCTCCAGGCCAGTATTCCCCTGACCACGCTGACCCGCGAGTGGCCCGGGTTGCGCAAGCTCCATGGGGCCGCCGTCGGTGTGATCCGCACCGACGGCCTGCATGTGGCCCGGCTGCCGGCCTCGCACCCGGCCCGGCTCTACAGCAAACCCATGGACGGCCCCCTGATGCACCAGCTGCGCACACATCCGCAAACCAGGACGGGCGGCTATACGGGGCGGGTGCACAGCGACTTCACACGCCGTTTCGGACGTTACGTGCGTTTGCGGCGGTTTCCGCTGATCGCCTACATCAGCGTGCCGACCCGATCCATATGGGTCGGCTGGGCGGAAAGCACCGCGCCGTTTCTGGGCCTGGGAATCTTCGGTCTGGTGGGCTACGTGGGCCTGTCCAGCCTGTTCCTGCGCCGGGAGCGGCGTCATCTGGGCGAGCTCGCGGGACGGGCTCGGCGGGAGCCGGTAACCGGCCTGCCCAATCGCCTGGCGGTGCAGGAATGGCTGGAGGCGACCCTGGCGGAAAAGGGCGCGCTCAGCGTTCTGCAGTTCAATATCGATGACTTCAACGATATCAACGACGCTCTCGGCGGGCCGACCGGAGACCGGGTGCTGAACCTGGCCGCCCAGCGTCTGCGGGTCGGCATTCACGACCCCGATGCCATCGTCGCCCATCTGGGTGCCGACGAGTTTCTGGTGGGACTGCCTGCCGCCGATGCCAGCCAGGCCCAGGACCTGGCGCGGCGGCTGCAGCGTACGCTGACGGCGCCCATCGCGGTGGACGACCGCACGGTGCGGGTGCAGGCCAGCGTGGGCATCGGACTGTATCCCGAAGACGGCCGCACGGCCACCGACCTGATGCGCGCCGCCGCCACCGCGGTGCACGTGGCCAAACGGGCCGGCCGCAGCCAGGTGGCTTTCTACGATCCGGGCGCGAGCCGCCAGAGCGAAGCCCGGGTGGCGTTTCACCACGCCATCGAACGGGCCCTGACCCGCGGGGAGTTCCTGCTCTACTACCAGCCGGTGGTGGCCATGGATACCTGCGAGATCATCGGGGCCGAAGGTTTGATCCGCTGGCAGGACCCCGAGCGCGGCCTGCTGTCGCCGGTCCGTTTCATTCCCCTGGCGGAGGCCACGGGCTGGATCGGCGCGATCGGCGAATGGGTGCTGCGCCGGGGCTGCGATGACCTGCGTGCCTGGCAGAAGGAAGGCCTGGATCTGCGCATCTCGATCAATGTCAGCGCCAGCCAGTTCAACGACAGCGATTTTCTGGTCAAGCTCCATCGCGAGCTGGAATCCCAGGCCATCAGTCGTGACAAGCTGACCCTGGAAGTGACCGAGACCACGGTCATGCACGACGTGCAGCACAGCGCCGAAATCATGAAGGCGCTCACCGAGATCGGCGTCAGCCTGGCGATCGACGATTTCGGCACCGGCTATTCCTCCCTGGCCTACATGCGCAAACTGCCGGTGCGGGCCATCAAGGTCGACCGCAGCTTCGTCAGCGAGATCGAGACCGACCCGGAAGGGCTGGCCATCGTGCGGGCGGTGGTCGCCCTGGCACGGGTATTCGGCTGCGTGACCGTTGCCGAGGGCATCGAGACCGAGTCTCAATACCGGCTGCTGCGCAGCATCGGAGTGACCTACGGGCAGGGTTACTGGTTCGGCCGGCCCATGCCAGAGCAGGAGTTCCGCGCTCTGGCCGCCCGTGGCGGGGCGCTGCGCACCGCTGCCCAATCCTGATTCACCTGTCCATTTCCCCGTGACCCTTCGAAGACCGGCGTTCTACGCCGACCGGTCGACCCGCCCCAATGGCGGCGCAGCGGCGCGCTGCATGCTTCAATTGAACTGAGGCACCGCGGTTCGGTTCCCCTCCAATCCCGGCTTTACGGGTACCCCTCCGGCGTCGGCGGACTATGCTTTGCGGGACGTCGACCGGACAGATGGTGCGCCGGGCTGCCCGAGGGGCACGTCGGGGCGCGCCGGCGGTCATAGATGACATAGATGATGGGGAGCATCGGCCGTCGTCTGGCCGGCGGCGGGCTGTTGGCCCAATAATGCATGAGGGAGTCATATTATTATGGATATCGTTCAAGAGCCCGAGGCGAAGGAAGGGCCGCTGACCGGCGACGAGCTGCGCAACATCAACGCCTACTGGCGGGCGGCCAACTACCTGTCCATTGGCCAGATTTACCTGATGGACAATCCGCTGCTGCGTGAGCCGCTGAAACCCGAGCATGTCAAACCGCGGCTGCTCGGCCATTGGGGCACCACGCCCGGCCTGAATTTCATCTATGCCCACTTCAACCGGGTGATCAAGGCGCGGGACCTGAACGCCATCTACATCACCGGGCCGGGCCACGGCGGCCCCGGGCTGGTGGCCAACACCTATCTGGAAGGCACCTACAGCGAGGTGTACCCCAACATTCCGGCCAACGCCGAAGGGATGCAGAAACTGTTCAGGCAGTTCTCCTTCCCGGGAGGCATACCCAGTCATGTGGCGCCGGAGACGCCGGGCTCCATCCATGAAGGCGGCGAGCTGGGCTACTCCATCGCCCACGCCTACGGGGCGGCTTTCGACAACCCGGACCTGCTGGTCTGCTGTGTGGTGGGCGACGGCGAAGCGGAGACCGGTCCACTGGCAACCGCCTGGCACTCCAACAAGTTCCTCAATCCGGTCACCGACGGTGCGGTGCTGCCCATCCTGCATCTCAACGGCTACAAGATCGCCAACCCCACCGTGCTGGCACGGATCAGCAACGAGGAGCTGGACTCGCTCTTCCGGGGCTATGGCTACAAACCCTATCTGGTGGAGGGCTCCGATCCGGACGCCATGCATCAGCTCATGGCCGCCACCCTGGACACCATTCTGGACGAGATCAAGGGCATCCAGGAGCAGGCTCGAAACACGGGCAAGGCCGAGCGCCCGCGCTGGCCCATGATCATTCTGCGCAGCCCCAAGGGCTGGACCGGGCCCAAGGAGGTGGACGGCAAGAAGGTGGAGGGGTTCTGGCGCGCCCACCAGGTGCCGGTGATGGATGTGCGGACCAACCCCGAGCACCTGCAGATCCTCCAGGACTGGATGAAGAGCTACCAGCCCGAGGAGCTGTTCGACGAAAACGGCACCCTGATTCCCGAGTTGCAGGTGCTGGCCCCCGAGGGCGACCGACGCATGGGGGCCAACCCCAATGCCAACGGCGGGCTGCTGCTCAAGGAACTGCGTATGCCCGATTTCCGGGAGTACGCGGTGGAGGTGGCCAAGCCGGGCCAGGTGAGGGCGGAGGCCACCCGGGTGATGGGCACCTTCCTGCGGGATGTGCTGCGACTGAATGCCGATCGGCGCAACTTCCGGGTCATGGGGCCGGACGAGACCGCATCCAACCGGTTGTCCGCGCTGTTCGATGTGACCGACCGGGCATGGATGGGCGAAATTTTTCCCTACGACGACCATCTGGCGGCCGACGGGCGGGTCATGGAGATCCTCAGCGAGCATACCTGCCAGGGGTGGCTGGAAGGCTACCTGCTCACGGGGCGGCACGGTCTGTTCTCGTGCTACGAGGCGTTCATCCACATCGTGGATTCCATGTTCAACCAGCACGCCAAGTGGCTGAAGGTGACCAGCAACGAGATTCCCTGGCGCCGTCCCATCGCCTCATTGAACTACCTGCTCACCTCCCATGTGTGGCGCCAGGATCACAACGGCTTCACCCACCAGGATCCGGGATTCATCGACCACGTGGTGAACAAGAAGGGCAATGTGATCCGCGTTTACCTGCCGCCGGATGCCAACTGCCTGCTGTCGGTGACCGACCATTGCCTGCGCTCGCGGGACTACATCAACGTCATTGTGGCGGGCAAGCAGCCGGAGCTGCAGTGGCTGGACATGGACGCGGCGGTCAAGCACTGCACGGCGGGTATCGGGATCTGGGAGTGGGCCAGCAACGATCAGGGCGGCGAGCCCGACGTGGTGATGGCCTGCGCGGGCGACGTCCCCACCGTGGAGACCCTGGCGGCGGTGGATCTGCTGCGCCAGTACGTGCCGGAGCTCAGGATCCGGGTGGTCAACGTGGTGGACCTGATGAAGCTGCAGCCGCGTGAGGAACACCCCCACGGCCTGTCCGACCGGGAGTTCGACAGCCTGTTCACCACCGACAAGCCCATCATCTTCGCTTATCACGGCTATCCGTGGCTGATTCACCGCCTGACCTACCGGCGTACCAACCACGGGAATCTGCATGTGCGCGGCTACAAGGAGGAGGGGACCACCACCACGCCGTTCGACATGGTGGTGCGCAACGATCTGGACCGCTTCGACCTGGTGTTGGACGCCATCGAGCGGGTCCCCAAGCTCGGCTACATGGCAGCGTACGCCCGCCAGACCATTCGCGACAAGCTGATCGACCACAAGCAGTACATCACCACCTACGGGCAGGACATGCCTGAGATACGCGACTGGAAGTGGCCGGATTGAGAGGGGCGGTGCAGGGAAATGCGTGCGTGTAACGACGCCGCCGTCAGCGCCGATCCGGCGCCGGCGGCGGCAGGTGGTAGAACGTCTTGTTCAGATAGGCGGTGACATCCGCGATGTCTTCGGCCGTCCACGCCAGGCCGGCGTGGATCTGCCATGAGCGCACGCGCTGCTCCAATGCCTGCAGGGAATGCACGTGGCGCAGGCGCTGGTGGACCCAGGTTTCGTGGCAGGCCTGGCAGTGGTTTTCGTACAAGGCCTGGCCCCTTTGCAGATCGGGCGCCTGCCCGTAGGCGGACCCGCACACACCGGCCGTCAACGCCACGGCGACGACCCACGGACGAATCCGTCCGCTGCGCCCGGGCGCTGCCGAGCCCACCAACCGCGTCCGCCCGCGAGGCGTTGCGTCATCCTTGTTTCCCATGGCGCGTTCCTCGATCCGCCGTCCGGCCGTCCCGGCGCTACTCCGTCAACGCTTCGCGGGAGTGGCGCATCAAGTCCTTGATCACCCGGGGCGTGTTTGGATCGGTCCCGGTAAACATCATCGCCACACCGGTCTTGGTGCGGGTCACGTAGGCAGGAATGCGCAGGCGTTGCTTGTGGCCGGGCTCATCCAGTCTGATCTCCACTTCGACAGCCCGTTGGACAGGCAGCGAATCCGCTTCGGTATCGATCAACAGTCCTTCCGGACCGATGTTGCGACTCTTGCATGACAGCACAGGGACGCCCTGCAGGTAGATGGTGACATCGGCTTCGAACGGTACCCGCTGACTCCACCGGCGTTCCATGTCGTTTCCTCCGATCGTTCGGTCCCTACGGATCGACCGACCCATAGGCCATTGTGGTGGATTTAAAGAATAGCAGAGCCCGCAGGCAGGACATTGACGTCGATCAAAGGCGTACCCGCAATGTCCGGCACCTGCCCGCAGTGGCATTGATGATCTGTGTCATGGCACAAAGGCCGGCGCCGGTCTAAGACATATAGAAGCGGGGCGTTTCTGCGAAACGGACCGTTCGGTTCGCAGCCCAAAGGAGTCACACTTATGTCGCCACCCCTGAACCGCGAAGAACTCAGTGAATACCGCAACCGACTGCGCCGCCGCCACGCCGAGCTGCGCCAGGAAATCCGTGGCGAGTTGCTGCAGGCGGACAGCGAGCGCTACGTGGATCTCGCCAATCAGGTGCACGACCCCGGCGACGAGTCCGTGGCGGATCTGCTTTCCGACCTGGATCTGGCGGGCATCGACCAGGACGTGAACGAGCTGCGCGACGTGGAAGACGCCCTGGAGCGCATCGCCACCGGGGGTTATGGCATCTGCATCGATTGCGGAACGGAGATCGACAGGGACCGGTTGGCCGCCCAGGTCACCGCGCGCCGCTGTCACGACTGCCAGGCGGCCTACGAACGGTCGCACGCAGGGGGCACGCACGCCAAGCTGTGAGCCTGTGCACAGGCCGGCAAGGAGGTTGGGAACATGACCGATCTGGTGAAGGTGATCGAGATACTGGCTGAATCGGACCAGAGTTGGGAAGACGCGGCCGCCCAGGCGGTGGCCCGCGCCAGCGCGACCATACACAATATCAAGTCCATCTACATCAAGAACTTCGAAGCCAAGGTGGAGAACGGAAAGATCACCCGTTACCGCATCAACGCCAATATTTCGTTCCTGCTGGATTGATGGCCTCGGACGTTCGGGCGGGCGCCGACGGCGAGCGCGGTGCCGGGGGCGCAGGGCCGGACAACGCCCGTCGGTGGGAGCACTTCCAGCATGGCGCCGACATCGGTGTGCGCGGCTTTGCCGGCACCGAGGGTGGTGCCTTCGAGCAGGCGGCCATCGCCTTGACCGCCGTGCTGACCGACCCCGCGCGGGCCCGGGCGGAGCAGGCCGTGGAAATCGACTGCGAGGCGCCCGACCATGAGCTGTTGCTGGTGGACTGGCTCAACGCGCTGGTCTATGAAATGGCGACCCGCCATATGGTGTTCGCCCGCTTCGCCGTGGATATCCGCAACGGCGCTCTGCACGGCACGGCGTGGGGCGAGCCCCTGGATGTTGCCCGTCACGAGCCTGCCGTGGAGGTCAAAGGGGCGACGTACACGGCGCTGCAGGTGGGGCGGCGGGCTGACGGCCTGTGGCTGGCCCAGTGCGTGGTGGACGTCTGAGGGGCCGTGGAGGTAAACACGATGGACATCACGGGTCTGCACCGAAGGGCCGAGTATGAGTGGGAAATACCGGCCACCGGGGCCATGCGGGTGCCGGCCGTCATCTATGCCAGCGAGCGGCTGGTGCAGGCCATGGACGCCAAGGTTTTCGAACAGGCGGTCAATGTGGCCACCCTGCCGGGCATCGTGGGCGCTTCCTATGCCATGCCCGACGCCCACTGGGGTTACGGTTTCCCCATCGGCGGCGTGGCCGCCTTCGACCCGGACGCAGGCGGGGTGGTGTCGGCCGGCGGCGTGGGCTTCGACATCTCCTGCGGCGTGCGCACCCTGCACACGGGGCTGACCCGGCAGGATGTGGAGGGGGTCAAACATGCCCTGGCCGATGGTCTGTTCCACCATATTCCCGCCGGCGTGGGCAGCACCGGACATGTGCATCTGACGCCGAAAGACATGGACGAGATGCTGGTCGGAGGCGCGCGCTGGGCGGTGGAGCAGGGCTTCGGCACCCTGGACGATCTGGCGCGCACCGAAGAGCTGGGCCAGATGGCGGGCGCCGACCCGGAGCAGGTCTCGGACAAGGCCAAGAAACGCCAGCAGGACGAGATGGGCACGCTGGGCTCCGGCAACCACTACCTGGAAGTGCAACAGGTGGCTGAGATCTTCCTGCCGGAAGTGGCCGACGCCTTCGGGCTCCACCAAGGCGATGCGGTGGTGAGCATCCATTGCGGCTCCCGGGGACTCGGCCACCAGATCGGTACCGAGTTTCTGCGGGAGATGGCCATTTCGGCGGCCCGGTACGGCATAGCCTTGCCCGACCGGGAACTGGCCTGCGCGCCCATCAACTCTCCAATCGGGCAGGCCTATCTCGGCGCCATGCGGGCGGGTATCAATTGTGCCCTGGCCAACCGCCAGATCATCACCCATCTGACCCGCGAGGCGTTTGCCCGGGTGCTGCCCAGGGCCCGGCTGGAGCTGCTCTACGATGTGTCCCACAACACCTGCAAGGTGGAAGAGCATGTGGTGGAAGGCCGCCCCCGCCGCCTGTTCGTGCATCGCAAGGGCGCCACACGCGCCTTCGGGCCGGGTCACCCGGACATTCCGCCGGCCCTGCGCGGGGCCGGCCAGCCGGTGCTGATCGGCGGGTCCATGGGGACCGCCTCCTACGTGCTGGCCGGTGCGGATACCAGCGAGGCCCATTCCTTCAGCTCCGCCTGCCACGGGGCCGGACGGGCCATGAGCCGCCATGCGGCCACCCGCCAGTGGCGCGGGCGGTCGGTGGTGGACGAGCTCGCCCACCGCGGCATTCTCATCCGCAGCCGCAGCATGCGCGGTGTGGCCGAGGAGGCGCCGGGGGCCTACAAGGATGTGGGCGAGGTGGTGGACGCCGCCGAACGGGGCGGGCTGGCACGCAAAGTGGCGCGCCTGGAGCCCATGGCGTGCGTCAAGGGGTAAGCGCCGGCGGCGTGCGCGAGGCGGAGGATGCCACGGCCTTGGCCGGTTGGGGCCCCAGGCAGGCTTCGATGTCTTCGCGCTGCAGGGTCTCGTGCCGTTCCAGTTCGTCGATCAGACGCACGAGTGCTTGCTGGTGGCTGCGCAACACGCCGGTGGCCCGCTTCTCGGCCTCCAGCAACAGCTGGCGTACGGCGTTGTCGACGGCCTGTGCCGAGTTCTCCGAGAAATGCCGCGGCTGGGCGATTTCCCGGCCCAGGAACGGGTGCTCTTCGCTTTCCCGCAGATCCACCGGGCCGATGTCCCGGGACATGCCCCAACGGCCCACCATGGCCCGCGCCAATGCCGTGGCCTGTCGTATATCGTCGTCGGCTCCCGAGCTGATGGTGCCCAGCAGTTCCTGTTCCGCGGTGCGCCCGGCGAGCATGACCGCCAGTCGATCCTTCAGATAGTCTTCCGGCAGGGTATGACGCTCGGCCGCGGGCAGCTGCTGGGTGCCCCCCAGGGCCCGTCCCCGGGGGATGATGGTGACCTTGTACAAGGGGTCGGTGTGGGGCAGGAAATAGGCCGCCAGGGTGTGCCCCGATTCATGTACCGCCAGCCGGTGGCGTTCTTCCGGCTGAATGGCCAGGGTGCGCACGCTGCCCA
>Ga0102956_1000724_pt1 | contig 11540 bp, 11 predicted proteins | sample SalPonF2_A_D2_MG_FD_84515 | JGI IMG/M metagenome (GOLD analysis project Ga0102956, IMG submission 84515) | Salt pond soil microbial communities from South San Francisco under conditions of wetland restoration - Salt Pond MetaG SF2_A_D2_MG ...
AAACCCTGCCCGGATTTGTGCCTATGCAGGCTACGGCGGTGGGGCTGGCCGCCTGAATGCTCCTCGCCCCGTAGTCCAGCTGCTGGAGAATCTGGATCGCCACACAACACGCCCGCAAGTCGCGGGCTTTTCGATTTTCAAGATTGGCTCATTATGAGTCCACATAAGCTGGAATAACTTTAAATGACGGGTCGCTGAGGTCACGCCTGGATGCGTCGCCAACATCACCTCTATTTAAAGCGTGTATTGTTTCCATATCATGAAGATATTCGCGGTGTGAGATAGCCCATTTCCCTCCACGCTTTGACCACATATCCACATAACGCCCCTTGCCGATAATCTCCATCTGCTGCGCTTCGTGGTCCGGATTTGTCCACAGTGCAACCGTTACATAGGTTTCACTCCTGGCTGTCTCGCCGCTAATTTCTATAAGCGAGTTTGCTATTTGATGCGAATGTCTCTCCATCGCCTCGTGTGCTTCCCAAACCCAGTCGACAAACCCGTGCCCGGTGCCTTCGTACATGCCATGATAGAGCGCAGTGCCGTCGCCGTGCCACACAGAATACGCCATCGCTTTATCCATGCGATCGAGTCCACGACAATAACGGCACAAGGCATCGTAAATCTCCTGCCTTGCTATCAGCCTTTCATAGGCGAGATCCGACATGATAATTTTCCTTATTGCTGGAACAGACATAATGGCCGGAAAGCGGTATTCCGGGGTCTCATATCCATATGCTTCAGTTATTCCTGCAGAAAACCATATCACAGCCAATTCCCTCCAACTATCGCAAGCTTGTGCAATTCCCGCGCTATTCATCAGCGCGTCAACTCCGCGTAATCGCTCATTTAATTGACAACACCGAGCATTATTGCGTTTGCTGGTTGTCGACTGTGCCGGCGTGCCTGGCATCGGCTCAGGGTACTGTGGAATAATGCCCGGTCTCCGTCCATCCACACAGAGCCGACCAGATTTTGCGTAAGGACACCCTCGCTACCCGCAAACGGATCATTGATACAGCCGAAGCCCTCTTTGCCGAGCGCGGTGTGGAAAGCACCAGCTTGCTCGAAATAGCCAAGGCCGCAGGCCAGAAAAACCGCAGTGCGCTGCAATACCATTTCACCAATAAGGAGGGGTTGCTGGATGCGGTGCTGGATAAACACGCCCAGGATATTTCAGATGTGCGGACCCTGATGCTCGACAGACTGGAGCAGCGCGGTGACTATAGCCTTTACGAGTTGATCGAAGCACTGGTGTTACCTATGGCATCGCAACTCGATAATAAGGACGGCGGCCGCGCCTTCCTGAAGATTCACAGCCAGTTGATGACCACGGAGACCTACAGTGAATTGCGCGAACGCCGGGATAAGAACAATACCGACACCCAGCGCCTGCTCGCTATGACGCTCCCCTTCTTGAATACGCAAGATCAGGAAATTGTCAGCGCTCGCTTTCTACTGGCCGGCTGCCTGCTGGTTCATGGGCTTGCCGCCTACCTGGTACAAACCGATAACATCAACCGAGGGGCTTTTCTGCACACCCTGGTTCAAGGCATAGCGGACCTGCTGCTGCAGTCGTCTCGTGACGGGTCCTAGATGCGGGCAGTGTCCCGACGCGCAACATATTAAACTCTCTTCAGGTTTAACTTAATACTTATTGATTAATTAAGAGCTTGCTGGTTAAATACTGCACTGTCAAAGCCTGGCCCGTTTGCCAGGTCTGGTCCCAGTATAAATGCAGCCCTGGAGAGCCCCCATGAACCAGTTTCACTACCGTACCTGCCATCTGTGTGAAACCATGTGCGGCATTGAAATTGAGCACGATGGCGAGCAGGTCCTGGCCATCCGTGGGGACAGGAATGACGTCCTCAGTCAGGGCAATATCTGCCCCAAGGCCACCGGCATCCAGGATATCCACACCTGTCCTGATCGACTGAAGAAGCCCCTGAAGCGGGTGCGCAAAAACCCCGCTGAAAAGAGCCACGACGACGAATGGGTGGAAGTCGAGTGGGATGAAGCGATCGAGTATGCAGCCGGCGGGCTGGCCCGGATCCAGAACCAGTATGGCAGGGACAGTATCGGATCCTACTTCGGTCGCAGCACGGCCCACAATATTGGCACCCTGCTCGCCGTTGCTCCCGTGCAGAAGATTATGGGCACCCGCAATATCTATACCGGCTCCACGGTGGACCAGATGCCCCACAACTTCGTGTGGCATCACATGCTGGGGCACCAGTTCCTGTGCACCATCCCCGATATCAACCGCACTGATTACTACCTGATGCTGGGCACCAACCCCAAGATCTCCAACGGCGCCCAGATGTCCACCGGCGCCAATACCTGGAAGAAGCTCAATGCCATCCGCGAGCGCGGTGGTAAATGCGTGCTGATCGACCCGCGCCGCACAGAGTCGGTCAAGTACATGGACGAACACCACTTTATCCGCCCCCATGCCGACTCCATGTTCCTGATCGGTGTCATTCAAACCATTTTCGCCAGGGGCCTGGCCAGGCCGGGCCGCATGGCGGGGCATATCAACGGCTGGGATGAGCTCGAGCCCCTGGTTAAACAGTTCGATATGGATCGCATCGCCGAGGTGACCACTATTCCCCGGGAAGATATCGAGCGGATCGCGGAGGAGTTCGCTACCGCTAAACGGCCGGTGTGCTACGGGCGCACCGGTATTTCCATGGTGCAGTTTGCCGGCCTGACCCAGTGGCTGATGCAGGCACTCAATGTGATTGTCGGCAGTATGGACGAGATCGGTGGCATGATGTTTCCCAAACCGGCCATCGAATCCCTGCCCCTGACAAACTCCAGTTGGGACAGCTACCGCTCCCGCGTCCGTGGCCGGCCCGAATTTTCCGGCGAGTTCCCCCTGGCGATTCTCGGAGAAGAGATCATGACTCCGGGGGAGGGCCAAATCCGCGGATTGCTCGGTCTTGCCGGCAACATGGTGCTGTCCATGGCGGATGGTAACCACTCTGAGAAAGCCCTGCAGGCACTGGAATTCTACGTGGCCGTGGACCCCTACCTGAATGAAACCACGCGTTTTGCGGACATCATCCTGCCGCCCTGCGGGCCGCTTGAGAAAGGCCACTACGATATGTTCTACCACCTGTACGACACCATTAACTGGTCGAAGTACTCCCAGCCATTGTTTATTACCGAACATTCCAAGTGGACCGATTTCGAGATTTTTACCGAGTTAATGGGTCGCTTCGCCGCCATACGCACGCAGAGTCCCATCAAGAAATTCCTGATCGGCTGTGCTCACAAACTGGTGCGCTCTACCCTGACTGTCGAGCGGATTGTGGCTATCGGCATTCGCATGGGACCCTACGGAAAGGGCATGAACCCCTTCAAGAAAGATGCCCTGTCACTGCAGAAACTCAAGGATAATCCACATGGGGTTTTCCTGGGCGATCTTGAGTACACCTTTCCCGCGGGGCTGTACACTGACGACAAGAAAATCAATCTTGTTCCGCAAGTGTTTGTTAACGACCTGCCACGACTCAAGGCCTACTTCGTCGATGGCGGCATGGAAGCGGAGCAGGCCGAATCGGAGTTCGACCTTCGGGTTATCAGCCGCCTGACCAATCGCACCCTGGGCTGGATGCATCACAGTCAACGTCTCATCAAAGGCAAAAACCCCTGTGAGCTGATGATTAACCCGGCGGATGCCGAGGCCCGCGGCATTACGGCTGACAGCCTGGTCACCGTCACCTCGCGCGCAGGCCAGATTCAGCTACCGGTGGTTCTCACTGAAGACATAATGCCCGGCGTGGTTTGTATGCCGCACTTGTGGGGGCACAATCGGAAAAACACCCGGCAGCGCGTCGCCAATGCCAACCCCGGCGTGAGTATGAATGATATTACCGATGTAACCGTCATTGATGAGCTGACCGGCAACGCCATTGTCAACGGCGTGCCGGTGAAGGTTGCAATATGTTGAAGCTGAAACGATTCCCTGGAGCCCTGTTTGGCTGCCTGCTCGCTGTCATTCTTTTCACCAGTACTATCGCAGCGCAGGGCTCCGACAAGAACCCGGAACCCCTGGAAGTGAGATTCAGTCGTGCCTTTGGGGCGCCAGCCGACGGCTCCTGGGATGGTCTTTTTTCCGGGGATAATGTCCTGGATCCGGTCAAATATGCCACGCAAAAGCCGGAGCAAACCATCTTCAAATCGGCACAGTATGCCCTGAGTTCAGCCACTTCGGGCGATGAGATCTGGTACGGATCAGCCGCGTCCGTGTGGTGTTACTGGCCTTACGTTTCCATGAAGATGCCGGTGACGCTGATGAATCACGAGACACCCAATCACGGTTGCCAGATAACCCCCCCGTCAGGGCAGAGACCCACCGGCCAGATCTATTTTCACAATGTCAAAACGAATGTAAGCACCCATGTTGGCCCCGACACGATTACTAATGGCCAGCAGTTTTGGGAGGACTCTTCGAACGGCCTGATAGAGCTGTCATTCATTGACGCCATGCTGGCGATGCCGGGCTATACCTACCGAGGTGCCGGCAGCATCGACAACCTTACGTTTTTTGCCGGCTCTAACCAGTACCAGGTAGAAGATATTAAGACCCAATGGCTGGATCAACTGTCCCCGGAGCAGCAAGCGGTGGAACTGAAAAAATTCCCGGCGGATTTTGACTTTAATCAGGAAGGCCTGATTGGCTACAACCGTATTTTTGTGTTCGATAACGTCAAAAAAGAATATCTGGGCTATGCCGAGTTCTTCTTCGATACGGTTCGCCGCTTTCAAACCGTCACCCACCCTGATGGCAGCAAGGGCCTGTACTGGTTTGGTGGTCCCGATCAGTCAGGGGGCCAAATCGGCAGGAGTCTGAATACCATGCTGCGCTGGGTTGGCACACCCGATAATCCCCTGTCCGGCGGTATGCTGAATAACGGTTTTGATATTGTTTCCGACCAGCGCTTTGAAAAATACGGTGTCGTCGGCGACTTCCGCGAATTTATCGTTAATGGCGAGAAACATTTTGTCAGCAGTTCCTGGTACAACCCCTATGGCGAGCCCGCCTCGATGCTGGTCAGTAATGCCATGCCGGAAAATGGCTACTCTGCGGAAAATCCGGTGGTCTACCAGACGGTCATGCAGTACACAGACTATGATCCGGAGCAGGTAGGAGGTCACGGTTCCAAAATGGCTGCAAACGCCTTCTTTGGTGACTACCTGTACTTTGGTTCATACCATCAGGGCACCTCCGGTGCTTACGAGAAGATCATGCACAAGTACTGCGATGAACAGCAGATTGCGAGTCTCTGTAAACTCAGGGACTACGATACCGAGGACACGGAAGCTCATCGCGAATTTATGATGAAAACGTGGCGTGCAGCTGCCGTCTTTCGTATCAAGATCGAAGATCTGCTGGCTATCGACACCCCGGCCAGAGACAAAATCGAACTGCTGTATGGCAAGGAGAGGGATTGGGTCTTCAAACCGACCAAAGACAGCTACGAGTTTGTGATGGCAGAAAACAAACTTGGACAAAAACCACTGTTTGGCGATGAGGGCTTTGGACATCAGGGTATGGTCTACACATTTACTTTTGTAGAACACGACGGCAAGTTGTTCCTGGGCTCCTGGAACGCAACCGCGGGTCTATTTGATATGTTCGACCACACCGACTACGCCTTCTGGAACCACAGGGCGCTGTACATGTTTGGTCTCCCGATCCCGGTCAGTCCTTTTGGTCAGACCACGGTGACTGAAAACAATCCGGCTTATTTCCTGTACCAGAGTGTTATCGACGATGCCGCCACCAATGGTTACACGCTGGAGGAGGCGAAAAGAGGTTGGTTGATGGTCTTTGAAGATACCGACTCTCCAGCGGTTAAATTCAAGGACGGCTTTGGTAACCCCTGTAACAATGGTGTACGCAACTATGCCAAGGTAAACGGTGAGCTGTACCTGGGTACCACCAGCTGGTGCAACCTGGGGGAAGACTCGGGCCTGGAATACTATAAGTACGAAGGATCAAACCGCTAGGGGTTCGATCCGCTTATCCTTGTTAAAGGTATTGGCAGCAGCCTCTAATTCTTTACTTCGCGCATCCGTCAGTATTGATTCGAATTTACCTTACTCAACAGAGTCCAGGTCGCTGAGGCGCGCAGATGGGTAGTTTGAGATCAGGGTCACGTTAGCTGGCACGAATAGTGCACATCTGAGCACAAACGGTCTTATTACTACTGACATGCACAGTAATGGTGCGGCGTCACCTTTTTACCTGAACAACTCAAGCTCCGACGAATAGTATGAAACCTGTCAAAAACCGAATTTCACTGCGGGGGCTGCGCACGTTTTGTATCGTGGCACAGCGCGGCAGCTTTCGCCTGGCTGCGGAAGAGCTGTTCCTGACGCCGTCTGCCATCAGCCACCAGATCAAGGGTCTGGAAAGCGAACTGGACGTGAAGTTGTTTGATCGCAGCGCACGAGAGCTGCAATTGACCGAGGCCGGGAAAACGCTACTCCAGGAATCCGGTCCCCTTATCAGCCAGCTCGACAAGGTAGCCAGTCGTTTTCAAGCGCGTTATCGGCAGCGCCAGTTGCGAGTGACTGTGCAGCCGTTTTTTGCCACTGAATTGCTGGTACCGAGGTTATCCAGCTTTATCAGCGAGAATCCCGACATCGCCATCAATATAGATACCGAGGACCAGTCGGCCGAAAAACATCCTGCGGGAGCGGATGTTTCCATTCGCCTGTTTCGCAGGGCGCCCAGAAATCTGGATGTAGAAGAGTTGTTTCGGCTGCGCCTGGTTCCCGCATGTTCGCCAGCCCTGGTCGATCGATTTCCCGATATCGATTGCGCATCACTTGATGGGCTGCCACTGCTGGTGCATTCAAAAAGGCCGAATGCCTGGCGTGATTGGGCTCACTCTCTAGGGGTAGAGACTGCCGATCTGTCGGGCGCCATTCGCCTGGAGACCATGATATCTGTGGCCCGGGCAGCGGAGCAGGGCCTGGGAGTGGCTCTGGTTCCCCTGCCGCTCAGCGAAAGCTGGTTTCGATCCGGAGGCCTGGTGAGATTATCCGATCATGAACTGGAGACGCCGGACCGTTATTTCATGGTGGGCAGGACGGAGGATGGGCAGCGTGCCGAAGTGCGGGCCTTTCGCCGCTGGATAGCACAGGAATTCGTTACTGACTGATGAAAAAACCTCACCATTGCAATAAGTTATATTCGTTTGTTCATGTCGTACGTGAGCTATAGATTGGTAGCTGTGCCCAGGAGAAAACCTCCCGGTGCCATCATTAATTTATCTTTATCAGGGGCAGGGACATGAACAAGACGTTTAGGGGATTGAGTAGAGGGGGGCGGTTGGGCCTTTGTTTTTCCGCGATGCTGGGTTTTGCGGGCGGTGGTAACGCCGCAGAGGAGGCAAGGACTGTAGAGAAATTCGAGCTGATGATTGTAGAAACGAGCCTGGGCGGAAACGAAATGGCCGCCGGCGAATATGCTGCAGCCGTTGAGAAAATCACCACATCTTTATCAATGGATTCGAAGTACGCAAAGAGTACCAATTTGTGTGTGGCCTATACAGCCCAGGGTGATTTTGCCAGTGCGCAACCACACTGCCAGACAGCCCTCAGGCTCAGCAGGTCTTCGGATTTAGGGTCAATTGTTATGACCAGGGTGTACGTGGCGAGGAAGAACCGACAGGCAATGTCTTTGAACAACCTTGGCGTATGGCACGCCTTGCAAGGTAATACCGACGAGGCTCAGGGCTATTTTCAAAGCGCGAGCAACAAGAGCAGTGAAGTATCCGCAACGACCAACCGCAACATCGACGTGCTCGAGTTGCGTATGGGGTCGGCAACGGTCGCCGCTTCCTGAGCTGGTGATACACAAGAGCCGGTATGGGCATTAACTGACGTACCGGTTTCTTGACCGCTAATGGATTCGTGTCAATTTCCCATTCAGGGAGGACGTACCATGTCTGCAACTATGTTTGTTTTGGTCTTTCTGGGCTTGCTTATAGCCGTCGCCGTTTATGCCGTGAATATTGAGATGTACCCGGAAAGGAAACGGGACGCACATCAGGGTGTAAATCACTGACTATTCACCTTGCCCGGCTGCAGCCATGGGTTAATTATCCAACACAGCCTGTAATTGCTGGCACAGTGCTTTGAGTTGTTTTGCCTGAGCCGGGCTGAGGCCGGTTTTACAAAACAGATCGCGGGGGATGTTCGCTGCTTGCTGTTCCAGCGATTTACCCTGCCGGGTGAGGCTGATAATGCGCGCGCGCTCGTCTTTCGTGCTGCGCTTGCGCAGAACCAGTCCCTTGCTTTCCAGGCGTTTCAATAGCGGCGTGAGGGTGCCAGAGTCCAGTCCAAGCTGCTGACCCAGTTCCTTCACCGTCACAGCGCGGTGCTGCCATAGCACCAGCATAACAAGGTACTGTGAGTAGGTGAGGTCCAGCTGGTCGAGAAAAGGCTTGTAGGCTCTTATCAGGGCGTTTGCCGCGCTATACAGCGGAAAACATATCTGGTTCTCAAGCAGCAGGGCATTGCTGTTTTCAGTTGCTGATTTCATTGGTTCTCTTTATGGCTGCTTGCGCAGCCAGTTGATCTGTAGTGCGAACATGACCAGAAAAATCACCACGATAGTCAAAAAGGTTTTTTGTAGCAAAGGATCCTCAAAGGAGCTGACCAAAGGTGCATCCATGGGAAAGCGCGTGAGAATTTCGGTGGCAGTAGGGATAAAGTGAAATAACAGGGTGCCCGAGAAGCACAGTGCAACAAAGTATTTGGTGAACCCACCCAGCAGGGATGTTTTCTCCGCAATGGCCCCGGCGGCTATAGCCAGTATAGTTAATACCGCCAGGCCATGAGCCGCATTAAAGCCCCCGTGCTTATAGATGCCCAGGGCGCTGGCTGCAGCAATGAAAGTAGTAATTAAATAGAATATACCCAGGGGTGTGGTGCCGGTTATCTGCTTATCTTTCCAGCATAAATACAAACCGGAGAATACGGCTGCAATCGCGATCACCGTATGAAGTATTCCTAAAGGGCTTAATGGCATAACTGTGTCCTCGTGAGATATAACAATATTGGGGCGCATCTTAAGCGATAAAAAGATTGTACACAATATAAATATGCACAATTTATATCGAGGTCCAGCAGCAGCTGCGGCTCACGCCGGCGCTCAGTTGCGCTATGCTTATTCAGCGATCCGTGAAATCAACGAGGACTAATCTCTGTGACTGACTATATTCCCCCCACGCTTGACTGGGTACGCGAACAGGTTGAGCTGTATGAAAGTAGCGGCGGTACGCAGGGCACCACCCTGCTCGATACCGGCTTACCCTGCATTCTGGTAACCCATACCGGCAATAAAACCGGCGGTATCCGCAAGATCCCGCTGATGCGGGTGGAGGTGGACGGCAACTATGTGTTGATCGGCTCGATGGGTGGCCAGCCCAAGAACCCGGTATGGGTGTATAACCTCAGGGCGGATCCGGATGTCACGATACGCGACAAAACCGAGGTATTCGCAATGCGGGTGCGGGAAGTGACCGACGAGCAGGAACGGCAGGCCTTGTGGGCAGCGGGTGTGGCAGCCTTTCCGACCTATGACGAGTACCAGGCGAAAACCACCCGCAAGATTCCGGTCTTTATTGCCGAGCCGAGATAACAAACTGAGTCGCCGTGTGGGGGCTTGCCCAAGATATTACTACCTGGAATATCTCCGAGCTGCCTCATTTGGGTACCCTCAATGACTACGCTGTCCCTGGCCCGGGGCGTATTGTCGGTGCATGGTAGAGCAATTCGAGACAGAAGAGTTACCCACCGCTAAAGCCAGCTGGCTGATGCGCCTGGGAATGGCATCCGGCGTTTTAGCTGGCTTTATGACTGGAGTTTTCTGGCCATATTGATGTGATGCCGCGGTAGCAACGCGTCATTCCCAAGCCACCCTGGGCTTTTTACGCTATGCTTACCGGGTGGGCTGAGTCTGACCAGCCCGACCGACCCGGTTAGCCTTGCTGAATTATGGAAGATTACAATGGCTCCAGTGCCCCGCTCGCAAAACACTTCAAGCGTTGATCAAGGCTCACGCGGTGTAATTACCGATCGTATTACCGTGGACCAGCTGTTGCTGCACTACCGGGAGTTGCTGTCGAACCTGCCGGGTGAAGTCTCCCATTTCGACCAGAATGCGTTCGGCTACGAATGGCGCTGTGAGCTTCAGCTGGGCACCAATACTCCGCCACTGGGTAATCGTCAGACTCATAGCAATCGCCCCCTGGAGTTGCACTTCTCACTGATGGATCTCGATCGCCACACAAAACCCGCCGCGGCACTTTGCCTGGTGGAGTACGGTTCCCAGGCGACCCAGCATCGCCTGTTCATTGCCCTGGGAAACCTGGCTGATACCCAGGAGCAACTCAATGAGCACCTGCTGCAGAGAAACGCGAGTGTCGCGGTGTATGAAAATGCGCACCGCTTTCTTGCGGCCCTGACGGAGTTCAGGGGCATAGTGCAAGACCAGATTGTCTGGGAATAACTATCAGCGGCAATAAAAATTTGCAGCATCCGGCCCGGGTAAATCGCTATCGATACCAGGCATGGGGAATCGATACCTCCACCAGCTCCGCGGTATTCACGCTCACGACGTCGTGTTCATCGCAGACACCCTTGGCGAAATAGGAAGGGGCAAGGGTTCTCGAAATAATCAGGGCGTTCTTGAAACGCTTGCGCAGCCAGATTGCACAGCGCAGATTGGTCTGGTCGTCGCCCGTGGTGATAACAAATACCGGCTCTTCATCCCCGATCACTATCTCACGGAAAAGTCGCTGCCAGGTATCCGGGTCATCGATGTCTCCCTCGTAGGTGTGACGGCTGTACGTTCGCTCGGTTACCACCTGCTCGTCGGAGATCAGGGCCTGCTGCTCGGCCTCTCTGTCAACAATGGCCACGCGGCTGAATGCGCCCGAGGCGTGGTGTTCCAACTGCTCCAGTATGCTCTGGCCAAACCGGCCGAATCCGGCCAGCACCACCGTGTCCCTGTATTCCGTGTCTTTAAACCTTTTCATCAGCCGTTCCCTGGCCAACTGGGTCGCGGCGAGTTCGTATTGGTTGAAGGTGGTACATAGCTGGACCACCCTGGTGTCTTCCAGTACACGCAAAAATCGCAGATTGGACACGTGGTAGACGATCTTGGAACCCAACTGCGGGTCCTGCTCTAGCAGCAGGCTCGCCACTTCGAAATTGATGTCGTCTCTCTCACTCAACAGCAGAAATTTATGGGCTTTGTGTAGCGGGTAGTGCTTTATGCGGTGGATCTGGTCCCCAGAGACCACAAAAACCCTGACCCCATGATAGGAGCGCAAGGCGTCAAGGTGCGGGTGCTGCTCCTCATCGACGATTACAATGACCTTGCGGGCATTGTCACTGGCTGTGATTTTGTTCAGGAAGCCAAGTGTGAGCTCGCCCCCACCGATGATCACTATCTTGTTCTTGACGCTTCTGACACGCCAGACCGGCGGACGCAAGGCGTGCAATATGGTTTC
>Ga0102956_1000726_pt1 | contig 11516 bp, 8 predicted proteins | sample SalPonF2_A_D2_MG_FD_84515 | JGI IMG/M metagenome (GOLD analysis project Ga0102956, IMG submission 84515) | Salt pond soil microbial communities from South San Francisco under conditions of wetland restoration - Salt Pond MetaG SF2_A_D2_MG ...
CCGCTCGACAGGTCGCGCTCGAGCCGGTAGCGGACGCCGTCGATGCCCACGAACACGAGACACGCGCTCGCGCCGGCCGGGTCCATGGCGCCCGGCGCTGGCGGCCCGAACAGAACGTCGGCAAGGCCGCGCACGGCACTCGACTTGCCCCACTCGTTGGGGCGCACCAGCGTGGCCAGCCCCTCGGGGAAGCGCAGCGTCCGTGCCTCGAGACCGCCCGTGGCAGGGAGCTCGAGCCGCTCCCACAGCACCCCCACCGGATGCCGGCCCGCACGCGCCGAGCCCGCTCCGCCGGAGCGCGACCGCGACCGGCCGCGGCGGCTCACGACGGGCCTCCGGCGGGACCCTCGCCGGGCCCGGCGGGCCGCTCCCGCCCGGGCCCGCGCGGCCGGCGCTCCCCGCCAGGGGGCGGACCGTCGCCCAGGGCCGCGATGCCCCAGCGAAGGCTGCGCGCCAGGCGCTCGCGCCCCGCCACCCCGGCGCCCTCCATGCGCTCGAGCATGCGTGCCACGAAGGCGCCCCGCACGCTGGCCTCCTGGCCCCAGCGCCGCAGCAGCTCGGGCGCCAGCTCACCGACCTCGTCGCGCACCTCGAGATGGAAGAACGCCGCGCCGTGCCGTTCCTCCAGCGCGGAGGCGTCGAGATCGGGCAGCCACAGCGCACCCGTGAGCCGCACGCGCTGGACCGTATCGGGGTCGGCCCGCTCGGCGATGAAGGCGTCCACTTCGGCGATGTCGTCGACCGGGGTGAGGTCCAGGCGGGCGTCGCGGACCGCTTGCACCGGCACGGCGAGGCTCTGCACCTCCAGTCCCTCGCCCGTCCACTCGACCAGCGTCAGCGCGCCGCACCCGCCGTCACCGAAGCCCATGGCCTCGGGGGAGCCGGGATAGACGGCGGGCCCCGCCGGGAAGCGGTGTTGCAGCGGGTCGTGCAGCGAACCCATGGCGACGTAGTGGTAGCGCGCCGCGGCGAGCCCCTCCTCGTCGAGGACGAGGCCTCGCGTTCCCCGGGCCGCCGCGCCGAGGGCCCCGTGGAACGCGGCGATGTGCACGCCCGGTTGCTCCAGCCGCGGGAAGTCTCGCACCGGGAGGCCGGCCGCGGTCACCCCGCCGGTGTACGCCATCCCGTAGAGGTGGACGGCCTCGCCGGCGAGGTCCAGGCTCGCCACGTGGGCGGGCCACGGCTCGGTGACGAGAAGGCCCGGCCAGCGCTCGCGATGACGCCGGTAGACGCTGTTGCCGTAGGTGATCTCGTCGTGGCCACCGGGCACGGTGACGGGCAGAGCGCCGCCGTCCGCGAGCCGCCGGAGCTGGGCGAGGGCAGCCTCGACGCATGCGTCGTCGGGATCGAAGGTGTCGAACAGGTCCCCGGCCACGATCGCCAGCTGGACGCCCTCGGCCAGCGCGACATCGACGGCCCGCTCCAGCACACCGTCCCTGCGCCGGCGCCGCTCGGCGGCCCGCTCTTCGGGCCAACCGGGGGGTCGCCAGCCAAGGTGCAGGTCGGCGAGATGGAGCAGGCGCATGGGACCTCCCGCATCCCTGGGACGGCGCCACCTGTGTGGCACACGGCGAACCTCGTCCGCGCCCCAACCGTAGCAGGTCGCCCGGCGCGGCGGAGAGGAATCCTCCCCTTGCCGGCTCGCCGGGGCCGTTGCCGCGCGCCGGGCCTTCTCATCCCCGGGCGCCCGTGCCTCTCATGGCGGGAGCCTATCCTCCTGGGGTCGCGGCCTCGGCCGCACGAACGCCGCCCAGGCCGCCGCGGACCGTCGCGGCGCCCGCGCCGGTCCCCGGCGCGCTCCTCTGCCGCGGCAACTCCCCGGGCGTTCGCGCCCGCCGGGCCTCCGGCGCCCTCCTCGGCGCCGTCGAGGCCGCCCCCTCTTCCCGGCCCGTGGCCTCCGGCCACGGGCCTGTTCGTGCAGGCCCGTCGGCACGCGCCGGAACCCCGGCGCTCGGGCGTGAAGGCCCGGCCAGGAAGGGTTTACGCTGGACTCATCTGCCGTTCGTAGAGTCTGGGAAAGAGGATCGCACCGCTCCGCCCCGTCCTCGCGCCGTCCAACGTCCGTTCCGTCCGGGGCGCCCCGATGGTCCGGCGGTCCCTCCGATCCGGCGCCCCGACGGCCGCCCCAGGGCGACCCTGCCACCAGGAGAGGTATACCCATGAGCCATGCCCCCCACCCCAACCGAACCCCGCCGCGGCGCCGCGGCCTGGCGGCGCTCGCCCTCGCCCTCGCGCTCGTGGGCGGCAGCGCGGCGCTGGCGGCCAGCACCATCCTTCCGTCGCGCTTCAGCACCCAGTCCGGCACGATGTGGCGGTTCGTCGTCGATCATTCGGCGCGCTCGCTGAACCCCACCTGCTACCGGAGCAGCGCCAACCGTTCCGAGAGCTTCACCTGCCTGAAGGTGGCCCTGCTCAGCACCGGGATCGACAAGAAGCTGCGCGAGGCGGGCCCGGTGACGCTCTTCGCCCCGACCGACGCCGGCTTCGCGGAGCTCGCCACGCTGATGGGTCCGTCGGTGTTCCGCAAGCTCATGAACCAGCCCGACAAGCTCACCGAGCTTCTGAACAACATGATGGTCGCGGGGCGCTACACGAGCGCCGACCTGAAGGCCCGTTCGGTGCCGGCGACCGGCCGGTTGACGCTTCCGACGCTGGCCGGAACCGAGCTCCTGCTCACCTTCGGGCGCTTCTCCGCGGGCTCCGGGCGGGTGGCGGTGCGGGTCGGGCCGACAGCGACGCGACCCACCTGGGAGCCCTACCTCGTCGGGCAGTCGACGGTGCTCGACAACGGAGCGATCATCCCCATGAACATGGTGTTCGTACCGGCCCACCTGCGCTGAGCGAACGGGCGCGGCGGCGCGGACGCTGCCTCACTCCCGCTCACCCGGTTCCCGCACCGCCGTCGGCGTCCGGCTCGAGCCCGCCCGCCGCGTCGGCCGCCGGGTTCTGGAGCCGCTCGCTGACGGTGCTCGCCGCGCGCTTGACGGCGCTGCGGTAGCGTCGCTCGATGCTGCTGTCGAAGCGGCTGAGAGGCCCGGCCAGCGCGATGGCGGCGACCATCCGCCCGGGCTCCTCGAACACCGGCGCGGCCACCGAGAACGCGCCGTCCTCGAAGTCGCCGATGGCCACGCACACGCCCTGGCGGCGTGCGCGGTCGACGTCGATGCGAAGCAGCTCCGGATCGGTCTCGCTGAGCTCGGTGTAGGCGGGCATGGGCTCGCGGACCAGCCACGCCATCAGGTCGCGCGAGCCGTAGGCGAGGAAGAGCTTGCCGGCGCTACCGGCGTTCAGGCGCGTGCGCTCCCCCACGGGCGACACAACGCGCACCGTCTTGGACGACTCCCGCACGTCGGCGATCACCGCGTCGAGCCCGTCGCGGACCACCAGGTGGATGCTTTCACCGGTCTCCTCCCGAAGCTCGTCGAGCACCATCGCCGCCACGCCGACCACCGGTTGCAGGCGCGCCGCCAGGTGACCCAGGCGCATGGCGCCGTACCCGAGGCGGTAGGTCTTGTCCGCGCCCTTCGCCACCAACGCGTGGCCCTCCAGCGTGGCCAGGATCTTCAACACCTGGCTCACGCTGGTATCGGAACGTTCGGCAAGGGACTGCAGCCCGAGGTCCGGCCGTTGCGCGACCAGCGCGAGGATGCCGAGCGCGCGGTCGAGCGCCCGGATGCGGTAGCGGCCGCTCCCGCCCTCGGCCCGGGCGGGAGCGGCCGCGGCCTGAGGATCGAGCTCGGGGGGGCTCACATCGCCGATTTCGCTGTCTGGGACTGGCCGCATGCGCCAGTGTACGCCTCGGGGGGTTTCTCTTCAAGACACTTGATTTCTATCTAGGAAATTTCCTTGGCGTCGCGCGCGTGCCCGCCGCCGCGGCGACGCGCCAGGCGCCCGCATTCCGGGCAAACGTCCGTTGACCCGCGGGCGACCGCGCGGGATGCTGGCGGCAGCCGCTACCCGCCATGCGGGCGCGACGAAGGGGGCTGCCACGTGACGACCCTGACCCTCACCTCCGGCTGGACGCTGGAGCTGGCGCGCGCCGGCGACGCCACGCCGGCCCACCTGGCGGGCCGGACGCTGCCGGCCGCCGTACCGGGCTGCGTCCACACCGACCTGCTGGCGCAGGGGCTCGTCCCGGACCCCCTGATCGACCGCAACGAGGAGCTCGTGCAGTGGATCGGCGGCTGCGACTGGCGCTACCGCTGCCGCTTCACAGCGACCCCGGAGCTCCTGGCGCACGACCGCGTGGACCTCCACTGCGAGGGGCTCGACACGGTCGCGACCGTGGAGGTCAACGGCCGGGTGGTGGGGCGGGCCGAGAACATGCACCGGCCCCATCGCTTCGACGCCACGGCCGCGCTGCGACCGGGCGCCAACGAGGTGGTCGTGACCTTCACCTCGGCGCTGACCTACGCCCGCGCCCAGGCCGAGCGGCTGGGCGAGCGCCCGCGCGCCTATCCGCTGCCCTTCAACTTCATCCGGAAGATGGCGTGCAACTTCGGCTGGGACTGGGGCCCGACACTGGTGACGGCGGGCATCTGGAAGCCGATCCGGTTGGAGGGCTGGTCCCGCGCACGCATCCGCGGGATCCGCACGCTGGCGCGCGTCGCCGAGGCGGCCGACCCCGCGGCCGGGGACCCCGCGGCACCCGTCGCCGGCAGCGTCGAGCTGCGCGTCGAGCTCGAGCGCTCGGGCGAACCACGACCGGTCGCGCTGTCGTTGCGCCTCGACCGGCCCGACGGCGAGGGGGGCGACGCCACCGCCACCACCGCCGTCGGCCCCGACGAGACCGAGGCCACGCTGAGGCTGGACGCCCCCGCGGTGCGACGCTGGTGGCCCCGCGGCCACGGCGAGCCGTCGTTGTACGACCTGGCGCTCACCCTGGAGGACGACGAAGGCTCCGTGCGCGAAGAGCGGGCCCTGCGCATCGGCTTCCGCAGCGTCGCCCTCGACACCCGACCGGACGAGGCGGGCGCGGCCTTCACGCTGGTCGTGAACGGACGCGCGATCTTCGCCAAGGGCGCCGACTGGATCCCCGACGACCCCTTCCCCTCCCGCATCGGGACCCGCCGCCTGCGGACCCGCCTGCAACAGGCGGCCGACGCGAACATGAACATGGTGCGCGTCTGGGGGGGCGGGCTGTACGAGAGCGACGCCTTCTACGCGATCTGCGACGAGCTCGGCTTGATGGTCTGGCAGGACTTCGCCTTCGCCTGCGCGGCCTATCCGGAGGAGGAGCCCTTCGCCTCGGAGGTGGCCGCCGAGGCCCGCAGCAACGTCCTGCGGCTCGCGCCGCACCCCAGCCTGGTGCTCTGGAACGGCAACAACGAGAACCTCTGGGGCCACGAGGACTGGGGCTGGAAGGAGGCGCTGCAAGGCCGCAGCTGGGGGCGCGGCTTCTACCTCGACATGCTGCCGCGCCTGCTGGCCGAGCTCGACCCCACCCGCCCGTACTGGCCGGGCAGCCCCTGGTCGGGCCGCGAGGACCTGCCTCCGAACGCCGACGGCGCCGGCTGCAAGCACATCTGGGACGCCTGGAACGAGAAGGACTACACCGTCTACCGGACGTACCGACCGCGCTTCGTCGCCGAGTTCGGACACCAGGCGCCCGCGACCTACGCCACCCTCCGCCGGGCTATCGCCGACCGGCCGCTCACGCCCGGCGGGCCCGGCATGCTCCACCACCAGAAGGCGGCCGGCGGAAACGACAAGCTCGAGGCCCGTCTCGCCGAGCACTTCCCGGTGCCCCGCGCCTTCGATGCCTGGCACTTCGCCACCCAGCTCAACCAGGCGCGGGCGCTCGAAGTCGGGATCCGTCACTTCCGGTCGCTGGCCCCGCAGTGCATGGGCGCGCTGGTGTGGCAGCTCAACGACTGCTGGCCATCGACGAGCTGGGCCGCGGTCGATGTCGACGGGCGTCTCAAGCCGTTGTGGTTCGCGTTGCGGCGCGCCTTCGCACCCAGGCTGCTGATGCTCGAGCCGCACCCGGGAGGCGTCACCCTGGCGCTGCACAACGACAGCGATGCCGGCTGGAAGGGCGAGGTCCGGGTCCGGAGGTTACGCTTCGACGGCACCGAGATCGTGGCCGCTGCACTCCCCCTCGCGGTGGGGCCGCGCGGTCCCACCGCGAGGGCTGCGCTCCCGGACTCGCTCGCCACCCCCAGCGACCCGGCCGCGGAGCTTCTCGTGGCCGAGGGGGGCGACCTGCGGGCGCTCCACTTCTTCGCGCCCGACAAGGTCCTGCGCTACCCGGCGGCCCGCCTGCACACGGCGCTCGATCGGCGCGGGGAGGCCGTGCGGCTGCGCCTCGAGGCCCGGACGCTGGTGCGCGACCTCACCGTGCTCCCCGACCGGCTCCACCCCGAGGCGACCGTCGACGACGCCCTCATCACGCTGCTTCCGGGCGAGGCGCATGTCTTCACGTTGAGGATCCCCGTGGATGTCGACCCGCGTGCGCTCGCCGGGCCCCCCGTGCTCACCTGCGCCAACGACATCGCGCTCGCGCCGCCCCGGGACCCGCCCCCGCCGTAGCGCTCAGGGCGCGGCGCCCGGTCCCAGGTAGGCGTGGCAGGGGCCGTTGACGTTCACCGCCTCAGGCGGGATCCAACCGGCACCCGAGGCGGGAGCGCTGCCGCTGCCGGCGTCGACGCGCAACCAGCCGGACGGATCGCGACCGGTCACTGCGACGTAGCCGTCGGCGGGGAGGGTGACCAGGAGGGGTGCGCTCGGGTCGGGCGCGGTGCGGATCGGCGTCGCCGCCATCGCCATCTCGAAGCACACGCCGGCCGGCGGCGACACCCTGACCGGGAGATCGCTGCAGGCGCCCTCGAGCCGCAGGGCCGTCTCGGGGGGCAACCATCGCAGCCGGAAGGGGCCGATGTTCGCCGCCTGCGCCGTCCCTGGGGAGAACGCCAGCCAGCCGGACGGATCGCGGGCCACCACCGCCACCGGATCCCCGGGCTGCACGGCTCCGAACACCCGCGCCGTCGTCGACGCGCGGTCGTAGGCGGTGGCGCCGCCGGCGACCCAGCCCGTGCAGGGCCACGGGGGTGGTTGGCTCGTCACCTTCGCCACGTCGTCGGGTGCGCCGCTCGAGGGCGCCGACGCGCCCACGGTGGCCCTCCCGGAGGAAACCGCCGGAGCCGAGGCGCCCGGCGCCGGCCGCGGGCCCGTCGAGCGCGCACCGCAGCCCGACAACAGCAGCGCGACCCCCAGCAGGCACCCGCCCAGCAGGCTGCAGGCCGGCAGGCGGGTCGGTGTTCGCTTCGGCCAAAGGGTCACGCCGAGCCTCCGCTCCGGGCGCCGGCACGGACGCCGGCCGCCGCAACCCCATGCTGGCGCCGGGCACGGCCGCGCGCAAGCCGTCAGGCGACGGGAGCGGCGCGACCGCTCGCCTCAGCGCGGCTCCCCGCCGCCGCGGCCGAACCAACCCACCGCATGGACGTCGAGGTTGAGGTAGAGGTGCTTCTCCTCCTGGTACTCGCGCAGCCCGGTGACCCCCAGCTCGCGCCCGACGCCGGACTCCTTCATGCCGCCCCAGGGAGCCTGCGGGTAGTAGGGGTGGAAGTCGTTGAGCCACACCGTGCCGAAGCGCAGCGCCCGCCCCAGGCGCACCCCCTTCACCACGTCCTGCGTCCACACCGCGGCCGCCAGCCCGGTGCGGGTGTCGTTGGCCGCCGCGACGGCGTCCTGCTCGTCCTCGAAGCGTTCGACGGTGAGGACCGGACCGAAGATCTCCTCGTGCGCGATGCGCATCTCCCTGCGCACGCCGGTCAGCACCGTGGGCAACAGGAACGCGCCCTGCCGGTAGCGGTCGTCCGCCGGCCGCCGGCCTCCCAGGCGCAGCGTGGCCCCTTCGTCGAGCGCCAGCGCGATCAGGCCCTCCACCTTGGCGCGGTGCTGCTCGGACACCAGAGGGCCCATCTCGGTGCCGTCCTCCCAGCCGTAACCCAACCGGATCTCGGCTGCCCGCTCCAGGATGGCGTCGACGAAACGGTCGTAGAGGCCGTCTTGCACCAGCAGGCGCGACCCCGCCGAGCAGACCTGCCCGGCGTGGTAGAAGACCGCGTTCAGGGCGTGATCGAGCGCGGCGTCGAAGTCGGCGTCGTCGAAGACGATGTTGGGGTTCTTGCCCCCGAGCTCGAGTGCGACCCGCTTGGCCGTTTCCGCCGCCGCCCGGGCGATGGCGCGACCGGTCACGATGCCACCGGTGAACGACACCAGGTCGACATCCGGATGCGCCACCAGCGGTGCGCCTACGGCCGGGCCGGAGCCGAGCACCACGTTGGCCACGTCGCCGGGGACGCCGGCCTCGTGCAGCAGCTCGACGGCGCGCACGGTGCTCAGCGGCGTGAGCTCGCTGGGCTTGATCACCAGCGTGCAGCCGGCGGCCAGCGCCGGCGCGAGCTTCCACGACGCCTGAAGCAGCGGGTAGTTCCAGGGCGTGATCAGGGCGGCCACCCCCACCGGCTCGTGCAGCGTGAGGCTGAGCGCCTCGGCCTGCACGGGGTTCACCTCACCCCCGCGGGTCGCGACCAGCGACCCGAAGTACCGGAACGCGTCGGCCACCTGCGCCATGTCGTCGCGGCTCTCGGGGAGGGTCTTGCCGGTGTCCCAGGTCTCCAGCCGCGCCAGCTCCTCGGCGTGCTCCTCGATCAGGGCGGCGGCGCGGTGCAGCACGCGGGCCCGTTCCTGCGCGTGCAGGCGCGGCCAGGGGCCGTCGTCGAAGGCCCCGCGGGCGGCGGCCACGGCGGCCTCCACGTCCTCGGAGGTTCCCTCCGGGACGGTGGCCAGCACCCGCCCCAAGGCGGGCTCCAGGATGTCGCGGGTACCTCCCTCGGCGGCGCGCACGCCGCGACCGCCGATGCGTTGGAGCGGGCGGAGTGGCTCGTCGGGAGGCGCCGGCGACGGGGCGCCGCCGGCCGGATTCGAACCTGCATTCCAGGACTGCGAGGCGTCACTCACGCTCTCCAGCTCCCTTCAGGGGATGGGCCGCTCGAGCGGCGACGCCCGTCGCCGGCGCGAACGGCCATGCGTCGTGGTTGGCGCGGCCGCTCCGGCACGGGCCGGCGGCCGCCGGCAGCCCCAACCTACCACCGGCCATCGACCTCTCCGCGGCCGCACATGCCCGGCAGGGAGCGAGAGCGCAAGAGCAGCGGGGCGGCGTTCAGGCGCCCGCCAGCACCACCTCGACCGCCTCGGCGACGGTGCGCTCCCTGGCGAGATCGGGCCCGAAGAGCGCCTGGAAGGCCACGGCGTTGAAGAACAGCCGGGCCGCGGCGTCGGCCCGCTCCGCGTCCAGGGAGGGGCCGTCGGTCGCGCGGATGCGTTCGGCGAGGGTACCCACGGCGCGCTCCAGGACGTCTTCCCAGTGCCCCCGAAGCTCGTCGCGCTGCAGGACCTCACGCACCACGATGCGCACCATCGGACCGCTCCGGTGGGCGAGGTCGTAGAGGCGCTCGCCGGCGACGCGCAGCAAGGTGCGGCGGTCGTCGGCATCGACATCCGCCACCAGGTCGGCGAAGCGCGGCAGGAACGGGCGCTCGTCGATGAGGGCCTGCAGCAGGCCACGCTTGGTCTTGAAGTAGTAGAAGATCAGCGCGCTGGTGACGCCTGCGCGGCTGGCGATCGCGCTGGTGGGGGTGGCGTCGAAGCCGTCCTCGGCGAAGAGCGTCTCGGCCGCGTCGAGGATCTTGCAGCGCGCCTCCGCCCGTTGCCGGTCCACCCTCGGCCGGCCCACGCGCTTGCGTTGGCCGTTCTCTGCGGACGCGGCGGCGATCGCGGGGTCGCCCTCGTTCGTGCCGAACGGCGGGGCCGCCGGGCTCATGGCGCGCCCCGACCCGCTCGCCGCGCCGGCGCGCGGAGGTCCCGTGGCGTTCTCGATTCGTGTTCCATGGCTTCCCGTCCAGTGGACTTCCCTTCCAGTGTACGAGAGCGGGCGGGCCCGCGTTCGGGCCCGCCCGGATGTTCCGACCGTGGTCGGTTCGCTCTCGTCTGAACGTTTGCAGGGGACGCCCGCTCAGGCGCGCTGCGGCGCGCCTCGCGGCTCGCCTACGGTGCCCATCGCCCAGAGCGCGAGGATGAAGATGATGGCGCCGAGGATCCAGGCGTTCCAGGCCGCGGCGGCCGCTACCGCGAAGCCGAGCACCCAGGGCGCGATGAACGTCCACGCCCCGAAGATGACCTGCAGCCACAGCACGCCGCGCGCCTCGGGGCTACCGAGCGACCACAACGCCACGATGAATACCAGCGCGCCGAGGATCCACGCGTTCCAGGCGCCGGCCGAGGCGCCCGTGAAGGCCAGGATCCAGGGCGAGAAGAACAGCCAAACGCCTGCCAGTAGGTTGATCCAGTCTTGCCAGCGAGTCCATGCACGCATGAGGAACCTCCTTCCGGTTCCGAGATGTGCGTCTGGCCAGTTCCTTCCCTGACCAGTTGGTTAAATAATGCAACGGACGCCGGAACCTGTCAAGGGACCGCGCCACCCCCGAGCGGAGGAAGGAAGAGATCCGCCGGTCGAGCCGGTCCTCGCGAGGAGGGCGTGACTGCCCGGCGGTCCGGAGCCGCGTCGCCGTTCTATGCTCGGAGGACCGACAGCCGCGGGAGGCCCACCTTGCGTCTTGCCAACTCTCGGAACCCGCTCCGCCGCACGCACGCCCCGGCGTGGCGACGGCGCCCCGGTGCGACCCTCGTCGCCCTGACGGTCTTCCTGGCTGCCGCGTGGGCCCCGGGCGCGCAGGGCCCTTCGCAGCCGTCCGAGAGCGCACCGGGGAGCGCCGGCGCAGCGGCGACCGATCCCTTCGCCGCGGTGACCGCGCCCGGCCCCCTCGGCGGTGCGCAGACCGGCGACCGGCCCGCGACGCCCGGCACCGGCGCGCACGGTCCGGCCTCCACCGCCTCGACCGGCTCTTCCGCGCTTCCGGCGCCGTCTGCGCCGCCCCCCGCGGCCCCGGCCGGACCCCCCGTGACACGAAGGCTCGACGTGCGCAGCGGCACCGTGACGCTCACGGGAACGCTGCTCCTGCCTGCCGGGCCGGGCCCCTTCCCGGCCGTGGTGCTGCTCCCCGGGCGCGGCAACGTCGGCCGCGGCCAGGCCGCGGCCGACGCCCGGCTGTTCGCGTCGCACGGCATCGCCGCCTACGCCTACGACAAGCGCGGAACGGGCGCCTCCTCCGGCGACTGGCGGCGCTCGCTGAACCCCAGCGACGAAGTCGGCGACGCGGTTGCCGCCGTCGCCGCGGTACGCCGCCAGCCTGGCGTCGACCCCTCGCGGGTCGGCGTGTGGGGCGTCGGGCAGGGCGCCTGGCTGGCCCCCTTCGTGGGGGAGCACGCCGACGTGGCCTTCCTCATCCTCCTCAACACCTCGGCGGCGTCCCTCGGCCAGGAGGAGGTCTGGCGGGCGGGTGACGCGGTGCGCGCCAGGGGTTACTCCCCCACCGCCGCGGACGCCGCCATGCGAGGCGTGCGGCTGCTGGTGAGCACCCGTCCGGTGCTGGCGGCGCTGTTGCCGCCGAGCC
>Ga0102956_1000727_pt1 | contig 11508 bp, 10 predicted proteins | sample SalPonF2_A_D2_MG_FD_84515 | JGI IMG/M metagenome (GOLD analysis project Ga0102956, IMG submission 84515) | Salt pond soil microbial communities from South San Francisco under conditions of wetland restoration - Salt Pond MetaG SF2_A_D2_MG ...
AGAATTAAAAAGCAAAATTAACCAAATATAGAAAATAAGTCAAGCTGTTTTTTTGAGATCTAATAGCGAAGAAATTAAAGACCTTATCCGCTTTTGCTCGGAACCAGACGCATTTTTTTCATTTTTGTACCGCAAAAGCAGCCGCTTGGTCCTGCTTGTGTGCCCGGATATGATTTCAATGGATGATTTGGGAACTTTGAACCATTTCGCCAGGTATTGAACACACATCTTGTTGGCCGCATCATCAACCGGCGGCGCCGTAACCTTTATTTTCAGTGCATCGCCATGCTGCCCGGCAATCATATTTTTTGAGGATCTCGGCTGAACAAAGACCTTGAGTATAATGCCGTTACTATTTTTCTGTATGAATGGCACGTTATCCAGAAGTATTATTCCTGTCGGCTGCTTTTAATATTATTGATAATACGGGTGGAGGAAATTTTTTCGGTAACCGGAATCAGTTCCACCCGTCCCCCATACTTTTCAACGAGTTCACGCCCGAATACTTCTTTGGACGTGTAGTTGGATCCTTTGGTCAGAACATCCGGCTGTATGATTTCAATCAGTTTTTTTAGCTCATGGGAGGAAAAAACGACCACATAATCAACAGCATCAAGGGCGCTTAAAATCCTGCCCCGCTCATTTGCGTTGAGCACAGGTCTTCCCGATCCTTTCAGTTTTTTTACGGATTCATCATCGTCGATGGCAACGATAAGGATGTCTCCCAGTTGTTTTGATGCGGAAAAGAGCATGATATGGCCGGCCTGCAAAAGATCAAAGCAGCCGTTGGTCATTACCAGTCGCTTTCCTTTTTTCTTGAGATCCTCTGCGAGCGCCGGAAGCTCCGAAAAATCTTTGTATTTGGCCGGCAGACCATGGTCATGGGATTTCAGGGCCGAAGCAAGTTCCTGCTTTGAAACGGTTGCGGTTCCAACTTTGCCGACAACGATTCCGGCGGCGGTATTGGCAACAGCCACGCCGCTGTTGATTGAAGCCCCTGATGCGACGGCCAGACCCAATACCGTAAGGACCGTATCACCGGCACCTGAAACATCGAAAACCTGACGTGCCTCAGCCTTAACCCTGAAGGGTTCTTTGTTTCTTTCAAAAAGAACCATCCCGTCTTTGCCGCACGTGATCAGAAGATTATCGAGGCTTATGTGTTTAAGAATTTTGTGTGCCGCTTTTTCGAGACTCGATTCATCAATAATTTCCACACCCGAGGCAAGGGCGGCTTCTTTTTTGTTGGGTGTGAGAAGCGATACGCCTGAATATTTCGAAAAATCGAGTCCTTTGGGATCGACGATGATCATCTTTTTGTGCTTTTTTGCAGATGCAATCACCCGCGAAAGCATGCTCTCGGTAATCAAGCCTTTGCCGTAGTCGGAAATCAAAACCACATCGATATCGATCATCTTATCTTCTATGAATCGTGCTATTTTTTCCAGTGACGACGCGGATATGTCTTGTTGTGTTTCTCTGTCGATTCTAAGTACATGTTGATTGGCAGCGATAATTCTGGTTTTCTGGGTGGTGGTCCGGCCGGGCTCTTTGACAATTCCAGCGGTATCGACGCCGAGTTTTTTGAATATTTTGAGAAGAAGCTGTCCGTTTCGGCCGGTACCGATCACGCCCACGGTTGAAACTTTTCCACCCAGCGCCACAACATTGTTTACAACATTGCCGGCACCCCCCAGCGCAAAATCTTCGTTTTTGATGGAGACCACCTGAACCGGGGCTTCAGGGGATATCCGGTCAACTTCACCCCAGAGGTATTCATCGAGCATTAAATCTCCAACAACAAGGAGATGGCATTGATCAAATTTTGAAGTGTCAATCAGCATCTGCGTTCTCGGTAATACTGTCCATTAAAAATTTAGGTGGTCGTACCACACGACCGCCACTGTCTACACATGCATGCTTTGTATACCCGCTGGCAAGGAGTTTATCGCCGTTCTCGCCGAATATTTGATAATCGAATTTCATACCGGCTCTGTAGTGTGAATCGAGGGACGTTTCGATTAGCAGAATATCGTCATACTGTGAAGGCGCGTTAAACTTGCAATGTATCTCCGATAAAGGAAGAAATATACCTTTTGACTCTATGGATTTGTAAGGAATCCCCATGGACCTGAACATTTCGGATCGACCGACCTCAAACCATCTGAAGTAGTTTGCATGATAAACAAAGCCCATTTTATCTGTGTCACCGTATCTCACCCGGCATGTGGTTTTATGTGTCAGCATTTTTGTTTAGTCCTGAAAAACCTGGTCCTCGGGGCCAGATCAGAGTTCTCTGGCTCTGCCTAAAGAATCGTTGCAAGAGTTTGAAGTGAACTAAAGTTTAAAGTGAGCTAAAGTTAATGAATTCTGTCAATTATATAAAACCAGCGGAGCGAAGCGACTCCACAACTTCCCCGTTTAATACGGGATAAATAGGCACTTTAGATCACTTTAGGCACTTTTAACTTGTACGACTTTAAGTAAAACAGCCCCTTCCAGGGGTTATATCAAAGCCGGGTCCTCTATGCCCGGATTCTTTATTTTGAGCTATTGTTTGACAATATTTTCTCAATAATACTTTTCAGCTCTTCATAACTGAATGTTACCGGAAATTCCGGGAACTCATTTTTTACGTTATCCGGCGGATTAAAAAGAATACCGTTGTCCGCTTCTTTGAGCATGGTGATGTCATTATATGAATCGCCCATAGCTATGGTGTTGTAGTTCAAGTTTTTCAACGAAATTACCGCTTCGCGTTTAGCGTCTTTTTGTCGCAGGACATAATCTGCGATAAACCCGTCGGGTGCTATGGATAAGGTGTGGCAGAAAAGTGTCGGCCAACCCAGCTTTTCCATCAAAGGGCGTGCAAACTGATCAAATGTGTCTGAAACAACAATAAGCTGAGTGCGTGATCTGATCCAGTTTAGAAATTCCACCGCTCCATCAAGGGGATTCATGGTGGCGATTACCGCTTTAATATCATCAATTTTAAGATTATTCTCATCAAGAATTGCAAGACGTCTTTTCATTAATACATCATAATCGGCGATATCACGCGTTGTCAGCCTGAGTTCTTCAATCCCTGTTTTTTCGGCGACGTTGATCCATATTTCCGGGACAAAGACACCTTCCAGATCGGAACAGACAATATTCATATAACCTCACAATTATCAAGTTAGGGGCTTCGCCCCAATTGGAATGATGGAATACTGGAATATTGGAATAATGGGTTCTGGGATGATGCAATGTTAGATTAATAGTAAAATTTGTGTATACGATAACATTAAAAAAGGATCATATCCTTTTAAAAACCAGGCTTCCAGCATCCCACTATTCCATTGTTCCATATTCAGGGCAAGCGCTAAATTCTCAAAAAATGTACTAAATTATCTTCATAACCTAAAACTGTACAACCATTCAATCTTCTTCATTTTCATCCTCAATCCGTATAAGCACCGGTCGATCGCTGACCACATCGAGGTTGTAAATGTCGGACAAAGCGTTTTGGACATCCTCTTCTCTGGCGAGATGGGTGAGCATAACAATGGGAACCGCTCCCTTGGTCTTTCTTCCTTTTTGGTGTACGGATTTAAGGCTAATATCATAATCGCCCAGAATCCCCGATATTTTTGACAGAACTCCGGGCCGATCCAAAGCGGAAAATCGGAAATAATAATGTACTTGTATGTCTTTCATGGGAAGTACCGGAATTTTGCGAATATGATCCATCTGGTAAGACAGCGACGGTACTCTTCCGGTTGAACCCGATAAGATGTTGCGGGCAAGATCGATAACATCGCTCACTACTGCGCTGGCGGTGGGCATCATTCCTGCGCCGAATCCGTATAGCATCATGTCACCGATGGCATCACCGGAAATGGTGACGGCATTGAGAACCCCGTTGACGCCGGAAAGGGGATTGGCAAAAGGGATCATGGTCGGATGAACTCTGGCTTCAATGGCATTGCCGGAATCCTTGGTAATGGCAAGGAGTTTGATTCTGTAACCGAATTGCCCGGCAAACTCGATATCCATGGGAGCAATTTTCGAAATCCCTTCGATGTAGATATCGTTAAAATTGATTTCCATTCCGTAAGCTATCGACGTCAGAATGGCCAGTTTGTGGGCAGCGTCGATACCTTCAATATCGAGTGTCGGATCGGCTTCGGCAAACCCGTTCTTCTGGGCTTGAATGAGCACATCTTCGAAACTGCTGCCGTCTTCGGTGCTCCGGGACAGGATGTAGTTACAGGTTCCGTTGAGGATCCCTGCCATGGATTTTATATGATTTCCAGCCAGAGACTCCCGCAGGGACTTGATGATGGGCATGCATCCCCCAACACTGGCTTCAAAGGCAATATCTACACCGTGTTCCGTAGCGGATTTAAAGATAACATTGCCGTGAACGGCCAACAAGGCTTTGTTTGCAGTGACGACCGGTTTGCCGTTATGGATGGCCTTTAAAATAAGATCCTTGGCAATTCCTTCGCCGCCGATCATTTCGATGATAATGTCAATGTCAGGATCGTCGACCACTTTAAATGGATCCGGAATCAACACCCCATCATTAAATTTTATGCCGCGATCTGTTTTTAAGTCAATATCGGCAATATGTTTCAGGTTCAGAACAGCGCCAACCCTAGAAAAAATCAGATCTTTGTTTTCAATCAAGATTTTGGCAACACCCGTACCCACCGTTCCGCAGCCGAGCAAACCCACATTGATTGTTCTCATGTTAATTCCCAGACAGGATTGACATCCTGATTGAACAAAAACAGTCAATCGGATGTTATCGGTTCTTCATGCGATATCCCGCACAGTTCGCGCAGACTACAAGACCTTTCGAATACCCCTTATGGCCTGGTTGATGCGCATATTGTTTTCTATCAAGGCAAACCGCACGTAATCATCTCCGTATTCGCCAAATCCCAGACCCGGCGAAACCGCCACGCCGGCTTCATTGATGAGCATTTTTGCAAATTCCACGGATCCCATTTCTATGTATTTATCCGGAATTCTGGCCCATACAAACATGGTCGCTTTTGGACTTTCTATTTCCCATCCCACACGCTGGAGTCCGGATATCAGGGCATCTCTACGCGTTTTATAGGTGTCGCAGATTTCTTTAACGCACTCCTGCGGTCCGTTCAAGGCAATGATGGATGCAATCTGAATCGGCTGGAAAATTCCATAATCCAGATAACTTTTTATCCTTCGAAGGGCGCCCACAACCTCTTTGTTACCCACACAGAAGCCCACCCGCCAGCCCGGCATGCTGTAACTTTTGGAGAGTGAAAAAAATTCCACTCCTACGTCTTTGGCGCCTTTGACCTGAAGAAAACTAGGCGGCTTATAGCCGTCAAATGCAAGGTCCGCATAGGCAAAATCGTGGACGATCATGATGTCGTGTTCCTTGGCATAATCCACGATTTTTTCGAAAAACTCGATGTCCACAACTTCCGTGGTCGGATTGTGCGGGTAGCTGATAATCAAAACCTTGGGCCTCGGCCAGGTCTGCCGTGTGGCGTGCATCAGGTTATCGAAAAAATCGTTGCCAGGACCGACGGGTATTCCCCTTACATCGCCTCCGGATATAATCGCAGAGTAAGGGTGGATAGGGTAGGTCGGGTTCGGCGTGAACACCACATCTCCAGGGCGAATGGTAACAAGGATAAGATGGGATATTCCTTCTTTGGCGCCGATAGTGGCGATGGCTTCAGTGTCGGGATCGATGTCGACGTCATATCTGCGTTTATACCAGTCTGAAATTGCCATTCTCAGTTTGGTAATGCCCATGGATGCAGAATATCGATGATTTTGCGGTTTTTGGGCGGCCTCAGTCAGTTTATCTACAATGTGCTGTGGTGTGCCGATGTCGGGATTTCCCATTCCAAGGTCAATAATATCCTTTCCGGCGTGTCTGGCCTCCATTTTAATCTGGTTAACGGTTGCAAATACATACGGTGGAAGTCGATCGAGCCTGGCAAAAGTTTTCATAACAATACCCTCTTTAAAGTGATTGTTTTCAAAATTTAAAGGCAAGTTTTGCATCTTTATTTACAATACTAAGCATCTCATGTCAAAAAATTTGTTTTGACTTTTAAATGAACACGAATTAATTTTTTCTTTTAACATTGATCGCCGAATTAATTAAAAGGACTAAACATGACAAAACCACTGACGTATGCGGATGCAGGAGTTGATATTGATAAAGCCGACGAATTTGTCGGATGCATTAAAAAAATTGCCAAACAGACCTTCAGGTCAGGCGTTATCAGCGAAATCGGGGGGTTCGGCGGGATGTTCTCACTCAACATCGCCAGCATGGAAAGTCCGGTTCTCGTCAGTTCCACAGATGGTGTTGGAACCAAACTCAAAATCGCTTTTATGATGGGAAAACACGATACCATCGGCATCGATCTTGTTGCTATGTGTGTGAATGATATCGTCGTTCAGGGGGCAAAACCCCTGTTTTTCCTCGATTACCTCTCCATGGGAAAACTTGAAACCAAAACCGCCACGGATGTCATCACTGGTATCGGTGAAGGATGCCGGATGGCCGGGTGTGCCCTTATCGGCGGGGAAACCGCAGAAATGCCGGGATTTTATAAAGATAATGAATATGATCTTGCCGGTTTTGTGGTGGGGCTTGTTGAAAACGACAAAATAATCGACGGCTCGGGAATTCATGTTGGTGATCAACTCATCGGAATTTCGTCCAGTGGGCTTCACAGCAATGGATACTCTTTGGTACGAAAGGTCTGTTTTGAGATTCTCGGATTGAAGATCGACACATATGTAGCGGAACTCGGCCGAACCATCGGTGAAGAACTCCTTACTCCGACAAGGATATATTCTGAGACCATTCACAGCATTATCAAAGATCTGCCTGTTTTTGGACTTGCCCATATTACCGGAGGAGGAATTACAGATAATATTATTCGAGTTATTCCGGAAGGGTGTGATGTTGTCTTGCGTAAAAACAGTTGGGATGTGCCGCCTGTGTTCACATATTTGAAGCAGGCCGGCAATATATCCGAAAAAGAAATGATGCGGACGTTTAACAATGGCATCGGTTTGGTTGCCGTTGTTCATGAAGAGAGTGCCCAGGAAATTCTGGATCGTCTCATCGCCATGAAAGAGAACGCTTTTTTTATTGGAGAGGTTGTGGAACGAAAGGGGACAAAAGAGCGGGTTCAGTGGGTGTGAAAATAGATAATGAAACTGAAAATCGACCATACCGACAATAAACAGGGCATTCTAAATATTAAAAACCCATTCTTAAAGCTGTTGAAATGGGTTGGGAACGCACAGAAAGGAAAAACCGTCTGCAAAAGCTGAGCAGCGAAAAAAGCCGGTGCCGGGAGTGCAACGGGAAAAACAAAACAGAAATGATTATTCTCGGCATTGAAACATCCTGCGATGAAACCGCTGCCGCTGTTGTTGCTGACGGCAATAAAATACTATCTTCCGTTATATCGTCCCAGATCGCCGTACATTATCCCTACGGCGGCGTTGTGCCTGAGCTGGCTTCAAGGAAACATATTGAAGCGATTGCACCGGTGGTCAACACGGCAATATCTGATGCAGGTATTGATTCAAAAGCCCTTGGTGCCGTTGCGGTGACCCGTGGACCCGGACTCGTGGGTGCATTGCTGGTGGGATTCTGCTTTGCCAAGGCGTTTTCATTTGCACTGGAAATCCCCTGGGTGGGCATCAATCACCTTGAAGGTCATATCAATTCCGTGTTTTTAGAATCAGATCCGCCGCCGTTTCCCTTTGTCGCACTTCTTGCCTCCGGCGGACATACCAGCATCTACCATGTCACTTCTCACACCAGATATGAACTTATGGGACAGACAAGAGATGATGCCGCCGGAGAAGCCTTTGATAAGGTGGCCAAAATGCTCGGCCTCGGCTATCCGGGCGGTGCAGTCATCGACCGGCTCGCCAAAAAGGGAGCGCCTAAAAATATTTCCTTTCCCAGACCGTTTATAGATAAATCAACCTTTGATTTTAGTTTCAGCGGACTTAAAACCGCTGTAAGGCGATATATTCAGATCCATAGTGATGACTACTTGCACCGGATCCCCGATATTGTGGCTGGATTTCAAGAGGCAGTGGTGGATGTTTTGACATATAAAATTGTTCATGCTGCAATGGCCAAAGGATGCGACCATGTTGCTGTGGTGGGCGGTGTGGCTGCAAACAACCGATTGAGGGAAAAGATCAGACATGATGCCGAACGCAAAGGGTTGACGGTTCATATTCCTTCGGTCGAGCTTTGCGGCGATAATGCCGCCATGATTGCCGCCATCGGATACCACTATTTAAAAAATGGCGTCGTGACCGGTCTGGGAGATGATGTGTTTTCGAGGGTAAAGATATAATATGGTTATTACCGGATTCGCTTTTCCGATTCTTCTGTAAACGTTCCGAATGATACCCTTGACTTGTTTGGACAAAAAGGGGAATAATATGGACGAATTCGTAAAGACCGGAGCACAATAAAGAACAGGATATTCAGGCTAAAGGAACAGAGACTCTTGAAAGTAATAATAGTTGGTGCCGGTGAAGTCGGGTTTCATATTGCAAGTCATCTGGCCCGAGAAAACAAAAATGTTGTTGTTATTGACAAGGATCCCGCTGCTATTCGACGAGTATCTGATAATATTGATGTTCAGGTCGTCATCGGGTCCGGAAGCAGCCCTGTGGTTTTAAAGGAAGCCGGTATCAAAGAGGCAGAAATACTCCTTGCAGTCACAGACAGTGATGATACCAACCTTGGCGCATGCCTGGTCTCAAACCTGATTTCTCCAGCAACAAAGAAATTGTGTCGCATCCGGTATGCCGACTATGATGAATATCATGAGGCATTAAGGGAAAATGCGCCACATATCGACACGATTATCAATCCGGAGATCGAAGTTGTAAAGAAAATTTTCAGGCTTATGAGTGTGCCCGGCGCGGTGGAAGTCAACGATTTTGCCGATGGTCGGGTTGTATTTATTGGGATATATCTAGACGAATTTGCAAAACTGTCCGGTGTTCGTCTTTCTGACATTTATGCCAAGACCGGAAAACAAAGTCCACTTATTGCTGCCGTTGTTCGAGATGAAGAGCTGATTATACCTAGGGGAAATCACAAGCTCAAAGCAGGAGATCTGATCTATTTTATCAGTGAAAAAGAGAAACTGATTGAATCCCTGTCGATTTTTGATAAAAACGTTGAGCCCATTGGCCGAGTGATGATTGTCGGGGGCGGGAGCATCGGATTCAGGCTGGCTTCTCTGCTTGAAGAGAATTCCATCTCTACCAAAATAATTGAAAAGAACCCGGATCGGTGTGCAGAACTTGCTGAGAAGCTGAATAAGGCTGTTGTTCTTCACGGTGACGGTTCTGATCAAGAGCTGCTGAGGGAAGAGAATATTCAGGATATGGATGTTGTGGTTACCCTGACAAACGATGAGGAAACCAATATTTTAACATCTCTTCTTGCCAAGCGGATGGGGGCATCCAAAATTATTACAAAGGTTAGCAAGTTCAGTTACATTCCTTTGATATCGATGATCGGTTTAGAGCAGGTTGTGAGCCCGAGACTTTCTGCCATCAATACCATTTTGCAGCATATACGTGTGGGCAAGGTGCTTGCGGCCAAATCCATTATAGACGAGCAGGCTGAAGTGATGGAAGCTGTAGCTCTGGAAACTTCTGACATCGTGGGTAAACCCATAAGGGAAATTTCCATTCCGAAAGGGGCTCTGGTCACCGGTATCATGCGCAAGGATACTGTCATTATCCCCACTGGTGAGAGCGTCATCGAGCCCAATGACAGGATCATCATTTTTGCAAAAAAACAAGCCATCCCCGAAATCGAAAAAATCCTTGCAGTAAAACTGGAGTTTTTTTAAATGCGCTGGTCTTTTATCCTGAATATTGTCGGGATGCTCGTCATTTTTTTGGGGATTTGTATGATATTTCCCCTTTTTTTTGGACTTTACTTCAAGGATCAAAGTATTATTCCGCTGGCACAATCCATGGGAATCACCATTGGTTCCGGTTTGTCCCTTGTTATTTGTTTCAGGAGGACAAAAGTAGAACATATCAGCCATCGTGAAGGAATGGCTATTGTCGCCATCGGTTGGACTGCCATAGGGTTTTTCGGGGCATTTCCGTTTTATCTGGGGACTGAATTCAGTACATTTGTGGACGCGTTTTTTGAATCCGTTTCCGGATTTACCACAACAGGATCATCGATTTTAACCAATATAGAGGCGGTATCAAAAGGACTCCTTTTCTGGCGAAGTTTTATCCAATGGCTTGGGGGAATGGGAATCATTGTCTTATCCGTGGCGATTCTTCCTTTTTTGGGTGTTGGCGGCATGCAGCTCTATAAGGCAGAAGTTCCGAGTCCCGTTCCGGACAAGCTTAAGCCTCGCATCAGAGATACGGCTACAGTTCTCTGGAAGGTTTATGCGCTCATTACCCTGGCCCAGGTCTTTCTTCTTATGATGGGGGGAATGGATTTTTATGATGCTCTCTGTCATGCCTTCACAACAATGCCGACCGGCGGATTTTCAACCAAAAACGCTTCCATCGCCCATTATAACAGTGTCTATTTTGATACGGTAATCATTATCTTTATGCTCCTGGCCGGAATTAATTTTTCGCTTCATTATCAGTTTCTAAGGGGAAAACCACTTGCATTCTGGCGGGATTCGGAGTGCCGGTTTTTTCTCGGTTCGGTGTTAATTTTAATTGTTATCGTGACATTCAATATTTATGGAACAGTATACGAAACCATGGGTCAAGCCTTTCGATATGGGGCTTTCCAAGTGGTTTCAATTGTTACCACTACCGGTTATGCCACAGCCGATTATGAACTATGGCCTTCCATGTCCCAGCTTATCCTGCTGCTATGCATGTTTTTAGGGGCATCGGCGGGTTCAACCGGCGGCGGAATGAAATGTCTCCGCGTCATGCTCGCTCTTAAATACTGCTATAAAGAACTTTTTTCCCTGATCCATCCCCGTGCGGTCAAGCATATAAAAATCGGGGGAGTGTCTGTCCACGAAGATGTAATTCGCAGTGTGCTGGGTTTTATGGGGCTTTACGTCGGATTGTTTGCTTTTTCCTCTGTACTGATTGCGAGCATGGGGGTTGATTTGGTTACCTCGGTTGCTTCAGTTGCCGCTACCATCGGAAATATAGGGCCCGGTCTCGGGATGGTAGGTCCGACGGACAACTTTGCCCAGATGCCCTATCTGGGCAAATGGGTGCTCATATGGTGCATGCTTCTGGGAAGGCTTGAGATATATACGGTGATCATCCTTTTCGTGCCGGAATTCTGGCGAAGATAAACTATCCCCATAAATATAACCCTAAAAATCTTCCAATTTTATTTACAATTAGTTACAGAAATCAGCCTAATGGCAACTAATTAGTGTCCATCCATGAATCCAAAATGAACACAATGGATGGACACTAACTAAAAAAGCCCCTGGA
>Ga0102956_1000731_pt1 | contig 11459 bp, 8 predicted proteins | sample SalPonF2_A_D2_MG_FD_84515 | JGI IMG/M metagenome (GOLD analysis project Ga0102956, IMG submission 84515) | Salt pond soil microbial communities from South San Francisco under conditions of wetland restoration - Salt Pond MetaG SF2_A_D2_MG ...
AGTCAGATGTAGCGGACCTTGACGATTTCGTAGGTGCGAATGCCACCCGGCGCCTGCACATCCACCACATCGTCTACCTGCTTCCCGATCAGGGCCCTCGCAATCGGTGAGCCGATCGAGATTAACCCGTGCTTTATATCGGCCTCGTCTTCGCCAACGATCTGATAGGTAATCTCTGAACCATCGTTGTCGTCGAGCAGATCGACGGTGGCGCCGAAAACCACTCTGCCGCCGGCATCGACCCGCGTCACGTCAATGATCTCGGCGAGCGAAAGCTTGGCTTCGATCTCCTTGATCCGGCCCTCGATAAATCCCTGCTGTTCCTTGGCAGCGTGGTATTCGGCGTTCTCCTTGAGATCACCGTGTGCGCGCGCCTCTGCAATCGCTTTGATTACAGTCGGCCGGTCGACGCTTTTCAGCCGCTTGAGTTCGTCTCGCAACTTCTCCGCGCCGCGCGCGGTCAGCGGGACTCTGTTCATACACTCATCTCCCGATGCAAATCCTGCAGCCGATTCACCTCGACGTCGTCAATGTGATCGAGTGCGTCGCAGGTCGCCTTTGCGGCTGAAATTGTCGTGTAGTACGTGACCTTGTAGTGAACGGCCTCGGCCCGGATCGATTGCGATTCCGTGATCGCCTGCTTGCCTTCCGTAGTGTTGACGATCAGGCTCACTTCGCCATTTTTGATCATATCCACGATGTGCGGTCGTCCCTCGCGGACCTTGTTGGCGCGCCGGCACCGCACCCCGGCTTCCTCCAGCGCGTCGGCCGTCCCGTGGGTACCTACAATTTCAAAACCCCGGCCCACCAGGCTTTGCGCAAGCTCGACGGCGGCCGGCTTGTCGCGATCGCGAACCGACAGCAGCGCCGTACCAGATAACGGCAACACCACGCCTGACGCAAGCTGTGCCTTGGCGTAGGCCTCGCCGAAAGTTCGCCCGGTGCCCATCACCTCGCCGGTCGATTTCATCTCCGGACCCAGGATCGGATCGGAATCGGGGAATTTCGAAAACGGGAATACCGACTCCTTCACCGCAAAGTAAGGCGGCGCTTCAGGGCTCTTGACCCCTTGCTTGAGCAAGGACTGCCCTGCCATGACGCGTGCGGCAATTTTCGCCAGCGGCATGCCGACCGCCTTGGAAACGAAAGGCACCGTTCGCGACGCGCGCGGATTCACCTCGAGCAGGTAGATAATTCCGTTCTGGATAGCAAACTGGGTGTTCATCAGGCCCCTGACATCGAGACCGCGAGCAAGCAGCCGGACCTGCTCCGCCAGTTCATCCTGGACGGTGGCCGAGAGCGTGTTCGGTGGCAGGCTGCAGCCAGAGTCACCGGAGTGCACACCGGCCTGTTCGATGTGCTCCATGATGCCGCCGATCAGGACGTCCTTGCCATCGCAAATGGCGTCGACATCTACCTCTACGGCCTGGTCCAGAAAGCGGTCCAGCAACACCGGGCTGTCGTTGGAGACGCTGACCGCATCGCGCATGTAAACACGCAGATCATCCTCTCCGAACACGACCTCCATCGCCCGCCCGCCGAGTACGTAGGAAGGGCGCACGACCAGCGGATACCCGACCTCCTGCGCCATTGCAACGGCTTCTTCGGTCGTCCGGGCCGTGCGGTTAGGCGGTTGCTTGAGTTCCAGTGAGTCAACCAGTTTCTGGAAACGCTCACGATCCTCCGCGAGGTCGATGCAATCCGGTGTCGTGCCGATTATCGGCGCGCCTGCTTGTTCCAGAGCGGCGGCGAGTTTGAGCGGAGTCTGGCCACCGAACTGCACGATCACTCCCTCCGGTTTTTCCAGATCGACAATCTCCAGAACGTCCTCGAGGGTCAGCGGTTCGAAATAGAGCCGGTCCGATGTGTCGTAATCGGTGGACACGGTTTCCGGATTGCAATTGACCATGATGGTCTCGAAGCCGTCGTCCCGCAGCGCCAGAGCGGCATGGACACAGCAATAATCGAATTCGATGCCCTGCCCGATTCGGTTTGGGCCACCGCCGAGAATCACGATTTTGCGTTTGTCGCCGGGCGCGGCCTCGCACTCGTCGTCGTAGGTCGAGTACATGTAGGCCGTCGCAGTGGCGAACTCCGCCGCACAGGTATCCACGCGTTTGTAGACCGGCCTGAGATCGTATTCATGGCGTAATGCACGCACCTCGCGCTCGTAAGTGCCAACTACGGATGCCAGCCGGCTATCAGAAAAACCTTTCCGTTTGAGCCTCCGCAACCAGGCGCGATCGACATCGGCGAGCGTTACCTCTGCAAGGGCGCGTTCCTCGGCAATCAGATCCTCGATCTGATGCAGAAACCAACGGTCAATATTGGTCAGCTGTGCCACGGCATCGAGCGTGTATCCGTGCCGAAACGCATCGGCAACGAAAAAAATGCGGTTACCGCCGGGCGCCCGCAGTTCATGCTCCAGCGCATTTCGATCGTCGTCCGTGCTCAGATCGTCGATGTGCGGTGTCAACCCGTCAGTGCCTATTTCAAGACCGCGTAGCGCCTTCTGTAAGGACTCCTGGAACGTGCGCCCGATCGCCATGACTTCGCCGACACTCTTCATCTGCGTGGTCAGCCGGGTGTTGGCATTAGCGAATTTCTCGAATGTGAAGCGCGGTATTTTCGTTACGACGTAGTCGATGCTGGGCTCGAAAGATGCCGGTGTCGCACCACCAGTGATCTCGTTCTTCAGTTCGTCCAGGGTGTAGCCGACGGCAAGTTTTGCCGCAACCTTGGCGATCGGGAACCCGGTTGCCTTGGATGCCAGCGCGGAAGAACGCGAGACGCGCGGATTCATCTCAATGACGATCAACTCGCCGTCCGCCGGATTCACGGCAAACTGCACGTTCGAGCCGCCGGTATCGACCCCGATCTTGCGCAATACCGCGATCGATGCATCGCGCATCATCTGGTATTCCTTGTCGGTGAGCGTTTGCGCCGGCGCCACGGTTATCGAATCGCCGGTATGAACGCCCATCGGGTCGAAGTTCTCGATCGAACAGATAATGATGCAGTTGTCCTTGCAGTCGCGGACAACCTCCATCTCGAATTCCTTCCAACCGAGCACGGAGGTCTCGAGCAGGACCTCGGTAGTCGGAGAAAGGTCCAGGCCATTGGCAACAATCGTCTCGAACTCCTCGCGATTGTAAGCAATGCCGCCGCCACTGCCGCCCATCGTGAACGACGGCCGGATGATGGTTGGAAACCCGATTTCGGCCTGGATCGCCAGCGCGTCTTCCATACTGTGCGCGACCGCGGCCTTCGGCACCGAAAGGCCAATCTCCTGCATGGCATTGCGAAAAAGCTCGCGATCCTCGGCCATGTCAATGGCTTCACGCGATGCGCCGATCAGTTCTACACCGTGTTGCGCGAGTACACCCTCGCGGCTCAGATCGAGCGCACAGTTCAATGCGGTCTGACCGCCCATCGTCGGCAACAGCGCGTCCGGTTGCTCTTTCTCGATAATCCGCGCCAAGGTTCGCCAGTGGATTGGCTCGATATAGATCGAGTCCGCAGTCTCCGGATCAGTCATGATCGTGGCGGGGTTGGAATTGACGAGGATGACCCGGTATCCCTCTTCGCGCAGGGCCTTGCATGCCTGGGCCCCGGAATAATCGAACTCGCATGCCTGGCCGATAACGATCGGGCCGGCACCGATGATCAAAACGCTCTGCAAATCCTTCCGCTTAGGCATAAGAAAGTCCGCCGGTGGCGCCAATAATTGAATAATTCACTTTATATTTATACTGTAAAATATTGAATATACTTAATTAGCCAGCACGACTGTGCTGTTCGCCGGGTGACGAAAACCCGGCTCTCGCTTTCAGCATCTGCTTGAGAAAGCGTTCGAACAAAGCCGTGAGGTCACGCGGCCCCGGGCTCGCCTCGGGATGCCCCTGGAATCCGAAGGCCATGCAATCAGTTCGCTCTATTCCCTGTAACGAGCCATCAAACAGTGAGCGGTGCGTGGCGACGAGATTGTCCGGAAGGCTCGCCTCATCGACTGCAAAGCCATGGTTCTGGCTGGTAATCATTACGCGCCCACCGGCGAGTTCCTGGACCGGATGGTTGGCGCCGTGGTGACCGAACTTCATCTTGACGGTACTCGCACCACTAGCAAGCGCCAGAAGCTGGTGACCCAAACATATGCCAAAGATCGGCAGGCGTTCCTCCAGTAGTCTGGAGATGGCCGCAATCGCATAATCGCAAGGCTCCGGATCACCGGGACCGTTCGAGAGAAAGACCCCATCGGGCGCCAGGCGCAGAATGTCCTCTGCGGTCGTCGTAGCCGGAACGACCGTCATACGGCAACCGTAATCGGAGAGAATACGCAGAATATTGCGCTTGATGCCGAAATCCATCGCCACCACGTGGAGACGCTGGGTCCTGCCCGGTGTGCGTTCGACACGCGGCCACAGCGTGCCGTCATTCCACTGGTAGGGCTCTCGCGTACTGACCACCTTGGCGAGGTCCATTCCCTTGAGGCCGGGAAATTCGCGCGCCTTCACAAGGGCCTGTTCAGGATCGCTGGTGCCGGCGTGGATGCAACCATTCTGCGCACCCTTCTCACGCAGAATCCGGGTCAGCTTGCGGGTATCGAGATCCGCAATTGCCACCAGCCCGCTACCGCGGAGAAAAGTCTCGAGAGAGTATTCAGCGCGCCAGTTGTTATAAGCAATTGGCAGATCCCTGATCACCAGGCCCGCCGCATGCACTTTCGCTGACTCCATGTCCTCGCTGTTGGTTCCGGTATTGCCGATGTGGGGATAGGTGAGCGTGACAATCTGGCGGCTGTAGGAAGGATCAGTCAGTATTTCCTGGTAACCGGTCATCGCGGTATTGAAAACCACCTCGCCATCGGAAATGCCTTCAATGCCGATCGATACACCGTCGAAAACGGTACCGTCTGCAAGGGCCAGAACGGCTGGCGTCGTCATGATCCGATCTCCTTCTGTTTCGGCAACTCCTGCTCCAGCGCGGGGGGCTCGCTCAACCCGCCCGGCGCGGAGATTCTGGAGGCCGAGTGATATCGCCGGACGACATCAGCCGGACCCGGTATTTACGCTATCTAGACCTTGGTGGGGAGAGCCCTCGCGCCATGCCACCTGCGCGTCCACCGAGTCGGACCCCGGCCAACCCGGCACGCGGCGAATTGTATCGGAGCGCAGCTTTGGCTGTCCATGTACCGTTACAGACCGAGGGCGTCACTCATGTCATATCGCCCGCTACTTCGGGCGGCCAGCCAGCAGGCCGCATGGATGGCGCCAACGGCAAAGGTCGAGCGGTTACTAACCCGGTGCGCGAGTTCGACCCTTTCCCCGCTCCCGGCGAAGATGACGGTATGCTCGCCGGCGATGTCGCCGCCACGGATCGACGAATAGCCAATCTCGCCTTTTTTGCGCAACTCCGCGCTCCCTGCCGGTCGCACGTGTGGCGGCGGCAGCGACTCGTCGCCCCGGGCCGCCGCTATCGCGTGGCCCAATTGCAACGCCGTACCTGACGGGATATCGCGTTTGCCGGCGTGGTGCGCTTCGACAATCTCCACGTCGAACTCCCCACCGAGACTCTCCGCCGCTATCGCCGCCAGCCGGCTTAGCACCGCGACTCCGATACTCGTGTTGGCGGCAACGAGGACGGGTATCCGTTTCGCAGCGGCATCAATAGCCGCGCGCGCATCCTCGCCGAAGCCGGTCGTGCACACGACAACCGGGACCGAGCGTTGCGAGCAGGCGGTGACAACCTGCGCGGTCGCGTCAGGCAGCGTGAAATCGATCGCTACATCAGCGTTGGCGAGGGCCTCGTCGAGTGAAGATGTGACGAGCGCGGTATGGCTGGTGTCGGCAAGCAAATCACCCACCGCTGAACCCAGCATCTCATTCGAAGGCGATGCCAGCGCTCCGCTAAGCAGGCACCGCTCCGAGCCCTCCAGCGCCCGTGCAACTGCACTGCCCATCCGGCCGGTGATGCCGAGGACGGCAATTTTTAGCACCGCTGCTCTCCCACGGGGCGACAATCAGGAACCGATATTCTCGAAGAACCGTTTCACGCCGTCCAGCCAGCCGCGTTCTTTCGGACTGTGGCTCACCTTGCTGCCGCGCAACGAGGCTTCAAATTCTCGTAACATGTCTTTCTGCTGATTCGTCAGATTGACCGGCGTCTCAACTACCATGCGGCAAAACAGGTCCCCGGTTCCACCGCCACGCACCGGCTTCACGCCTTTGCCTCGCAGCCTGAAGACTCGCCCCGACTGGCTTTCGGAAGGAATCTTCACGGACACTTCGCCGTTGAGCGTGGGGACGTCGACCTCGCCGCCCAGCGCGGCGGTCGAAAAACTCACCGGGATTTCGCACGACAGGTCCCGTCCTGCCCGTTCGAAAATCGGATGGGGTTCAACCGCGATCTCGACAAAGAGGTCACCGCCGGGCCCACCGCCCTGACCCGCCTCACCCTCGCCTGCAAGCCTGATTCGGTCGCCGTTGTCGACACCCGCGGGCACCTTGACCGCCAGGGTCTTGACGGTCCGCTTGCGCCCCTGGCCGTGGCAATCCGCGCACGGGTCCTCAATGGTCTTGCCGCTACCCCGGCACGAAGGGCAGGTTTGCTGAATCGAAAAGAAGCCTTGCTGCATCCTGACCTGACCGCGTCCCTGGCAGGTCTCGCAGGTAACCGGGGATGAGCCCGGTGCCGCACCGTCGCCGCCGCAGGTGTCGCAACCGGTCAGCGTCGGGATATCGATCGAAACGTTGTCACCGAACACTGCCTGTTCGAGAGTCAGCTCAAGTGAGTACCGCAGGTCAGAACCGCGATATGCTCCGCCGCGTCCGCGCCGACCGCCGCCGAAAATGTCGCCAAAAACATCGCCGAAAATGTCGCCGAACACATCACCTGCGCCAAACCCACCGGCACCGCCCGCACCGGGATCGACACCGGCATGGCCAAACTGATCGTAAGCTGCGCGTTTCTGGCCATCGCTGAGTATCTCGTAGGCTTCCTTCGCCTCTTTAAACTGGTCTTCCGAATCCTTGCTGTCGGGATTTCGATCCGGATGATGCTTCATGGCTAGACGCCGGTAAGCCTTCTTTATGTCTGAAGCAGAGGCATCGCGCGCTACGCCCAGCACCTCATAGTAGTCGCGTTTGGCCATGCCGAATGATCCTTAACCAATCAACTCGAAAACGGAAACGGCTGCCGGACTAATGCCCGGCAGCCGCCTTGTCACACTCGCACCGAAGACTCACGCATCCTTTGCCTTGTCTTCCTTCACTTCCTCGAACTCGGCATCGACGACGTCGTCGCCACCCGCCGGGCCCTGGGCGCCAGCGCCGGCCTCTTCAGAACCGGCCGACTTCGCCTGTTCCTCGTAGATTCGTTGCGCCAGACCGGCTGAGGCTTCCGCCAAGGCTTTCGACTTCGCCTCGATTTCGTCCTTGTCCTCGGCTTTCAACGCCTCTTTCAAAGACTCAATTGCGGCTTCGATGCTTTTACGCTCATCGTCCTGAACCTTGTCGCCAAGATCGGCCAGCGATTTCTCACTCGCATGGACAAGCGCATCCGCCTGATTGCGCGATTCGACGGTTTCGCGGAACTTGCGATCCTCTTCCTCGTGCGCCTCGGCATCCTGAACCATGCGGTCGATTTCGTCGTCCGACAGCCCGCTCGAGGCCTTGATCACGATATTCTGCTCCTTGCCGGTCGCCTTATCCTTGGCCGACACATTCAGAATACCGTTGGCATCGATATCGAAGGTAACTTCGACCTGCGGCATACCGCGCGGGGCGGGCGGAATATCCGTCAGATCGAACCGACCCAGAGACTTGTTGTCCAGCGCCCGATCGCGCTCGCCCTGGAGCACATGGATCGTCACGGCAGTCTGGTTGTCATCCGCGGTGGAGAACACCTGATTGGCCTTGGTCGGGATAGTCGTATTCTTCTCGATCAACTTGGTCATTACGCCGCCGAGAGTTTCGATACCCAGCGAAAGCGGTGTGACGTCGAGGAGGAGAACGTCCTTGACGTGGCCAGCCAGCACACCGGCCTGGATTGCGGCACCAACGGCGACCGCCTCGTCCGGGTTGACGTCCTTGCGCGGCTCCTGGCCAAAGAAATCCTTCACCGCCTCCTGTACTTTCGGCATACGCGTCTGGCCGCCCACCAGGATGACGTCATCGATATCGCTGACCTTGAGCGCGGCGTCTTTCAGTGCAACCTTGCACGGATCGATGGTGCGCGAGATCAGGTCCTCGACGAGCGACTCGAGCTTGGCCCGCGTGAGCTTGATGTTGAGATGCTTGGGACCGCTCGCATCCGCAGTGATGTAAGGCAGATTGACTTCGGTCTGCTGCGACGCCGACAACTCGATCTTGGCCTTTTCCGCAGCCTCCTTCAGACGCTGCATCGCCAGCGGATCCTTCCGAATATCGATCCCGCTTTCCTTGTTGAACTCGGCCGCGAGGTAATCAATGATCCGTTTATCGAAGTCCTCGCCACCGAGGAACGTGTCGCCGTTCGTCGCGAGCACCTCGAACTGGTGTTCGCCATCGACTTCCGCGATCTCGATGATGGAGATATCGAACGTACCGCCACCAAGATCGTATACCGCGATCTTGCGATCGCCACGCTGCTTGTCGAGCCCATAGGCCAAAGCCGCGGCGGTCGGTTCGTTGATGATCCGCTTGACTTCCAGACCGGCGATCCGGCCAGCGTCCTTGGTGGCCTGGCGCTGCGAATCGTTGAAATACGCAGGTACCGTGATCACCGCTTCCTTGATTTCCTCGCCAAGGTAGTCTTCCGCGGTTTTCTTCATCTTCATCAGCACCCGCGCGGAAACCTCCGGCGGTGCCATTTTTTTGCCGTTGGCCGTAACCCAAGCGTCGCCGTTATCGGCCTTGACGATGTCATACGGCACCATGTCGATGTCTTTTTGTACGACCTCGTCGTCGAAGCGACGCCCGATAAGGCGTTTTACCGCAAACAGGGTATTGGTCGGATTGGTGACGGCCTGGCGTTTCGCCGCCTGGCCGACAAGGACCTCATCGTCCTTGGTAAAGGCGACGATCGACGGTGTCGTGCGATCGCCTTCGCTGTTCTCGACCACCTTCGGTTTGCCGCCATCGATGATGGCCACACAAGAATTAGTGGTACCGAGGTCTATGCCTATGATTTTGCCCATAGTCGTGTGATCTCCAGAAGGGTTCAAAAATACTCAATGCGGTGTAGATGTGGTCAGCTGGCACGGTTTCAAGCTCTCGCGCCGAAACCTTCGCGTCTGTGAATCACTCGCCCTTCGCCACCATGACGCGGGCCGGGCGCAACAGGCGGTCATGTAACAGATAACCTTTTTGCACGACCTGTACTACGCTGTCCGGCGGCGCATCGGCGGCAGGGACCACGGCCATCGCTTCATGGTGCTGGGGGTCAAATGTCTCACCGAGCGGGTCGACGACGCTGATATTGAATTTCTTCAGCATGTCCAGGGCCAGTTTCAGGGTCGCCCGGTTGCCCTCGGTCAACGATTCCACACCGGCCTGCTCGGCTGCCACCAGGCCCATTTCGACACTGTCGACGACCCCGAGGAGCTCCTTCGCAAACGCCTCGAGCCCATACAGCCTTGCACGCTCGACCTCGCGTGCGCTTCGCTTGCGCAAATTATCGAGTTCGGCGGCTATACGCAGATACTGGTCCCGATTCTCCTCGGCCTGGGCCTCGGCCCTGACCAGGTCCTCGCGAACCTGCTGAAAATCGGTGTGATCTTCGAGACCCGCCCCGGACGTTGCGGCCTGCGGACCCTGGTCGTCGATCTCGGCGCCCGCCCCTGCAGTCATGTCCGGCCTGTTAGCGGTCTGGTCTTCGCTCATCGGTTTGGTCTCCGGCAACAAAGCTGGCCCGCCGCGGCGAGCGTGACGGGCATTCAAAGATAGGTTGTCGGGACTATGGGGTCTGGCTGCGGGATTTCAAGGCCGAACTGAGGAGCCGCGCGGTAATGTCGACGACCGGGATCACCCGATCGTAAGGCATCCGTGTAGGCCCGATTACACCCAGCACCCCGACTACCTCGTCATCGCGGGTATAGGGTGCCGCGACGACGCTGCATTCGCCCAGCACGTCGTAGCCTGATTCATCACCGATGAATATTTGAACGCCTTTCGCCGAAACCGTCCGGTCCAGCAGCCGCAACAGCTCGCGCTTCTCATTGAACACCTGGAACAGCTGCCGCAGTTTGTCGACATCCGAGAGCTCCTGGAGGCCCATCAGGTTCGTCTCGCCGGCCAGCACGTACTCGAGTTCCGCACCCGGCTCGTCCTCGAGCGTTCTTTGCGCCATCGCAATCGCATCGAGCATCAGCCGATTCATGTCCTCGCGGGTCTGGCGCAACTCTTCCAGCAACATCCGCCGCACTTCGTCGAGTTCACGACCAGCGAACTTCTCATTCAGGTAGTTACCCGCCCTGACCAGTTCATTGGCCTCATAATCCCTGTCCATCTGCAGGACACGGTTCTGCACCTCGTGGCTGTTGACCACCATGATGGCAAGTATGCGGCGTTCCGATAGCGGCAGAAATTCGAGCTGGCGCAGCGTGCAATGTTTCGCTTTCGGCAACGTGACCAGACCGGCCAGCCGGGTCAGCGTCGACAACAGGTTGGAGGTCGTCGCTGCCAGCGACTGCGAATCGCTTGCCTCGTTATCGATCTGGACACGCAGTTCCTGCATTTCCGCCCTGCCGACCGGCTGCACCCGCAACAGGGTATCGACAAAAAACCGAAACCCTTTGGCGGTCGGGACCCGTCCAGCCGATGTGTGCGGTGAAACGAGAAAACCGATTTCCTCGAGGTCGGACATGACATTGCGAATGGTCGCGGAACTGAGATCGAGCCCGGACTCCCGCGACAGGGTTCGCGAGCCCACCGGCTGACCGTCACGGATATAACGCTCGACCAGCGTCCGCAACAGGTGCTGGGCGCGCTCGTTGGGCGTAATGTCGTCCTTACTATTCATCATGACGAAATTTTCAGCATCGGCGAGGCCGGCACGGTCAGGGAGACGGCTTTGAGGATTGCAAGCAGTGCCGACCCCTGTCAAGCGCTACCGGCACAGTTTGGACCGGTCATTGCGGCTACCCTCCCCTTTACCGATGAAACAGGTGCTAGCAGCGACCCAGATCGCATGCTACAAAGGACGCCTATCGGCACAGGTGGACTATGGCGCAGACATTCGATCGGATCGCCGTCGTTGGCAGATTCTCTGACCCTCGGGCCAGCGACTGCCTATCCTTGCTGCTGCCCTTCCTGGCCCAGCGCAAGGTCGACATCTTGTTGTCGCCCGACTCTGGAATCGACCCCGGCGACGTAGCAGTGGAATTTCTCAACGATGAGTCGCTGTTCGCAGCGGCCGATCTGATCATGGCTGTCGGCGGCGACGGCACCATGCTGGATGCCACCCGGCGGGCGGCCGGTCAT
>Ga0102956_1000732_pt1 | contig 11459 bp, 10 predicted proteins | sample SalPonF2_A_D2_MG_FD_84515 | JGI IMG/M metagenome (GOLD analysis project Ga0102956, IMG submission 84515) | Salt pond soil microbial communities from South San Francisco under conditions of wetland restoration - Salt Pond MetaG SF2_A_D2_MG ...
CCGGGGTCCACATCGCCGCTGCGGGTGGCCATCACCAGGCCCTCCAGGGGCGTAAGGCCCATGGTGGTGTCCATGCTGCGCCCCTCCAGCAGCGCGGTGGCCGAGCATCCCGCGCCCAGGTGCAGCAGCACGGCGCGTCGGCCCAGCTGTGCACCCAGTTGGGTGACCGTGTCGGCGCAGGCGATGCCGTGAAACCCGTAGCGCCGCACGCCCGCGTCGCGCCACCGGGACGGGACGGCATAGTGGCGGGCGCGTTCGGGAAGGCCGGCGTGAAAGGCGGTGTCGAAGACCGCCGCCTGGGGCAGCTTCGGCAGCCGCGCCATGCAGGCGTCGATCACTTTGATGGCCGGGGGCAGGTGCACCGGACTGAGGGGCACCAGTTCCGAGAGCTCCTGGAGCAGACTGTCTGTCAGCCAGGCGGTGTGGCGGTGGGGGCCGCCGTGTACCACCCGGTGACCGACCCGTTCGATGCGTTCGCGGTCCGGCAGGCGAGGGAACAGGGCGTCCAGAGCGGCGCCATGATCGGCCATTTCCGTCTCCGCCACCGTTTGCCCGTCGACCGCTACCGTCCCGCGGCTTTCACCCACGCCGCGGGCGGCCAGGCGGGTGATCGGCTCAAGCCTGCCGTCGTCCCACAGATCGAGCTTCAGGGACGACGAACCGAGATTCACTGCCAGAATGCGCATTGCCGTGGCCTGTGCAGGGGATGAGGGATACCGGCGCCGGGTGCGGCGGCCGATGGGGCTCTGGACCCGGTGTTTTCAGCATGGTTCCCCGCGCTGCGCGGATCAAGGGGCCGGATGCGTTGGCGGGGGGGGCGGGGCAGTGGCTCCGGTTCAGTCTGTCTTCAGTCCGCCTCGCCCCGGCGCACCGCTTCCTTGTAGGCCCGGTAATGGGCGGCCATGGTCCCGTAGACGGGCCCCGGCGCGCCGCTGCCCACCGGCCGTTCGTCCAGGCGGGTGACCGGCAGGATCTCGCGGGTGGAACTGGTCAGCCAGACTTCGTCGGCGTCGTGCAGCTGGTCCTGCGGGATGTCCGCTTCGCGGGCGGGGATCCCATGGGCGTCTGCCAGCTCCAGGATCAGGTCGCGGGTGATGCCGGGCAGCAGGGTGGGACCCTTCGGGGGTGTGATCAGGGTGCCGTCGCGCACCACGAACAGATTGCTGGCGGCCCCTTCGGTGGCCAGCCCGTCCCGGATAAGAATGGCCTCGACGGCGCCGGCGTCCACCGCCTGCTGGCGCAGCAGGACGTTGGGCAGCAGGGTGATGGCCTTGATGTGGCAGTGCTGCCAGCGGATGTCGTCCAGGGTGATGGCTGCGACGCCATCCTCGTCCAGTCCGTCCGGCGGTGGGGCGATGGGCGTGCTCATGGCGAACACCGTCGGATTGACCGGGTCGGGAAAATGGTGATCGCGCTTGGCGGCGGTGCCGCGGGTGATCTGCAGATAGACCGACTGGTCCGCGCCCGCATTGCGCGCCACCAGCTCTGCCAGCATGGTCCGCCATTGCTCCGTGGCCATGGGCTCGGGGATGCGGATCCCCGCCAGGCTGGCGGCCAACCGCAGCAGGTGGTGATCGAGGCGGAACAGGCGTCCCCCGTAGGCGGGGATGACCTCGTAGACGCCGTCGCCCAGCAGGAATCCGCGGTCCAGTACGGACACGCAGGCCTGTTCCAGGGGCAGGAAGGAACCGTTCAGAAACACTGTCGCCATGGGCGGTAGTCCGTCAGCCGGCTGTGGGTTGCTTGCGCTTGGGAACGGACTGCCGTGATTGCCGGCACGCCGCGCGCATCCATTGCGGGCAGCAGGACGCGCCCGCAGGAAACCTGCCGCCGGCACATGATGACGTGTACCGCCCGTCAGTGGAAGTACAATCGGGCCTCGTCCAGCATGCGCTGCCAGAGAGAACCCTCGGGTATGTTCTGCAGCGCGACCAGCGGTTCCCGGGCGAGCACCTTGTCCCCCAGTTTGACCTGTACGGTGCCGTAGGGCTTGCCTTTGGTCAGGGGCGCCATCAGGCGATCGTCGACCGTCATGGAAGCGTCGAGGTTGCGGTACTGACCCCGGGGCACCGTGACGTACAGCGTGCTCTTCAGGCCCAGGGGTATCTGGTCCCGGGCGCCTTTCCAGACCCGGGCGTTGGTCAGGGGCTGACCCGCGTCATAGAGCTTGTGGGTGTCGTAGAAGCGAAAGCCGTAGTTCAGCAGCGCTTCACTGACGTCCACACGGGCGTTTTCGCTGTCGGTGCCCATGACCACCGAAATCAGGCGCATGTTCTCGCGCTTGGCGGAGGTGACCAGGCAATAGCCGGCGGCCTCGGTGTGCCCCGTCTTCATGCCGTCCACGGAGGGGTCCCGCCAGAGCAGCTTGTTGCGGTTGTACTGGGTGATGTTGTTCCAGGTGAACTTCTTTTCCGCGTACAGCTTGTAGTACTCGGGAAAGTCGCGGATCAGGGCCCTGGCCACCTTGGCGATGTCCCGGGCGGTGGTGTAGTGCTCGGGGTGGGGCAGGCCGGTGGCATCCACGAAGTGGCTGTTCTTCATGCCCAGCAGCTGGGCCTGGCGGTTCATCATGGCCGCGAACGTCTGTTCGGTGCCGGCCACGTACTCCGCCAGCGCCACGGTGGCGTCGTTGCCCGACTGGGTGATCATGCCCTGCAGCAGGTCCTTCAGGGGCACCTTGGTGCCCACCTGCACGAACATCCGCGAGCCGCCGGTGCGCCACGCATGCTCGCTGATGTGAACGTTGTCCTTCATGTGGATCTGCCCGGCCTCCAGCTCCTTGAACACCACGTAGGCCGTCATCAGCTTGGTCAGGCTGGCCGGCGGCAGGCGCTGGTCGGGATCGTCCTGGGCGATGATCTGGCCGCTGTGGTAGTCCACCACCACATAGCTCTTGGCGCCCACCTTGGGTGCCGCGGGCACCGGCGGCATGGGCTTGGCGGCAGCGGGCCCGCTGGCTCCGTCAGCCGCGGCGTAGGCGGTCTGGCTGGCCAGCGGAACCCCCAGCAGCGTGAACAGCACGAGCAGGGTACGCAACATGATTTTCGTCACCACTTGGATTGTCGAACCGGAGGGTATGCTTCGATGATCAATTGTCCGCGCCCGGCCGTATGTTTGCAATGCGTCAAATCGGCATTTTTGCGCTGCCGCCGGGCGGTCGGAGGCAGGGGGCTCAGTCCACCACCACCTGGGCGTCGTGCACCCCGTATTCGGACAGCGTGTGGGCCATGCGGTCGGCCTGTTCCACCGTCTGCAGCGGGCCGACCTGAACCCGGTAGATCGGTCGCCGGTCATGGTAGCCGCGGGTGATGTGTATGCCCGGCACGCTGGCGTGGCGCAGACGTCCGCGCAGGCGTTCGGCATTGCGGCGGTCCACGAAGGCGCCCACCTGCAGGAACAGGTTCGCGGAACGGGCATGGGACGCCCGCGCCTGGGGTGGATCGGATTTGCGGGCCACCACCGTGGGCGGTGTGGGCTTGTGTGGATTGATGGCCCGGATCACCACCGGCGCCGTGCCCTTGCCCAGCATGCCCAGCTTGGCGGCGGCGGCATAGGACAGGTCGATGATGCGGTCGGGGTGGAACGGGCCGCGGTCGTTGACCCGCACGATGACCTTGCGACCGTTGCGCAGGTTGGTGACCTGCACGAAGGTCGGCAACGGCAGGCGCTTGTGGGCCGCGGTCATGGCGTACATGTTGTAGGGCTCACCGCTGGAGGTGCGCTTGCCCGCGAACTTGGTGCCGTACCACGAGGCGATGCCGCGCTGTACGAACCCCTTCGAGCTCTTCAACACGTGGTAGCGATGGCCGTTGACCACATAGGAGGAAGGATTGCCGTAGCGGCTGCGGGGCTCCACCCGGGGCACGGCGTTGGGAATGTCGCTGACGTCGATGGGATTCGCGGGCGGCCCGTCCTGGGGAGCAAACGGGGTGCTGCACGCCGACAGCACCGCCGACAGACACAGCAAAGCACTCAGACGTCCCAGTGGACGTCGGAAAATAGTCTCGCAAATCAATGCGCTGTCTTTCGCCGTGCACATTCTGGATTAAGTGTGCACGGCGTCGGGGGTAAATGCAAATTCCCCGTTGCCGGACCCGGGGTCGTGCGCAGCCGGTCGGCTGTCGGTCGACCTCAGCGGGGGTGTGCGGCGCTGTCGGCGGCTTCCACGCCCTGCTCGTCCCGGGCCTTGCGGATGGCCTCGCCCAGCTGGTAGACGGCCATGGCGTACAGCGGGCTGTGGTTGTAGCGGGTGATGACGTAGAAGTTGTGCATGCCCAGCCAATATTCTTCGCCATTGCGATTCTGCAGAGCCAGCAGGGTCGCCTGGGGGTCGCCCTGCACCGGCGTCTGCGGCTCGATGCCATAGCCCTTCATGGCCGACAGGCTCATATGGGGCTTGAGACCGCCGTCTAGCAGGGCGCGGTACTTGTCGCCGGTCACCTTCGCTCGGGCGGCGATGGGGGCGCCCGGCGTCCAGCCGTGCACGTGGAAGTAGTTGGCCACGCTGCCGATCACATCGCTGGGGCTGTGCCACAAATCCCGTTTGCCGTCGCCGTTGAAATCCACCGCGTAGCGTCGGTAGCTGCTGGAAATGAACTGCGGGTCGCCCATGGCGCCGGCATAGGAGCCCTTGATGGTGAGGGGGTCCACGCCTTCGTGCCGGGTCAGCAGCAGGAACTGCTCCAGCTCGCTGCGGAAGAATTTCGCCCGCGCCGGGTAGTCGAACGCCAGGGTCGACAGCGAGTCCAGCACCCGATAGCGGCCGGTGTGGCTGCCGTAGCGCGTCTCCACGCCGAGAATGGCCACGATGATCTCGGGTGCCACGCCGTACTTGCGCTGGGCCCGCTTCAGAAGCGCCGCATGGGCATCCCAGAACCGGACCCCCTCGTCGATGCGGCTGCGGGTTACGAAGATCGGTCGGTACTGGTACCAGGGCTTGCTCTCCGCCGGGCGCGTAATGGCGGCGATGATGCTCGGTTCGATGTGGACCTTGCCGAACAGCGCCATCAGATGTGCCCGGTCGAAGTGATACCGCTCGACCATGTGATTGACGAAGTGCTGCACGGCGGGGCGGTCCGCCAACGGCGGCTTTGCGGGGCGTGTGCTGGCGCAGCCGCTCAGGGGAAGCAGGAAGGCGAGCAACAGCGCGAGGCCGGCTCCCACTGTTGCTTTCATGGTTCGACTCCGTGTGCGCATGGCCTACGTAGGCAGCAGTTTTCGGTGGGTGTGTATGGACATGAGAATACCGAAACCGGCCATGAGGGTCACCATGGAAGTGCCCCCATAGCTTATCAGCGGCAGGGGCAGACCCACCACCGGCAGCAGACCGGTCACCATGCCGGTGTTGACGATCACGTACACGAAGAAGGTCAACGCCAGACTGCCTCCCAGCAGCCGCGTGAAGGTGTCCTGGGCCTGGGTGGCAATGTACATGCAGCGGAACACGATGAACAGGTACAGCACCAGCAGCAGCAGAATGCCGATGAGTCCGAACTCCTCGCCCAGCACGGCGAAGATGAAGTCGGTGGCGCTCTCGGGCAGAAAGTCCAGATGGGACTGGGTGCCGTTGAGCCAGCCCTTGCCGTAGATGCCCCCCGAACCGATGGCGATCTTCGACTGGATGATGTGATAGCCGGCGCCCAGGGGATCGCTTTCGGGATTCAGAAAGGTGAGCACCCGCTGACGCTGGTAACCGTGCATGAAATGCCACAGCAGCGGCGCGCAGGCGGCGGCCACCAGCACCAGGATACCCAGCACCCGCCAGCGCAGACCGGCCATGAACAGCACGAAAAAGCCGGCACAGGCGATCAGCAGGGCCGTGCCCAGGTCCGGCTGTTTGGCGATCAGCACCACCGGGACCACGATGATGACGCCGGCCGCCAGCAGCCGGCCGGCCCGGGGCGGCAGGCGCTGATCCGCCAGGTACCAGGCCACCATCATGGGCACCGCGAGCTTCATCATCTCCGAGGGCTGAAAACGCACCACCACCAGATTGAGCCAGCGCTGGGCGCCTTTGCCCACCTCGCCGAATACCAGCACGGCGGCCAGCAGCAGACAGCCGATGCCGAACAGCCAGGGGGTCCATCGGTACAGGATGCGCGGCGGGATCTGGGCGATGACCAGCAGGGTGCCGAAGGCGATGCCCATGCGGATGATCTGGCGCACCACCATGTCCATGTTCTGGTCGCTGGCGCTGTACAGCACCACCAGCCCCACCCCGCACAGCGCGATCAGCGCCGCCAGCAGTGTGGCATCCAGGTGCAGCCGGCGTTGCCAACCGCCGGTTGCGGTTCCTTGCTGGTCGGCGCTCGAGAGGATCATGGTTTGTCGTCCTTCTTACCGCCATTCAGGTAAGTGTTCATGATTTTCAGTGCAATGGGGGCGGCGGCGGAACTGCCGCCGCCGCCGTGTTCCACGATGACCGCGACCGCGATACGCGGGTCGGGGGCGGGGGCGAAGGCGATGAACAGCGCGTTGTCCCGCAGCCGTCGCGCCAGCTCCTTGGGATTGTAGGTCTGCTTCTGTCCGAGTCCGAAGACCTGGGCGGTGCCGGTTTTGGCCGCGATGGTGTAGTCGGCTTCCTTCTTGAGTTGATGGGCGGTGCCGTGGGGGCTGTTCACCACGTCCTCCATCGCCTTGGTGATGAGGTTCCAGTCCTTGGGGTCGCCTTCGGGTACCCGGGGCAGCATGTGGATGGGCGTCGGGTCCAGGTTGCCGTTGGCCGGGTTCTGCTCTGCGGCCACCAGGTGCAGCTGGGCGCGCAGACCTTTTTCGGCCATGGTGGCGGTGGCGGCGGCCAGCTGCAGGGGGGTCACCAGCAAGAAGCCCTGCCCGATGCCCGTGATCAGGGTTTCGCCGGGGAACCAGGGCTGGTGACGGACCCGTTCCTTCCACTGTCGTGAAGGCAGCAGGCCGGGCAGCTCGCCCACCAGATCCACCCCGGTGCGTTTGCCGAAGCCGAACCTGGCGAGGTAATTGTGCAGACGGTCGATGCCCATCTCATGGGCCAGGTTGTAGAAGTACACGTCGCAGGACTGGGTGATGGCCTGCGTTATGTCCACGTTGCCATGGCCCCAGCGCTTCCAGCAGCGGTATTTGTGGCTGCTGCCGGGGAGCTGGTAGTAGCCCGGGCAGAAGGTGGTGGTGTCGGGTTTGGTGACATCGTCCTCCAGACCGCCCAGCCCGACGAACGGCTTGATGGTGGAGCCGGGCGCGTACTGGCCCCGCAGGGCGCGGTTGAACAACGGGCGTCCGCTGTGGTTCTGCAGCGCACGGTAATCCTTGAGCTCGATGCCGTTCACGAACGGGTTGGGGTTGTATTCGGGCATGCTGACCATGGCCAGAATGGCGCCGGTCTTGGGATTGAGGGCGACCGCGGCGCCGGTGTTGTCGCCGAAGGCCTTCTCGGTCACCGCCTGCAGGTGGGCGTCCAGGGTCAGGTACAGGTTGTGCCCGGGCACGGGCGGGGTGCGCGACAGCACACGCACGATGCGGCCTTCGGCGTTGGTCTCCACCTGCTGGTAGCCCACTTTGCCGTGCAGCACCTTCTCGTAACTGCGCTCCACCCCCGTTTTGCCGATGTGGCTGGTGCCACGGTAGTTGGCCTGGTTCACCTCCTGCAGCTCGCGGGCATCGATGCGGCCCACGTAACCCACGGCGTGCACGGCTTCCGGGCCCAGGGGATAGTAGCGGGTGAGCCCGGCCTCCACGTCCACCCCCGGGAAGCGGTAGCGGTTCACGGCAAACCGGGCCACCTCCGCATCGCTCAGGTGAAAGCGCAGGGGAATGGCGTCGAACGGGTGCTTGCGGCGTCGCAATTCGTTGAAGCGTTGGATGTCGATGTCGCGGATGTTGATGATCTTGGACAGCGCCGCGATGGTGGCCTTCATGTTCTTGACCTGCTCGGGAATGATCTCCAGCCGGTAGGACGGCAGGTTCTCGGCGAGCAGCACCCCGTTGCGGTCGTAGATCAGGCCACGGGTGGGCGGAATGGGAAGCAGCTTCACCCGGTTGTCCCGGGACAGGGTGGTGAAGTGCTGGTGGGAGATCACCTGCAGGAAGACCAGGCGCGCGATCAGCGCCAGTACCAGCAGCACACTGATGATCAGCGCCGCCACCGTGCGGCGCATGAACAGCCGGCTTTCCAGCAGGTGGTCTTTGATCTGAATCTGGCGGGCCATTCTCGGGTGCGGTCCGGTCTCGTCAATCCCACGGGGTGCCGGCGCGGCGCCGGGCGGTGGTGCAGGGCATCAGGGGTGCCGGGGGTGTCAACTGACGGCGAAGCGCCGCCGCAGGTTGCGCAGCATGGCGAATATCAGCGGCCACAACACCATGCCGAGCAGCGAAGGCGTCCAATACAGCCAGGACTGGGTCGGGCGTCCCATGATGCCGTTGATCCAGAGCACCAGCAACTGGTTCAACGCCAACAGCACCAGCACGGTGATCGATTGCTGCCATACCGGATACAGGCGTATGCGCTGGTGCAGCTTGAGGGTGAGGTAGGCGACCACCGTAAGGGCCAGGGCGTGTTCGCCCAGCAGCGTGCCGGTGAGCACGTCCATGAGTATCCCGACCACCCAGGCCACGCCGACGCCGACCCGCTCGGGCAGGGCCATGCACCAGTAGATCAGCACCAGCGCCACCCAGTCCGGTCGGGCGATGCGGGCCCAGTCCGGCAGTGGCACGATGGTCAGGGCCATGGCGACCAGAAAGGTCAGTGCGATGATTGCACCGCCATGGTGGCGTACCAGCGTGGTCATTTCGAATGGGTCGCCGCCCGGCGCTTATGGTCAGCGTGGTGCTTTTCCCCTGGCGCGGCGTCGGCCTGGTCCCGGGGTTTGACCCGGTGGTCGCCGGGCCAGACCAGCAACACTTCGCGGCTCTGGTTCAGATGGGCCAGGGGCATGGCGCTGACCTGGGCGAACGGCTGGCCCGGATCCTGTTCGACGGAGGTGACCACGGCGACCGGATAGCCCGGCGGGAAGTGTCGACCGAGGCCCGAGGTCACCAGCAGGTCGCCCTTGCGGATATCGGCGTTGTTGGGCAGATGGGGCAGCTCGAGTCGGTCGATGGCGCCGGTGCCGAAGGCGATGCTGCGCAATCCGTTGCGGTTGACCTGCACCGGAATGGCGGAGTTGGGGTCAGTGATCAGCATGGCGGTGGCGCTCAGCGGACCCACCTGGACCACCTGCCCCATGACGCCGTCGGCATCCAGCAGCGGTTGCCCCTGGTAGACATGCTCCCGGGAACCCTTGTTCAACAGTATCTCGTGCTTGTAGGGGTCCAGATTCACCGACAGAATCTCGGCGATCAGCACCCGTTCGCCCACTTTGAACGACGATTGCAGCAGCTCGCGCAGCCTGATGTTTTCGGCTTCCAGGGCGGACAGCTTCTGCAGCTGGGCCTTGAGCAGCAGACGCTGGGTGCGCAGGCTGGCGTTTTCCTCTTCCAGTTGCCGGCGGGTGGTCAGGTTCTCCTTGATCCACTCACCGGCTTCCACCGGAAAATTCACGACATACTGCAGCGGATAGACCACCACCGACAGGGCCGAACGGACCTGGTTCAGGTGATGCTGGCGGTGATCGACGGTCATCAGCACCACGGACACCAGCACGAAAACCACCAGCCGTGCCGTGATCGAGGGGCCTTGGGTGAAGAGTAACTTTATGGTGATCCTCGCGTCGCAGACTGGGGGCGGGACTGGCCTGAGGGGTTACTCGACCGCGAACAGGTCGCCGCCCTTTTCATCCATCATTTCCAGTGCCCGGCCGCCGCCGCGGGCTACGCAGGTGAGCGGGTCGTCCGCCACCACCACGGGCAGGCCGGTTTCCTCCATCAGCAGCCGATCCAGGTCGCGCAGCAGGGCGCCGCCGCCGGTGAGCACGATGCCCCGTTCAGCCACGTCGGCCCCCAACTCGGGGGGCGTCTGCTCCAGGGCGGTCTTGACCGCACCCACGATGCCGGACAGCGGCTCCTGGAGCGCTTCCAGGATTTCATTGCTGTTGAGGGTGAAACTGCGCGGAACGCCCTGGGCCAGGTTGCGCCCCTTGACTTCGATCTCGCGCACTTCGGTGCCCGGAAAAGCTGATCCGATCTCGTGCTTGATGCGTTCGGCGGTGGCCTCGCCGATCAGGGTGCCGTAATTGCGGCGCACGTAGTTGATGATGGCGTCGTCGAAACGGTCGCCGCCGATACGCACCGAGGAGGAGTACACGATGCCGTTCAGGGAGATCACCGCCACCTCGGAGGTGCCGCCGCCGATGTCCAGCACCATGGAACCCTTGGCCTCGTCCACCGGCATGCCGGCACCGATGGCGGCCGCCATGGGTTCCTCGATCAGGTAGACCTCGCGGGCCCCGGCGCCGGCCGCCGATTCCTTGATGGCGCGCCGCTCCACCTGGGTGGAGCCGCAGGGCACGCATACCAGCACCCTCGGGCTGGGCTTGAAGAAGCGGGTTTCGTGCACTTTGTGGATGAAGTGCTGGAGCATCTTCTCGGTGACCGTGAAGTCGGCGATGACGCCGTCTTTGAGCGGCCGGATGGCGATGATGTTCCCGGGCGTGCGGCCCAGCATGCGCTTGGCTTCAAGACCCACGGCGGCGATACTCTTGGGACCTCCGGGACCGCGGTCCTGGCGGATGGCGACGACTGAGGGTTCGTCCAGGACGATGCCCTGTCCCCGTGCGTAGATCAGTGTATTGGCGGTGCCCAGATCGATGGAAAGGTCATTGGAAAACAGCCCCAGTAAGCGCTTGAACATTTGATGTGAGCCCAGCCGTGGGAAAAATCGACAAAGTACTGTAGCAACGGGGGGGGCTTTGGGCAAGCAGGCAAATGTGCTAACGTTCGCATTTTAACTGGCCTTCGAACCTTCACGGAGTGGTTATGGCGCTGGACCCGTCCGAGGTGCGTAATATCGCCCATTTGGCGCGGTTGGGAATCGACGAACAGGACATCCCCGCGTACGCCCGCAACCTGTCCGATATCCTGGCCTTCGTCGAGCAACTCAATGCGGTCGACACCAGCGACATCGCACCGCTGGCCCATCCCCTGGACGCGACCCAGCGGCTGCGTCCCGACGCGGTCACCGAAGCCGACCAGCGCGACCATTTCCAGTCCATTGCCCCCCAGGTGGAGGCCGGCCTCTTCCTGGTTCCCAAAGTGATCGAGTAGACAGGCGGATGTGGGCGCGCCGACGTGCCGTGGGCGGCGCCCGCCCATGTCCGGGGTGAGACATGCACACCAAGACCATTGTTGAGCTGGGCGCCGGCCTGCGGGCGGGCGAGTTTTCCAGCGAAGAGCTGACCCGCCGTTTCCTGGATCGGATCAAGCGCCATGATCGGCAACTGAACGCCTTCGTCACCGTCACCGAGGCGGCCGCGCTGGAACAGGCGCGGGCCGCCGATCGGCGGCTGGCCGCGGGCGACGCCGGTCCCCTTACCGGGATTCCTTTTGCCCAC
>Ga0102956_1000734_pt1 | contig 11437 bp, 7 predicted proteins | sample SalPonF2_A_D2_MG_FD_84515 | JGI IMG/M metagenome (GOLD analysis project Ga0102956, IMG submission 84515) | Salt pond soil microbial communities from South San Francisco under conditions of wetland restoration - Salt Pond MetaG SF2_A_D2_MG ...
TATGTTTGAACAGGAATTGAACGATTATTGGAAGACGGTGGTGGATACGATTCAGGATGGGGTGATGATCGTGGATATAAAGGGAACCATCGTTTCGGTCAATAAGGGTCTTGAGAAAATAACGGGATATACCAAAGCTGAACTGATCGGGGAGCCCTGTTCCACAATAGACTGTAATATCTGTAAAGTCGTCCGTGGCAGCAAAGGTGAGCACTGGTGTAATCTATTCAGGGACGGTGTTGTGGAGATGCGAAGATGCGTTTTGACCAAGAAAAACGGGCGCTCTATTCATGTCCTTAAAAATGCCTCACTGCTCAACGACGCCGAAGGCAAGGTTATGGGTGCCGTGGAGACCATGACGGATATCTCTGAAATCGTTGAAAAAGATACCCAGATCGAAGCATTTCGAAAGGAGCTGAGATCCAAAGATGGTTTTCAGGGGATCCTCGGAACTTCAGGGCCCATGCAGCAGGCATTCGATCTCATTGCCAATGTGGCGCAATCAGATGCACCGGTGATCATTTACGGCGAGAGCGGGACGGGCAAAGAACTCGCGGCAGCAGCGATCCATAACATCGGATCCAGAAAAACCAAACCATATCTCAAAGTGAATTGCGCCGCCCTCAATGAGTCTTTGCTGGAAAGCGAACTCTTTGGTCATGTCAAGGGGGCATTTACGGGGGCTTACCAGAATCGGCAAGGAAGATTCGAAGCCGCCCAGGGGGGTGACATATTTTTAGATGAAATCGGAGATCTTCCCCTTTCGACCCAGGTCAAGCTGCTCCGGGTATTTGAAGAAAAGGTCATTGAACGGGTGGGGGACAACCGGCCCCTTCATATCGACGCTCGCATTATTTCAGCTACCAATCGAAACTTGAAAGCGCTTGTGACCGCCGGTATTTTCAGGGAGGATTTGTTTTATAGAATCAATGTCATTCCCATCGTTATTCCCCCGCTGCGGGAGAGACGCAGCGACATTCCCCTTCTGGCCGAATCGTTTTTCCGGAGGATACGATTGAAAAATGATAAGAATATTCTTTCCATCGGCAATCGATCCATGGAAGCCCTGATGCAGTATTCATGGCCGGGGAATGTCCGGGAATTAAAAAGCGCCCTGGAATATGCCTTTGTCACGTGTAACGGTTCCATCATCGAGCCGAACCACCTCCCGCCGGATATTTTTCAAAACAACAGACCGTTGCCCGTGGAAGAGAAGATCCGAATGGACCGTGATGACATTCAAAAGCGCCGGCTCATAGAGGCCCTCGAAGAGGCCCAGGGCAATCAGTCCAAAGCCGCACGCATTCTGGACGTTTCACGGGTCACCGTCTGGAACAGGATGAAGAAATTCGGTATTAAACCGATCCGCAAACTCGATATTTAGTTGGTTTCCATCCATAAATGGCCCTTTTTGCCCGGATCTGCGTTTTCCGCGGATTTCCGGCTGCGGCATACAGGAGTATGCCTCGCCGGAAACCCCTGTGCGGCCTTGATCCGAACAAAAATTGCTTATTTATGAATTGGAAACGTACGGTGCCTTTTTAAAATTGTGGATGGGCACTAGTTAGAATCTATATGCTGGCATAAAATTTGCTAAGTTTGATAGACGAAGGGCAAAACTTGGTTTACCTCCATTTTATATTACTCCCTTCTTGATCTGCAAATCGGCCCCATGGGATCGGCCCGCGGGGTCGATTTGCATTTGAGATGAGAACTCTCGTCTTTTGACAGAGGAGATCCGTCAGGTTCAAAAAGAGCTAAAAGTTTTTTAATCGATCAATATCATCGTTACAAATAGGAGGAGTCATGATCGAAATTAAAATCCCGGGGTATAAAACACTGGCGCTCGAGCACCTGGTTTTGGATTACAACGGCACCCTCGCATTTGACGGTGCGTTGATCGGCGGTGCCAAGGAATCTTTGGCCGAACTTTCACAAATGCTCACCATCCATGTTATCACCGCCGATACCTTCGGCAGTGTCAAAAAAGCGGTGGCGGATATCGATTGCCATCTGGCCCTCATACCCTTGGACCGCCAGGATGTCGCCAAGCTGGAATATGTAAAAAAACTCGGATCTGAAAAAACCGTGAGCATGGGCAACGGGGCCAACGACCGGTTGATGCTCAAAGCGTCGGCCCTGGGTGTGGCGGTTCTTCAGGGAGAAGGGGCTGCTTTTGAAACCCTGGCGTCGGCAGATGTCGTGTGTACGGATATTCAATCGGCCCTGTCACTTCTGAGCCATCCATTGCGGCTGATCGCCACGTTGAGATCCTGACACAATATGCGGTAATGCCCACGCTTTGAACTGAAAACTGTTGGATACCGATTTTTTCCGCAACGGTCTCACCGTCCGGAAGGAAAACGCTCCCAACGTCCACGTTGATACCATTGGATGTCTAACGATATTTCTGAAATATCCAGAAGGACCTGCGCCGATGCAAACACGGATTCATATGGGTTTTCTAAAATTGACGGCGGGTATCTATAATCGATAATGTCTATTGGGCAAGATATTTTTTCAATGTATCTACATTTTCTTCATGCTGTACTTTTATCGCTTCCAGAAACAGATGCGTCGATCCGGGCGGCAGACGGAACTCCCTGATTTTTCGGGCCACCCATTCCTGGCCGCGAATCAGAAGATTCATTTTTTCATGCAGGGTATCCAGAGCGAAAACTTTTTCTGCGAAAGCTCCGGTTTTGTCGCTGGGCGCTTCACCCAGATCGTTAATAAAGCTCACCAGAATTCGGCAGTTGACGCCCTCATCCCGCAAAAACTTATTCAACAGGGTCTTTAGCTGCTGCGCCTCAACCTGACGGACCAGCTCGCCGAGCACTTTCACACCCGCTCGCTCCGCCTCGAGGAGCATGTTAAAGAACTCCGAAAGAGCTGTCGAATCCATTTTGTCCATAACGATCCTTCCTTCCGATTGTTTTGAAAAAACCTTAAATGAAAATTGTCAGAATGTCGTGAATGTATACCATAAGGTATTTTTTCGAAAGGGTATTTTTTTATACTGACACCATTTTTCGGAATGGTTAAAAAGGGTTGAGACGCTAAAAGATACCTTGCCTGAAAACCGTTAAATTGACAGATATCAAATTCGAACTGTAAATATCAAGTTCAGATTGTTTTTCCGGCATTCATTGCGTATCTGGGTGCCGGTATGGATTAGGTTGCATCAGGAATCTGCCGTTGAAATCGGAATTGTCAAAAGCGGAGATTTCCTATACGCAACTATGGCTCAATTTGTGATATCTATACAGATTTTTGGCTGAAAGTTTGGGGAGACATTATCGAGGGCCGAAGCTTATGGATCGGTTTTTTCTTTGATGAGGCGGACGATTTCCAAACAGCGTCTGGGCGCCAGGCGCATATCGGTGGACGAAACCACCATCGAACAGACGACCTTGCCACTTTCATCTGAAACCGGAACGGTGACGTTCATCAGGCCCTCGATAATGTGGCTCCCGCAGCGAACATAACCGGATTTTCGAATGGTTTGGATGTGGCGCCAAATCTTTTCCCGGGTCATTTTGTATTTGACGTAGTGACCTTTATTTTTTTCCAGAATTTCATTGATCTTTACATCGTCCATGGGAGCAAGCAGTGCGATGCCGGAGGCGATCAGGCCTAAAGGGGTGAGGGATCCGACGCCATAAGGGATGCCGAGGGAGCAGCTCCCCTTGGCCTCATCGATGCACAGGCCGTTATAATCGCTGCGGATGACCAGATAGGCGGTGTCTTCGGTGATCTCGGCAATTTCTTTTAAGGCGTTATGGTACTTTTCTTTGAGCATCACGGGTACGGATTCTCGAATCATTTTATGAAGTTCATACCCGAGGGAATAGTGTTTAGATTTGGAATTAAAGGTCACAAAGCCTTCCAACACCAAGACAGACAGGATTCTTTTTACGGTGGGAATCGGGATGTTCACCGCTCTGGCAATTTTGCTCAGCGACCCTCCCTTGTTCTGGAGCCTGGAAACTTCACGAATGATGGCCAGGGTTCTCTGCACATTGCGGGTCCCTTCCGGCCATTTGGTTTTGTCACGGTTTGACATTTACTCACCTCGAAAAGTCAGTCCGAACATTTCATGAACCATCAAGGGGCGTGAAATGTTCGGGTGGGTGTTTGAGTGGTTGTCTTTTCAATCCAAGGAAAGACATCCGATTTGTTGACAAATCATGCGTTCAACTTGAAACGCTTCCCTTGGTGGGCGCCCCTGATTTTATCCTTTCCATATTTCCATATCATGAAAAACTATTTTCATACAATGGTTTTTTTGCGTTGACATGAAAAATTAAAGTGTTTAGTCATACATACGGACCTCCCCTGGGTCGCTTTGGAAGTTTTTGCAACCATCTGTTTTTCAAATCTAATTTTATGAATCACCGCAAATGGCCGGGAAGCGGCAGCCGTTTATGCCCTTTTTTCGGCTAAAGATTTGAAAATCATGCACTCAATTTAGAAATGATTCACGGACGGTCTTAAAATCGAGGGATTAATCCCAAGAGGGCACGGTTGTCAACCGGCAATATCATCCCGAAAACACCCTTGGCGGGTTGTTTTTTCCATAGACCCTTACACAATTTGTCCAAGCACGGCTTGAAATATGAACCAGAAAAAAACCATTCGTGACCTGTTGGAATATCGTGGAACAGAGACGCCCGACGCCGTCTTTGGCATATACGCGGATGAAAAGATCACCTGTGCCAGGATGTGGCAGCGGGTAAATCAGATCGCCAATGGCCTTGCGGTAATGGGTGCGGGGCCGGGTGACAGAATCGCACTGATGCTGGCCAATCATCCGGATCACATCTTTACCGTATTTGCCATTGCCAGCATCGGTGCCGTTTGGGTGCCCATCAACATCCACTTAAAAGGCGCCGGGCTCAATTATATCTTAGAAGAATCGGCCCCTTTGGGCCTGATCATCGATGCCAAATTCTGGGAGCAGCAACAGGCGGGTATCGACGACCTTGGAATCAAAAAAATCGTTGTGCGCCAGGACGGCGACGCCCAAACGCCGAAAGGTCGGATCGATTTTCAACAATTGATCCGCAGCAGCACCCGTTTGCCGGAGACTCGCCCCACCCAGACAGAGCTGCGTTGCATCAGTTTCACTTCGGGCACCACCGGACCCCCCAAAGGCGTTTTTCTCACCGAACAGATGCTTTTCGCTTGTGCCCGGGGCGCAGCCGCCGCGTCGGATGTCCAGCCGGGGGACGTCTATCTGTTGTGGGAGCCGATTTACCATAACAGCGGCATACAGATGTGCATCCTGGCGCTGATGGAACCGGTTCGATTGATTATTATTTCCCGATTCAGCGCTTCGCGTTTTTGGGATCAGGTGAGAAAACACGCTGTCACCAAGCTGCACTACCTGGGCGGAATTGTAGATATTCTATTGAAGCAGCCCCCCGGCGACCACGACAGAGACCACCATATTCAGATCGCCTTCGGAGCCGGCTGTCGCCAGGAGAATTGGTGCGAATTCGAGGGCCGTTTCGGGGTGAGGATCCATGAGGCTTATGGTCTTACCGAGGCCTCCGGTTTCACCACCCTCAACCGGACCGGAAAAGTCGGTTCGGTGGGCAAACCCTTGCCCGACTTCGAGGTAAAGGTGGTCGACCCCGGGGGCGCCGCTCTGCCCGCCGGGCAAATGGGGGAGATCCTGACCCGGGAAAAAATATCCGGGCTGATCACCAAAGGCTATCACAAAAACCCCGGCGCGACGGCCGGAGCCATCCGGGACGGCTGGCTGCACACCGGTGATCTCGGTTTTTTAGACCCTGACGGCGATCTGTTTTACGTGGGGCGAACCAAAGACTGCATCCGTCGTCGCGGTGAAAATATCTCCGCATGGGAGGTGGAGCGCGTTTTAAACATGCACCCGGAAATCATCGAGTCGGCGGTTATCGGCGTCGAGTCGGAAGTGGGCGAACAGGATGTAAAAGTTTTTTTAAACACCAAACCCGGTTCGTCACCCAAGCCGCTGGAAATTATTCAGTGGTGTGAAACCCGCATGCCCTACTACCAGATTCCCCGTTACATCGATTTCGTGGAATCCTTTGAAAAAACGCCGACCCAAAGGATTCGCAAAAAAGAGCTTTCAACGGATTTAAACGGGTGCTGGGATCTGGAAAAAACAGGTTATAAGGTTGACCGGTCATGATTCTAATAAAAAAAACAAACGTATTGGAGCCCCTTGCCGCCGGCCTTAGACCTGTTTTTTAAGCCGTTTTTACGTAAGTTGAACAAACAAAGGATAACCCCATGTGTAAACATATCAAGAAAGAGACCATCGGCAATGTGGGCGTGATCACACTCCATCGGCCAGAGAAGCTCAATGCCTGGCACCGGCCCATGCGAGATGAGATTTTTGAGGCTCTGGATGCCTATGAAAATGATGATCAAATCCGGGCCATAATTCTAACCGGCAGCGGTGACAGAGGCTTTTGCGCCGGGCAGGACTTTAATGAATCCCGTCATTTCGACCCGGACATGGCCGAAGCGTGGATCGAGGAATTTCGGCGCTTATACGGACGGATTCTCAGCCTGACCAAGCCGTTGATAGCGGCCTTAAACGGCGTGGCGGCGGGGTCGGGCTTTCAAGTGGCGCTGCTGGCAGACATACGGATTGCCCACCCCGGCGTGACCATGGGGCAGCCCGAAATCAATTCGGGCATTGCCAGCATAACCGGACCCTGGATCATGCGCGAGATGCTGGGGCTTTCACGCACGGTGGAACTGACGTTGACCGGTCGTTTAATGTCCGCCGACGAGTGTTACCGGGCCGGTATTATCCATACAATAGTGCCCCAAGAAGACCTGTTCGATGGGGCCTTGGAAATGGCCAAGGCGCTGGCATCCAAGGCTCCCACGGCCATGGGGGCTATTAAACGGCGATTTTGCGAAATGACCTCGGTAGGGTTTGACGATGCCTTTGAGGCGGCCATTCGATTTCATCGTGAAACCTATGCTTCGGGCGATCCGCAACAGCGCATGGAAGATTTTCTTAAAAAGAAGCGTGTGGACTAAGACGTTCACGCAAAAACGGGCAAGGCCGACAGACGATGCGTATCTTTTGTCCGTTTATTCAACCGTTTAAAAACAATTTAAGGAGGAATTATGAAAAAAGGCATGTCTATTGGTTTCATCCTGATAACCCTTTGCATCTTCATGTTCAGTGCTGCGGGGCCGGTCCGAGCGGATCAAACCTTAAAACCGGTGACCCTGACATGGACCGCAGGAAGTGTCGGCGGTCAATGGTACTCCCAGGCCGGCGGCATCGCGCGTTTAATTTCTGAAAAAGAACCCAAAATCGTCATTAAAACGGTCCCCGGCGGCGGGGTGGTCAACGCAGCCCGGATCTCCATGGGTAAAAACGATGTGGGTTGGGGGATAACCTTTGTCGATAAAATGGCCCTAAACGGTGTCGAACCCCTTTTCAAAGCGCCCCATACCGGACTTCGTTCTTTGGGCGGTATTTTCGGTAAATATCAAATTCATATTCTGGCCGACAAAAAACTGGGCATGGAAACCGTGGCTGATTTAGCGGATATGGTCAAAAATAACAAGGCCTTAAGAATTGCCGTGCCCCAACGGGGAGTTTCCGATCTAAACGTGACCGAATATGTTCTGGAATTTTACGGCATCTCTCTGGAAGCCATCAAAAAGGCCGGCGGCAAGGTCTTCCATTCATCCTACTCAGACATGGTTAGCCTTTACAAAGACCGCCACGTGGACCTCGCCTGCACCATGCAGTCGTACCCGAGTGCAACCATGACCGAGATGACCTTGAGCCGGAACAGCACCCTGCTCTCCATGTCCAACGAATGCATCGACACCTTGAACAAAAAAGTCGGAACCCTTTCCCGGGATTCGGGCTTCCACACCATCGCCAAGGGCGCCTACAAGGGGATCGATAAGGATGTCCCCACGGTGGTGACCGCCAGCGAGCTTTTGATCAATAAAGACGTGCCGGAAAACGTTGCCTACACGATTATTAAAATCCTGTGTGAAAGCGCCGAAGAATTGCATCGCAATCTTCCCGCAACCCGCACCTTTGTTCCGGAAAAATCCTGGATGACCGTGGCCGTTCCTTTGCATCCGGGTGCTGAAAAGTATTACAAGGAAGCCGGCTATATTAAATAGATCGGCGAATTTGACGATCATATGTAAGGAATTAAAAACCAGCCATGGCCGTCCGGTCATGGCTGGGGTTCATTGTTTAACGTAATCTCGAAGAAAACCAAAATCTCTGTGGAGGAAAAAAATCAGCAAGAATCTAATTATCGCCCCCTATGGATCGTGATGATTGGGCGATTAAGCAGCCTCTATGCTCCAAGAAAATCGGAGGTAATATTTTGAGAGAACTCAGTGGGTGGAAAAATGCGGCAATCGGAGTCTGGGTCGTCGTCTTGATTCTATTCCAGTTATATACGGCGACATTCGGTATTTTTCAGCCCCGCATACAAAGGGGCGTTCATCTGTTATTTCTTCTGCCTTTGGCCTTTTTCCTCTTTCCGGCGACCAAGAAGTCCCCCACAGACCGCTTCACCTTCATGGATGCTTCTTTGGCGTTTTTATCCTTGTTTCCGACCCTTTATGTTATTGCTCATAATGAAACCCTGCTGCTTCGGTTGCAATTCGTGGACGAGGTTTCGACCCTTGAAATGGTCTTGGGAATGTTAATGATCGGCCTCATGCTTGAGGGGATTCGCCGGGCGGTGGTGCCGGCCATGACCTATCTTATCGTCGGCTTTTTTGTCTATCTGTTTGTCGCCCCATACCTTTCCGGGGTTTTCTATTCGGCGGCACCCTCTTTGTCCGGGATTGTCGAAATGCAATATCTGTTCACCGACGACGGCATTTTTGGGTCCATCACCGGTGTTTCGGCCACCTTTGTGGCAATTTTTGTCATTTTCGGGGCGTTTATGGAAAAAACACGAACCGGGCAGTTTTTTACCGACTTGGCCTGCAGGCTGGCCGGCAAGGGGCAAGGGGGCCCGGCCAAAATCGCCGTGATCAGCAGCGGCTTGTTCGGGTCCATCAGCGGCGTGGCTGCGGCCAATGTCTATTCCACCGGGGTCTTTACCATACCGTTGATGAAAAAGCTGGGATATCGACCCAGGTTCGCCGCTGCCGTGGAGGCCTCGGCATCCACAGGCGGGATGCTCATGCCTCCGGTGATGGGGGCCGGCGCCTTTGTCATGGCTGAGATGACCCAGATATCTTATCTGGACATTGTCGTGGCCGCCATGCTCGGTGCTATCCTTTATTATATCAGCCTGGTGTTAAGGGTCCATTTTACCGCTCAGAAAGAAGGCTTGCAAGGGGTCAGTGAAGATTCGCTGGTGCCGTACAAACAGATTTTAAAAGATTCTTTTCTTTTGATCCCCATGGTCGCCCTGGTGGTTTTGCTGGTGCAGGGGTTTTCTCCCTTTTTGGCCGCCAATTCGGCCATCGCCATATCTTTTTTGATCAGCTTCATTAAAAAGGAGACCCGGATGACTCCCCGGCGGCTATGGTCCACCCTTCGTTTAAGCGGGACCAATATGATCATGATCGCTCTGGCCTGCGCCGGGGCCGGCATGGTGGTGAGCATCGTTACCAATACCGGTCTGGGCTTGGGCCTGGCAGCGGTGATCACGAACTGGTCAGGGGGAATCGCTCTGCCCGCCTTGATGCTGGTGATGGTCACCTCGCTGGTTCTCGGAATGGGTCTGCCCTGTACGCCGGCCTACGTCATCGCCATTACCGTAGGCGGACCGATCATGTTGGCGCTGGGGTACCAGCTTTTATCGGCGCACCTGTTTGTTTTTTACTTCGCCATTTTAGCCGGCGTCACCCCGCCGGTTTGTATACCGGCCTATTGTGCTTCGGCCATTGCCGGATCCAAAGCGCTGCAGACCGGTTTCGAAGCCTTCAAGTTGTCCATTGTCGGGTTTCTGATTCCCTTCGTCTTCGTCAACAATCCAACCCTTTTGATGAAGGGGACACTTACTGAAATCGTGGTATTGACCATCGTATTGATTGTCGCGGTCACTTTGTTCGCAGGCGTTTTAAGCGGCTATTTGCATAAAAAGCTGAACCTTTTGGAAAGATTGACCGTCTTGTCTTTTGCCTTGGGATTGACATTTGTCAGTGCATCCCAGTCCATGGTCAATTCGCTGCCGGTAAAAGTGTTCGCCACCAGTGCCGTGACGATCTTTATTTTAAAACCCGTCTACGCCCGGCTCAGGTCGAGGGCAGCTGTCGGTTTTAATAAGGCATAAAATTAGTATCTAAATTGAGCGATTTTTAGCTCGATCTGTAGAGATCTCCCTGCTGTGTCCGGATCTTGAACTTGCGCATCAGGGCTTCGCAAAAATCTTCGACATATCCATGGGTATGCACCCCAGGGCATTTCCTGCGAGGTGCCGGAACCTTTTCCTTTTCATCACCTGCCGGCACAAGCCTTTCGCTTAACGACAATTCTTTGGTCAGCGCCACATTTCTTTTCTATGAACAATCCATTATAAAACAGATGCGTGCAACGGCGACGGTCAGGCCGGCGAAGGGCCCGTCTTTGGGGATCATTCCGGAAGGCACCTGAATTAAACATTAAGATTCCCGGATGCTTTATTTTATCTGATGAATGAATTGATGAGATCTGCCCGTTATTATTGCCTTGCTCGCAAAATTTTTGGGTGATATATTTAACCTATTAATTTGACGCAACATTGTATTTGAAGATGGTTTAATCGGCTGTTCGACGCTCTAGGAATTTCGTCATGAAAACGATAAAAAGTAAGGTTTTGGTGTTGTTGATTGTTTGTCTGGCATTCATCGGTGCCCTCCATGTTCTATATTATCATTATATATTTTCCCTCCAGGGGAAAATGGAGCTTATTCAAAAATTTGATGACTTCCGCGACAATATCCTCGAAATGAGGCGTTATGAGAAAAATTTTATTTATTTTAACGATGTTGAAAGCCTTAACGAAACCATCTTTTACTTTTTTAAAATTGAAGACTTCTCCCATGAACTTTCGAAAGATGTCGAACGTGTTGTTGGATCCGATAAATTTGTGGAATTTCAAAACGACCTAAATGTTTACAAAACCATATTAGACGAAAATATGAGACTCGTTAAAACGGATAAGGGTAAACTCAATGTTGAACAGATCAGGGCCAAAGGGAAAAAAATGGTCGATTTTGCAAACGAACTTATCTTGACCAAACGCCAGAGGATTCAAAAAGACATACATCGAATCATGATTATTCCCCTGATCTTTATCGTCAGCTTTATCGTATTTATGTTTCTGATCCTCCATTTAATTTATAAGGGAATCTTAAAACCTGTAGCATTAATGCAACAGGCAACCGAGATGGCGGCAAAAGGGACATTCAAACCGATTGTTTATGCGTCGGAAAGGGAAGATGA
>Ga0102956_1000735_pt1 | contig 11432 bp, 11 predicted proteins | sample SalPonF2_A_D2_MG_FD_84515 | JGI IMG/M metagenome (GOLD analysis project Ga0102956, IMG submission 84515) | Salt pond soil microbial communities from South San Francisco under conditions of wetland restoration - Salt Pond MetaG SF2_A_D2_MG ...
CTGCGTCAAAGTCTCACACGAGGGTCCAGTAGCGGTTCTGTCGATGGAGTTCGCCCCGCACAACCTGCTGGGACTGGATCTCATGGCAGGGATGCGCGCCGGGCTGAATGCAGCACAGGAAGCGGGCGCAAGAGCAGTGCTGCTCAAAAGCGGCCTACGCCATTTCTCGGCTGGTACCGATACCTCGCTGTTTGTGGACGCGTAAGACTTTGAAAGACGGAACAGAATAATTTTAGGAACTCAAGTATGACGACCCTACATAGCCATCCTGGAACTTATCGAAATGTAGCTTTGAGCGGTGTTCTGTTTACGTTTCTGTTTGTATCTGCAACAGCCAGCGCGGTTTCTCTGCCACCAAGGTTCTATCAAAAGACACTCGTAGGTACCAATTTCGTGCCGATCCTGGGGCTCAACATTGATGGCAACGTGAACCCGTTGGACCCTAGTTACCTGGTTAATGAAGATGCCAATGTGGACGCAAACATTGCGATGGCCGGCTACTCCCGAAATTTCTCACTGTTTGGCCGGACTTCTCAATTAGCCTATTTACAGCCAATGGGTGATATGTCCGTCCGGAGCACGTCAGGGGCGGAAATCCCGATTGATGGTTCAGCAAATGGATTCGGCGATCCTTTCTTTGAGTTCACAATAAACCTCCTGGGGCCAGAGCCTCAGCTTACCTTGCCGGATGCGCTCAGGTACAACCCCGGCTTTTCGATGGACCTTCTTGTGGACCTGAGTGTGCCCCTTGGTGAGTACAACAAGGGCGAGGCGATAAACATGGGGACCAACCGCTTCTGGGGGCGCATAGGACTCCCTATGATTTACCAGATAGGCGATGTATGGGCCCCTGGACATCGGACTTCGCTGGAAATTCTCCCGGCCGTCATACTTTACGGTGATAACGACGACTATGGGCCTGGCGGAAACTTCACGCAGAGTACGGACCCGGGTTATAGCGTAGCTGCGCATTTGACCCATGACTTGAATGATGACATCTGGGTTTCTCTGGATTACACCTACATTCAATTGGGGGACTCGGAAGTTGGGCCTGTAAAAACTGACGGGGCCGACTTTTCAAGCCTGGGCGCAACCATTGGCACGCAAATCACACGAAACATGATGTTGACGCTGGGCTATCAGACGACCCTTGATGACGATGCCCCACGCGATGTCCAGATGAGCACATTCAGCTTTTCTTTAATTTTCTTCTGGGGTTCGTTAACCGATGGCCTGCACCGAATTGGCTCCGACGGGGAGTAATTGCTATGCACACGACAATGATTATTTTTGCCGGCGTTTACCTTATCACCTTCTATCTTATTACCCTGGCGATCAGTAAAGAGGAGGGCTAGCCATGGTTATGGGACACTACGCGACAGCCCTCATTCCCTACGCTTACGACTCTAACAGGAAGCTCGCACCGTTCTGGTTTTTCCTGCTTGCCACCCAGGCGCTGGACTTCATCATGGTGACGCTGGTACTCCTCGGCGTGGAGACGATAGAGCCCAGGGGAATATTTGACGCATCTTTCAGGCACATGGTTGTCGACATGACATACAGTCATGATGTCGCCCCGGTTTTGATTTGGACAACGCTATTTACCGTTATAGCGGGAGTGGCTTTCAAAAGCCCAAGGTTGGCAATAATAGTTCTAGGTCTCACCCTACTGCACGAGGCCATGGACTTGTTGGTCGGGTTTGAGCACTATTGGTTCGGCCACCCGTCATCTCCTGATGCGCCTGTCTTCGGTCTGGGCTTGTACAACAACGCTCCCGTTATCGGCATCTTTATTGAGTTGGCTGTCTGTGCCGGACTTATTATCTGGTATGTCAAAAAGCGTGCCTCAGTCGGCAAGCCTGTATCTGCTTTCACGCAACGTGTGCTTTGGGCTGTACTGGTAGGTTGCACCGTAACTCTGCTTCCGATTGCGAACCAATCGCTGGCTTCGTTATTCAGTTAGGGATTTCAAAGTTACTCCGGATAGCCCGCACTTAAATGACCAGCAGAAAAATGCAACGACCAAACACCTATGGCAGTGCTGGATACAAAACAAGCACATCGAAACTATAAAGGCGCATATACCGTGGGATACCGATTGAAAATATATATCACAGTATTTCTTTCTCTTGCTCTGTCCTCAACCCCGGGTTGGACGCAGGATTCTCGCAGTTCGGGTACCCAGAAGGCTAAGCCACCAAATATTGTCATCATCCTGGCTGATGACCTGGGTTTTGCAGACACGGGTATGTTTGGCAGTGAGATAGAAACGCCCAACATAGATAAACTCGCTGAAGAAGGTATACGTTTCACCAACTTCTACACCAACCCCATGTGCACACCAACCCGGGTCACACTGATGTCCGGCGTTGACCATCATGTGGCTGGCGCCGGTACGATGAGTATTCTCACCGCGCCCAACCAGATAGGCAAGCCGGGCTATGAAAGCTGGCTGAGAGCCGAATTCAAAACCCTCGGTGATGTCATGCGACAAGCCGGTTATGCGACCTATACTACCGGGAAATGGGATTTGGGGCGCACCCCCGATCTAATACCGAGAGCACGGGGATTCGATCGTGATTTTGTCATGGCTGATAGCCACGGCAGCCATTACAGCATGACGAATATTTACATGGAGAATCCGAAGCTTATCTTCACTGAAGACGGGAAGTATTTGAAGAACTTGCCAAAGGATTATTACTCTTCACGCACGTATACCGACAAAATGATTTCCTTTATTGAGGACGGAAGAAAAGAGGGCAAACCTTTCTTCGCGTATTTGGCATATCAAGCTCCACATGATCCCCACCATGTTGATGAGCCCTGGAGGAGCATGTATCGGGGCAAATATGATATTGGCTGGACTGCTATTCGTGAGGCCCGCTTTGAAGCGCAAAAGGAGTTAGGCATTCTCCCAGAAGGTACCGAGCTTGCCGAACGCTACTGGTACCTCCCTGATTCAGAACCTCTGGCGCCAATTGTACGGGCGACGCTGGGCCGGCACAAAGAGTTGTATGCAGGGCTAGTCAGCAATATGGATTATCACATCGGTAGATTTCTTGAGTACTTGAAGGACATCGGCCAGTATGAAAACACTATCTTTGTATTCTTTGGTGATAACGGACCAGAAGGTAATACGACATTTGAATCTATTACACAGCAAGGCTTAAAGAACAATATCTTTAGAGCCATGCATTGGTCGCAAGAGCATCACATTAACGTACTTGGTACACCCAACTCCTACCCTGAGTATGGCCCTGGCTGGGCGCAAGTTTCGACGACACCGCTTTATGGGCACAAATCTTATGCGGCGGAGGGGGGAATTCGTAACGGATTGATAATGAAGTTGCCGCACGCAAAGCATGCTGCAGGAAGTATTCGCAGGGATTTGATGCATGTCAGTGACATCATGAGCACATTCGCTGAGCTTACTCAGCAGGAAAATCCTAATGGGAATACCGCAGGCCGAAGCTGGCTGGGTATGATGAACAACCCCGATGCACAGGTTCGCACCGACCAGGATTGGATTGCTTGGGAACTCATGGGCTCCAAGGGCTTGCGGAGAGGCAAATGGAAGCTGCTGAATAACTGGCGTCCGTACGGAACAGGCGAGTGGCAACTATTTGACTTGACCAGCGACTGGGCTGAAAAGCATGACCTTGCCGGACAGTATCCTGAATTACTTAGAGAACTGGTTGATATCTATGAAAATGAATATTTGCCAAATAACAATGTAATTCTCGGAGATCGCTCGTCATCAGAAAGCCTGTGGTGGGATATGCCGCTGCGCTTCCCAACTGATAATAAATACCCTCCGTTTCTTTATCGTCAGCAGTATCATCCACCTGCCGATATGATGGCTGAGCCTAAAAATTAGGGCTCAGTTGTATATTAGCGACAGGCGTTATCATGCTCTCAGCGATGTCGGCAATTACAGAGGCTGAATCCTTCGCTTCACCTTGTCCCGGGTGGCACTCTGCTCGGTGGCACCAGAAATGTCCGCGTCGCTACTTTCTGTTCTTTCTGGCGCAGGTCACCCCGTCCAATCTGGGAAACCTGACATTTGCCCGGGCCGCCTTGTTGTAACGGTTACCCATGAGAGCGGACTGCACTTCATCCCAGAGTATTTTGTTCGCGATAGCAGTGTGTCCGCAATCGTTCAGTTATTCCCAATGTAAAAATAACTTCCACTCTCGACGTTGCTGTGAAAAATTCAGTTCCTAATTCTGCTCCAGAGTATTGGAAATTGTGCTTTTAAGTCGCCGTTTAATCAGCCTTTGAGGAAGGGTTGCCTTATCGTAATAAAGATTAGAAAAGGCGGTTATGTCGTTATAGGCAGCCCAGACAGCGCCTCCTTTATCTTCGAACACGAGTAGTTTTTGACAAAAAGCATCGAGCCCCAATTTGGGCGTGCTATTCATTGCTTTAGCTCCTGGCTCAGGAGCTCCAAATAATAGAAGCCGCGTAGGATTTAACTCAATGCCAATTTTTTTAGCATCATTTTGGTAGTCCAGTTCACCAAACCATATTGTGTCCGGAAGTGAGTCAATAGTTTCTTTCAGCCTTTCTATCGTGGTTTCGAAGTCGAAATCAGATTTTATCTTTACGATCGCGAAGTCTTTTCCTATCTGTTCTGTTTCGACTTCTGATATTGTGGAGTTTTCGACTAAGTTCAAAACGGAATCTAGTCTCTCCGAGTATTCCACCAACAAGCTGGCAGGTAAGTCATGGCGGCTCGCGATGAATTCGGCAGAAGTGTAGGCCAATATCGCATCATTACCACCAGGTTCAGCATATGCCAGAAATTTGAAAGGAAGATCGAGCGCGATCAATTGACTATTGTTCTGAAGGATCCTTGAATTAACGTCAGGGTCAGAAAAAATCGTCGCTATAGAGGGTGGAGTATACGAGTTTTCCTTTTGGGCCATTCTGTGATGATCTAGGGTTAGCTTCCAGTCATACCCAACTATCGCGGACTTTATTTTTTCATCTAACGCATCTACTTTGCCGGAAATTTCGGATACTGCGGTCGAACCTTGGTGGGGTTCGTCTGTACAGGATAGAAGTGCAAATAGCGCGGCGGTAATCGCGGCTCGGCGATAGATGTTCATAACGAAACAGGCTCACTTGTATGAAAAAAGACGTCCACGGTCTCCTCGATGTCATTATTTAGCAGCTGGAACTGTTCTCAACCACCCACTCAGAAACCATTGAAGCAAATTCATCGCTTCTGTCCTGGTATGAAAAATGTCCGCAGTTTTCGAAAACAGTAAGTTTGCTTTTTGGAAGAAGTTCGTGAATTCTTTTGCCCGTCTGGACGAGCAGCAACTGATCGAGGTCTCCCCAGAAAATTTGTATGGGTATTTGAATTTCTGACAAGTGCGGCTGGATTGAGTCGATTATTTCCGGATAGTTGCGAAACCACTCCATGACGGAGCCGATCCTGCCTTTATAAGACGAAACGTAGTCGGCGAGCTCTTCAGGACATGGGGTGTAATTGACATAGCAAAGCTTGTTTGCCCCCGCCACAAATGTTCCCGCTCCACCAATTCGAAAAATGAGACGCCACAAAGCCGAATCAACCATGCGATCTATGATGGAACCATTAAATGTGGGTGATACGCATGGGCCATCGCCTATTACAAGGCTTATTGCACGGCAGTCGTCTCGCAACGCGTAGTGAAGCGCCACTGGCATACCAATGTCGGGGCCTACCAAGTGGAAATCAGAGATATTCACCTGACTGATAAACTCGGCCAGAATCTGACTTTGCTTTTCGGTATTCATCACTTCGGCGCCGCCTTCACTGCCCCCAAACCCGGGTAGATCATAGGCAAAGAGCTGGAAATTCTGGGACAGCAGCGGCCAGATTTGCTCATAACAAAAGATGCTTTGTGGCAATGGGTTGAGAAGCAAGATGGTCGGCTTGCCTTCGACGCCGCCTCGCGCGAAACGAATTTTTTTGCCCTCTACCTGCATGTATTCGGGTTTGATATGAAAAGCATGCTGCTGGGCATGCATGAGCACTGTTGACTTGAGGCGCGCATTTCGGACAGCCTTGTATTCAGGGGTAATCAACATCAACGCACTTGCGACAAAGCGATCAAGCGCTTTTATCTGATTGTGTTTCTTAGTCATCGTAGAAAACTCTCTTTTGTGTGAAGCGGGTCAGGTGGGACTTTGACGTGAGCTTCGTCCGGCCATATCGGAACGTCAGGTAATCTTGGGCTGTTTTTTCAAAATCAATGCCCTCCCAGAACCAAGGTCTGCACCGGTAGGAGCAGGGCTTGTATGCGTAGAATCATTGCGTGGACCACGCCAATGGTGTCGATGGCATGGAGCCCTAGCCAGCGCATGGTGCCAATATCAGGGTCCTGCAAAGCTTCATGGTTGCTGGTATAGGCATTGGCGATGCAGCTTCCACCCTGGGGCAGGTCGTCCAGCTGGCCGGGGTTGAGTGGCTCCATGATGGCGGTGACGGAGCCCGGTTTAGCGAAGTGTTGCACGTCGAGCAAAGTGTCGGTCGAGCGCACCTGGCCTGCGGCGATAACGTCCTGGACCTCGGTCACCACCACCGGTACGATCTGCCAGGGTTTAGCGATACAGGTTATCTCGCCGATCATGCCCACCTTTAACACCTGAGCCCCGATCTGCCCAAAACCGGCTAACACTCGAGTCACCTCGAGATCCGGCACTAGCACGCCGGCGGGTCTGAGCATCGGGTTGACCACATCGCCCGGCTTTACCGCGAATTGCTGTACGGTACCGGCTGTCCCTGCCACGATTAAAGTCTTCTCGAGCTCGATCTCGGCCTCCTCCAATGCCGCCTCAGCGCTCGCCTTCCGAGCGGGGAGCTTGAATTCAATTTCCGACTGGGTGGCGTCACGGCTTGCTAGTGCCGAGTCCAGGGCGCCCTGCTCTGTGTCAACACGGATACGCATCCGCTCGACCTCTCGATCCGAGAAAGTGCCGGCGTTTTTGAGGTTTGCTTGCGAACGGGCCTCGAGCTCATCTAAGGCCTGCTGCAGCCTGCCTTGCGCCTGGATAATGCGGCCCTCCGCTTCCGCGAGCCTGGATTCGGCCACGACCATGTCGGCCCCGATCTCCGCTATACGCCGGCGGGCAGTCTCAACATCGGCTTGCTGCTCGGAACTGTCCAGCCTTAGCAAGGGCTGACCTTTCTCCACCCGCTGGTTGAGTTCGACGAATGTCTCAGCCACTCGACCGTTGATCTGCGGTAGCACAGCCACGGTCCGGAACACGGACGTGGCGGATTTTGTCGAGGGGTGATAGTAGAAAATCGCCGTTATCAGGCTTACGGTCAGAATCAGGCATAGCGTGATACCCCAGCGCAGCTCGTACCATACCGAAAATAGAGTAATCTCCCGCCCGAACCGTTTGCCCTGCACGTAACGACGAACCAGGTAATCCGGCAGGATGGTAAATATCGAACACAGAAAAAGCTCCAGCATCGCTTAGTCCCCTTTGTGCGGTATAGGCTGATCGTCGTCCAACGACAGCTTATCCCTTGCCGGCGGCGGTGCTGAGCTCTCGAGTTCGGTATTTTTGGCGATTCTATCAAGCGAGGCAACGATTGCGCTCACCGGCGTCTTGATATCCGGCAATGGGGCCAGAGCGAGCAACAGCCCTGCGATCCAAAAAATATGGTTGTGAGTAAACAGCGCCAGCAGTGCCAAAACTGCGACAAGTTCAAACTGAACCTTTTGGCCCCGATGTGCTACCTGCTCCGGTAACGCATGTAGCCTTAAGTAAATGACACCCAGACCGATCACTGCGGCTAGCACCAAGACTGCCATAAGTATGAAAAGAACATCAGTCTCTCCCGGTGCCGTGACGAACACGGGCAGGTGATCTACCGCGCCTGGTTGCGTTGATTTCGCCATCTACAAATTCCCCGGCAAATGCTTAGTGTTAGCTAAAATCTGCGTACTGGATTCCAAGTTTAGGCGCATGTTTGCTCCTCCTCCGAACGTGTTCCAAGTTCAACTTAACGTTGTATATTTTCTAGAGGAGCGGCGTCCTCAGGTGGCGATTAACGATCCGCTTCTGGAAAAAAGTTCGTGACTTACACTGCGGGTAAAAGACCTGCAGCAGGTCATATCGATCGGATAAAATTCACCATAGCATTGCTCATCTGATCCAGCCCTGGCTGCTCGATGGGATAGTGGCTCGCTTTGCCCAGGGTAACCATCTGTTTGGGCGCACTAACCCGTTCCCAGAAGGGCTCGGTAACGGAAAAAGGCGTCCAGCGATCTTCACCTGGTTGCAGCAGGATGATAGGGCAAAGGTCGAAGTCCTCAAACGCGATAGCCGGTTGATGCTGGATCATGCTATTGACAAATTCCAGGCTGACGCTCGCGCCAGCGGAACACTTGTCGCGCAACAGTATCTTCAGTGCCTGCCCATCGTTAACCAGAGCTTTCATCTTGACCAAATGCTTCATGGGTACGCGTATGCGTCCAATGAGCGCTGCCGGTAACAGCGGCAGCATCTTAAAGGAGATCTCATCCATATTAGGGCGATCGGACATACGACGGCGGGCCAGGGGTGAGCCTCCGTCGATGAAGCACATACCCATGATGCCGCTGACCTTGCGCGTTGCGGCTGCGATATTGTAGGCCAGCATGCCGCCGGCGCTCAGCCCATACAGCACTACCGGCTTGCCGTCCTTATCGATTTCCGAGCGAACCAACTCGGCGCCGATCTCCACCCAGTCGTCCCAGGAAATGCGCGTCTCCCGGTTATCAGTCATACCGTAAAACGGCATGTCGGCAGCGACCACTTCGAACCCCGCCCGGGCCAGCGGCGCACCGGCGATCAGGTTGAGCAGGCGGCTGTTCGTGCCAACTCCATGCAGCAGGATAACCTTGTGCGTGGCGTCCGGGTTCGCAAACCGCTCCACATGGAGGGTGCTATTGCGCCAAGGCCTGAATTCCTCCGCTGGGCCATAGTCGTCCTGCCAGCGGTATTCGGCAGGCAGGAAGCGCTGCAGCTCAACCCATGATGTATTGTCGCGATAGTATTTTTTCATAGACTCAAACTTTTACTAGGTGTTGCCTGGAAACTAGACCAGGAAGGGCTCAATTTGCTCAAGAAGGAACCTTTGCTCGATCCTTCTTTCCACAGCTTCGCGCACAACTTGCTTTAATGCTGAATAGGCGCGAGTAGGACTTGCCGCAAGGCGATTGGCCCATTTCATCGCCGCGTCGTACAGGGATTTGTTGTCTACGATCTGGTTGTCATTATTCCAGCGGCCTATCTGCTTTCGCAGTGTCTTCAGCTTCGCGATGCGCTGTGCGGCTGTGCCGGTCGTTTCTCGGGCAGCAGCTCTCTGCTTTTCCAATCTGTCATGCAGGCTTTTCATCACTGTGCTCCCCATACTGGGCCTGGCGGGCGTCGAGCTGGGCGCTGACCATGGCAATCATCTTGGCGGTGAAGTTATCCACCAGGCTGCCGTTGGCCTGCATGCGGGCGATGTCGTCGTCGCTGAAGCCCAGTTCATGGCAAATGTCGGTATTCTGCTCGCCTTGTTCCGAGGGTGCGCCGGGTTGATCGAACTGCGCGCCAGAGAATTTCCATGGCCTGGCAGGCAGGCGGAACTCGCCGCCCTGGCGGTCGGATACCCGGTAGGTGGCACCCCAGTAATCGGCCCATTCGCTTTCGGCCACCTGATCCATGCTTCGCACTTCCCCAATAGCGATTTTTGCCTCATCGAATTGGGCGTCCAGGGATGCCATATCGGGGAATGTCCAGATCCACTGCTGAACAATGTATTTCAGTGCGTCGATGTTGCTCCGGCGCAGAGCCGAGCTGCGGAACCGAGGATCATCGATCAGGTCGGGCCGCCGCATGGCGGCTAGGAACCAGGTGAACGTGATGGTGTTCACCAGGCTGATGGCGCTCATGAACTGTTCGCCGTCGGGACCCTCGAAGAAGGATCCGTCGGTAGCACCGAGTATCGGAGGATCATCGCCGGGATCGAGGTTGTTCAGATCCATGTGAGCGTGTTCATTGACTGCCATCAGGGTGGCGGCCATCGCCACGTCGATGTGCTGGCCCTCGCCCGTGCGCCCGCGCTGGTGCAGGGCAGCGAGCACGGCAATGGCAGCTTCCATTCCCGCATAGACATCGGCATGGCTCAGCGCATCGGTTTGCGGGGCCTTCAGGTTGTTGCCAAAGTGGCGCAACGAATGGTGCGTGAAACCAACTTCCGCCTGCACTGTCGGCGCGTAGGCCATGCGACCGCGCCAGGGTCCTCCCTGCCCATAGCCCGATATCGACACGTAGATAAGTCGGGGGTTGCTGGCTTTCAGGCTGTCGTAGCCGAAACCGAACGAAGCCAGCGTGCCGGGCCTAAAGTTCTCTACCAAAACGTCGGCCTGGTCGCACAGGCGATAGGCGATCTCGCGAGCGTCTGACTTATTCAGGTCGATAGAGAGATTGCGCTTGCCGGCATTCTGCTGGGCATAGTAGCCGGATACCCCATTGGCATTTATCGGTGCCGCCACTCGCGACACGTCGCCGCGGGGCGGCTCGATTTTCGTGACCTGTGCCCCCAGATCCTGCAGGGTTTTGGCGCAGAATGGACCCGCGAGAACACGGGAGAAATCCACAACACGTATGCCGTCCAGAGGGGCAGCCATTGTCAGCGACCCTTGAACACGGCGAGACCGGGTCCCTGGGTCATAAGGCTTTCGAGCCCGGTTTTCAGGTCCTCCGAGGACCACAGCGGCAGCTGTAACGACTCCATCGCGTCATCTGCGGCCTCGACACCGTGGGCTGCGGCCAGGTTGGCGATCTGCTTGGTGATCCGATGCGCCAGGGTTGGCCCGTTGGCGAGTTCGAGCGCGAGAATCATGGCTGCCTCGTCCAGCTTTTCATCCTCCACCACCCGGTTGATGATGTTCCATTTCTCCATTGTTTCCGCGTCGTAGCGCCGGCCCAGCATGGCCATCTCCTTTGCCCTGGCGATGCCGGCCCGCTGAACCTGGCGCTGGATGGCACCCATCAACGGGTTCAGGCCGATGGTGGCCTCAACCGAGCCGATCTTGGCTGAACGCCCGGCGATAATGAAGTCGCAGGCCAGCGCCATTTCCAGCCCGCCACCGATGCATGCACCCTGCACGGCTGCCACGACTGGCAGGGGAAACGCTTCCAGTTCCTGGAGAAAAGCCAGTGGCGATACCGACAGGCGACCATCCGGACCGAGCGCGTCCACAAACAGTGAGGTATCGGCACCAGCCGAGAAATGGCGTAGGCCGCTTTTGAGCAGCACTGCCCTTGCGCCAGCTTCCTGTGCTGCATTCAGCCCGGCGCGCATCCCTGCCATGAGATCCAGTCCCAGCAGGTTGTGCGGGGCGAACTCCATCGACAGAACCGCTACTGGACCCTCGTGTGAGACTTTGACGCAG
>Ga0102956_1000739_pt1 | contig 11381 bp, 7 predicted proteins | sample SalPonF2_A_D2_MG_FD_84515 | JGI IMG/M metagenome (GOLD analysis project Ga0102956, IMG submission 84515) | Salt pond soil microbial communities from South San Francisco under conditions of wetland restoration - Salt Pond MetaG SF2_A_D2_MG ...
GCGCGAACCAGTCCCAGCCCACCTGGCTGTGATCCAGCACGCTGCTGCTCCACTCGTGGTCCATCCAGCTGGTGCCGGTGACCCGGAGGGTATGGCCGTCGATGCGCAACTTCCCCCGGGTCGCCAGACGCGTGAACGAGTAGTAGTAGGACGCATCGCCGGGAGCCGGGCCCTTGCGGCTGTACCCGTGCTCGCCCTGTAGCACCCGGGGCTTGCCGCTGCGCAGCTCGAGCTGCACTCCCAGGTCGTCATCCCCCGCCGAAAGCGTCAGAGGGAACAGCCGGTCCGGACGTTCGCCGGCCGCCGACCAGTCGTGCAGCCACACCCGGAACCGCCGCTTCGCCGTGGCTGCGATCGCGCCCGCGATCCCCGGCCCGGTGCGGCTGACCCGCTCGCGGTAACGGAAGCGGTCGTCATGCACGTCGGTGATCGCCAGGTGCGCCATGTACACCTGGTGGCCGCTCCAGTCCGCGCGTCCCCGCGCCCTGCCGGGCGCCAGCGCCACGCGGAAGAAGGTCAGCTCGAAGCCGAAGCGCCGCCCGGCGGCGGTCTCGAGGTTGCCGGTGAAGTACCACCACTCGTTGCGATAGCCCGGATGCGGGCCGTCGTCGTGCGGGAAGGCGAGCCGGCGCGGACCCGTGACCATGCGGTAGCCCGAGGACTACCCGGCCCCCAGCACCCCGACCAGCGATCCCCCCGCGTTGCCGCCGCCCCGCGAGCCCTGCGCCCCCGGCCAGAGCCAGGCGGCCAGCGCGCTCGCGAGCAGCACCGCCAGCACCACGGCAACCCGGCGCATCGCGTCACTCCTCCCGCAGCGCGTGCGCCGCGCGTATCCGGCCCAGCCGCCAGCCGGGATACGCGCCCGCCACCAGGGCCGCGACCACCGCCGCGGCCAGCGCCTGCCACAGGGCCCCCGGGTAGACCCGGAACGGCATCACCCACCCGAACACGCGCGCGTTGACTACGCGCACGATGAGAGCGGCAAAAGCGAGGCCCGCGGGCAGGGACAGCAGGCCGGCCAGCCCCCCCATGAAGGCGGTCTCGCCAAGGACCACGCCGACAGTCTGCCGCGGCGTCATGCCCAGCGCCCGGAACACGCCGAACTCCCGGGCGCGCTCGAGCTCCAGGGCCATCAGCGCGCTGATCATGCCCACGATGCTGATGGTCAGCGTCAGCAGGCGCAACACGGCGGTAATGGCGAAGGTCTGGTCGAAGACAGCCATCGTGTATTCACGTACCGAACGCGTCGGACGGGCCGTGAACGGGATCCGGGGCCCGAGGAGGCGGCGTATCCGGCGCAGCACCGGCTGCGGCGACGCTCCCGGCGAGAGGTAGACCGCCAGCCAGGAGAGCTTCGGGTCATCCCAGTAGCGGAGATAGGTCTGGCGTGCCATCGCGATACGGCCGCGGGTCGAACCGTAATACCGGAAGACCCCCACGATCTCGAACTCCCGGGCGCCACGGTCCGTGTTCATCCGGATCCGGCCACCGGGCCGCAAGTGATGCAGCTGGGCCAGGGACTCGGACACGAGCACCGCCGGCGGAGTGCGACCGCCGTCGGCGAATGCTGTCCAGGCCTTGCCCGGCTGCCCCGCAATCAGCGGGAACGTGGCAAAATCCTGGCGCCGCATGGCGTAAGCGATCAGGGGCACGGCACCGAACGGCGTGTCGACGCTGACGTGGCGTCCCCGGGTTACCCGCGCGACGCCCGGAACCTGTTCGACACGTACGGCGAGATCGGGCGGCAGGACCCTCCCGGCCGTGCTCGATCCCGCCGGCCCGACGAAGATATCCGCTCTGAGTGCCTGGTCCAGCCACTGCTCGACGCCGTGGCGAAAGCTCCCGATCATCGTGCCCACGGCGACCGTGGTCGCGAGCGCGACCGCCAGCGCGGCGATCGCCACCGAGGTCCGGCTCAGGCCGGCCGTAACACCCCGCAGGGCGATCCGCACCAGCACCGCGCGTGCCGGCGGCAGGAGCCCGGTCACGCCGCGCACCGCGAGCAGGGTGAGACCCGGGATCCAGAGCGCCACGGCCGCCACCAGGCACACCAGGGCCGCGTATGCGGGCAACAGACCGCGGCCCGGAAGAAGGAGCAGTCCGACGCCGGCAAGCCCCACCCCGGCGCCCCCCAGCGCGAGCCACGGGATGAAAGCCCGCCGACGCCGTTCCAGGCTGGAACGCAACATGGCCGCGCGCGGGCTCACGCGTGCCGCCTCCACCGCCGGTGCCAATGCCGCCAGGACCGTCGCGCCCAGGCCCAGCGCCGCGGCCTTGCCAAGTATCCCGGGCCCCGGCGCCACCGCCCGCACCTGAACCGCGAAATAGACATCATTGATGGTGCGGGTAACGAGATGCACCAGGTGCTGCGCAAGGCCGACGCCAAGCGCCATCCCGATCACGGTGGCGACGATCCCGATGAGCAACGCTTCCAGCGTCACCGAAAGGAACAGCTGACCGCGGCTGACGCCCAGGCCGCGCAGGGTGCCGAAAAGCTCGCGCCGCTGGACCACGCTGAAGGTCATGGTGTTGTAGATCAAAAAGATCCCGATCAGCAGCGCCAGCAGGCTCAGGGCACCGAGATTGACCCGAAAGGCCTTCGTGGCCTCGTGCATCGTCCGGGCCCGCGTGCCGACGGCGCGGACGGTCACCCCGGGCGGCAGCGCAGACGAGAGCCTGCGCAGCATGTCGCGACCGGCAGCACCCGAGGGCACGATCAGGTCGATCTCGGAAATCCGGTGCGGCTCGTGCAGCAGCTCCTGCGCGGTGCCGATGTCCGTGATCACCACACCCGGCGTCATGCCGACACTCGGGGTAGCGAGCACGCGCACCGGGACGCGCCCCGCGGACAACGTCAGGCGGACCCCGGAGCCGGAACGCACGCCCAGCGCCGCCGCATCCTGTGCCTCGATGAGGACGGCATCCGGCTCGGTCATCAGCCGTACGGCCGCTTGCAGATCGTTCGCGGTTACCGCCCGCAGGCGCGGCCGGAACGGTACCGCCGAAACCGGGTCGATGCCCACCAGGCGCACGTTCTCCCCGTCCGGCAGGCCGGCGGTTCCTTCCAGCAGCGGCGTGGCGACGGGCAGCAACCCCTGCCTTGCGAGCTCGCGATAGAGACTGTCCGGGATCCCGCCGGGACCGGCCACGATCTGGTGCGTGGCCCGTCCCACCACGCCCTCCATGGTCAGGTGAAATGCCCGGGTGGCGCTGGCATTGGCCAGATCCACGGCGACCACGACCGCGACCCCGAGCGCCACGCCCAGAACGGACAGGACCGCGAGCGTCGGATGGCGCAGCAGATACCGGATCCCGGCAAGGAACACGTACCGCATGCCGGGTCACCCGGCAGGCACGTCGGGAGTCGCGGAAAGCCTGCCGTCCCTGAGCGTGAGCACCCGGTCGGCGCGGCCCGCGACGGCATGACTGTGGGTGGCCATCAGCAGGGTCGTTCCGTGCTCCCGGGCCAGGGACTCGAGCAGGTCGAGAACACGCTCCCCGGTGTCGTCGTCCAGGTTGCCGGTGGGCTCGTCCGCCAGGATCAGGGCGGGACAGTGAATGATGGCCCGGGCCAGCGCCACTCGCTGCTGCTCGCCCCCGGAGAGCGTGTCCGGGTAGCTGCCGCCCCGCTCGGGCAGACCGATCGCCTGCAGCATCTGCCGGATACGCGCCCGGGCGGTGGCCGGTCTCCAGCCGTTGAGCTCCAGCGGCAGGTACAGGTTCTCCTCGACGGTCAGGGTCGGGACGAGGTTGAAGAACTGGAAGACGAATCCGAACAGGCCACGCCGGAGCAGGGTCCGCGCGTGCTCGGAGAGGATCTCCATGCGGCGACCGGCGACCGTGATGTGACCGCGGTCCGGGAGATCGATGCCCGCCACCAGGTTCAGCAGGGTGGACTTTCCGCACCCGCTGCGCCCCAGCATGACCACCCGCTCTCCCGGCTCGACGGTCAGGTCGACCCCGCGCAGAACCTCCCGGGTGCTCTTGCCCTCCCGGAAGCTCCGCCAGACCCCTTCCATCCGCAGCACCGGGCGAGACGTCTTGTGCTCTTCGTCCACGACCTGTCCCTTGGCAACCGTGGCCTGCCGGGCGGCTCTGGCCCGCGGCACCCGGCCCGTCGTCCCGCTCAGGGGAATGCCGGCGTATCCGGCTCCGTTGCCCCGATCCCGGGATGGTGCTTGCGAATCCGGTCCTGGATGCGCTACGCAGCCACGGTCCGCCTCAGGACCCGCACGCCGGGGAGCTCCTTGGCGGCCAGCCAGTCCAGGAACGCCCCGCCGCCGAGGGAAACGTAGGTGAACGCATCGGCGGCGCCGGCCCGGGCCAGGGCCGCCTGCGTTTCCCCGCCTCCCGCCACGCTGACCAGGGGGCCCTCCCGCGTGCGGCCGGCGATCGCCCGGGCGACCTGTTGCGTCCCGTGCTCGAATCCCTCGAACTCCGAAGCCCCGATGGGCCCGTTCCAGACGACCGTTGCCGCAGAGTCGAGCTCGCGGACGATGCGTCCCACGCTGCGCGGTCCGAGATCGAGGACCATGGACTCTTCCGGGATTTCGCCGACCCCCACGACGCGGCACGGCGCGTGCGCCTCCAGGGCACGGGCGATCACGACATCCTCGGGCAGCACGATCCGGCAGCCGGCTCGTGCCGCCGCCTCCCGGATCCGGGCCACCTCGTCAAAAAGACCGTCTTCCCGCAACGACCGCCCGACGCCGATACCCTGCGCCGCCAGGAACGTGTTCGCCATGCCCCCGCCAAGGACCAGTGCATCGACCCGGCCGGCCAGCGTGCGCAGCACGCCGAGCTTGGATGACACCTTGGCGCCGCCGAGTACCGCCACGTAGGGATGAGCCGGATCGGCAAGGTAGTGTTCCAGGCTCTCCAGCTCGCGCTGCAGCAGTCGTCCGGCTGCCGCCTCCAGCAGCCCGGGCAGCCCGACGATCGACGCATGGCTCCGATGACAGGCGGAGAAAGCGTCATTGACGTAGGCGTCACCGAGTCGGGCCAGGGCCGCGGCAAAGTCCGGATCGTTCTCCTCTTCCCCGGGATGGAAGCGGAGATTTTCCAGCAACACCACGGCGCCCTCCTTCTGCGCGTCCACGGCGTGCCGTGCGGCGTCACCGAGACAATCCCCCGCGAACTGGACGTCGATTCCGCCGAGTGCGTCGGAAAGCGGCCCGGCCACGGGGCGAAGGGAACATCGAGTGACGCGCTTGCCGCCGGGACGCCCGAGGTGCGACATCACCACCGGCTTGCCGCCGCGTTCCGTGAGCTCCCGAAGGGTCGGCGCGCAGGCAAGAATCCGGGCGGCGTCCGCGACCGCCCCCTCCCGGATCGGCACATTCAAATCGGCTCGCACGAGTACGCGCCGTCCGGCGACATCCATGTCATCGAGTGTCCTGAGGTGCATCACCCCTCCTGCTTCCTGGCGGGTCAACCTGCGAATCCCGGCGCCGAACATTCTCTGTCGAGCGGGACCCGCTTTCCCTGTCATTAGTACGCCGCTGCCAACCGGCACTCCTTGACCCGGGTCAGGACTGCCACCGGCATGCGGCTCGGAGGCACGCACTCACTGTTCTTTGTCCCTGTATTCCCGGATCGCCCGCAGCAGCTCGCGCTCGTCCACGCTCCAGGAGCGCGCCACGTGCGTAACGCTCAGACAGTGCCGGTAGAGCTGATGCCGGGGGACCTCGCCCGGGAACAGGCGCGCCAGCGTGATCATCCCTTCGCAGCGCTCCTGCCGCTCGCTGTCCTCGGGCCACCAGCGTCCGTGGCGGTCCCCCCTGCCCTTCGGGGGATATCCCCGCCCGTGATTCCGCTCCAGCCACGTCTCCAGCGCCCGCTCGAGTCTCGGCTTGCCCGCTCGCTGCTCCATGTCTCCAACCCTCCATCACTGTGATGCGGGCCGTCGGGCGGGCCCGCGCGGATCCGGCGCAGGAACGTCAACGGCCGGCGTCAGCGACATCGCCGTAGTGCAAGGTGGCAAGCCACTCCAGCAGGTCGTGCGCATCGACCATCCGCGGACGAGCCGCCCCTGTGGAATCGGATGATCCGAAACCTCGGCAGACGGACCGTCGCGGCTCGCCCGTCCACCGCCAGGTTGACCGGCGTCAAGGCGGGATGCTCCGGCGTTCGCTTTAATTGCGTCGTCCCGCGTTTTCGCGCGGGCAGAATTGCATCCCGACTCCCGGAGGGGGTGTTCGCCATGTCTCCTGTCCCCAAGCAACGGCCCGCCCGGAGCGTGGCCCTGAGTGAAACCGGTGCCAAGCCCGCGGCAAAGGCTCCGCGCAAACGTCGCTCGGCTTCCGGCGGCGAGCGACATCGCCGGATCGCCGAGGCAGCCTACTACCGTGCGGAACGTCGCGGCTTCGCCGGTGGCGACCCGGTGAACGACTGGCTGGAAGCGGAATCGGAGATCGACCACAACCAGGCCACAGGGTCGCGCCGGAAGGCCTGACGGCCCCCCGCCGGGAGACGTCGCTCGCGGCGCCGCATCGGCGGCGTCAACGCGCGTGCGTCCGCGTCCACAGCTGCACGCACCGAGTCTCCCGATGAATGATCGAGCATCCCCCCCGCCCGTGTCCGGCAAACCGGACACCGCGAGTCCCTACGCAGCGCTCGACAGCCGTCCCGAGGGGCTGAGCGCGCAGGAGGCTGCGCGGCGCCTGGAGCAGTACGGGCGCAACACCCTGCGCCAGGAGGAGGTCGGGCTGCTGCGGCGCCTGGCGGGCTATTTCTGGGGCCCGATCCCGTGGATGATCGAGGTGGCTGCCCTGCTGTCGCTGATCGTGCGCCACTGGGCGGACTTCATCATCATCATGGTGCTGCTCAGCTTCAACGCCCTGGTGGGCTTCTGGCAGGAGTACCAGGCGGGCAACGCGGTCGAGGCGCTCAAGGCCAAGCTGGCGCCGCAGAGCCGGGTCCGGCGCGAGGGCAAGTGGCAGGTGATCGACGCCACCGAGCTGGTGCCGGGGGACGTGGTGCGCCTGCGCCTGGGGGACATCGTGCCGGCGGACATCACCCTGGTCGAGGGCGAGTACCTGAGCATCGACGAGTCCGCCCTGACGGGCGAGTCGCTGCCGGTGAGCAGGAAACCCGGGGAGACGGCGTACTCGGGCTCGGTGGTCAAGCAGGGTGAGATGGTGGGGGTGGTCCGCACCACCGGCGAGCAGACCTACTTCGGCAAGACCGCGCAGCTGGTGGCCGAGGCCCGCACCACCTCGCACTTCCAGCGCGCCGTGCTGCACATCGGCGATTACCTGATCTACCTCAGCCTGGTGCTGGCCGGGGTGCTCGTGGCCGTCCAGCTCTACCGCGGAGCGAACCTCCTGGATCTGGCGCAGTTCGTCCTGATCCTGACCGTGGCGGCGATCCCGGTGGCGATGCCGGCGGTGCTGTCGGTGACCATGGCGATCGGCGCGCTGGTCCTGTCGCGCATGAAGGCGATTGTGGCGCGGCTGGAGTCCATCGAGGAGATGGCGGGGATCGACATCCTGTGCTCGGACAAGACCGGCACCCTGACCAGGAACCAGCTGCGCCTGGGGCAGGTGGTCAACCTCGGGGCGCAGGACGAGGCCGACCTGATCCTGGCGGCGGCGCTCGCCTGCCGGGAGGAGGACAACGATCCCATCGACCTGGCGGTGCTGGCGGGCCTGTCCGAGCGCAGCGTCCTGCAGGGCTGGGCGCAGACGGACTTCATCCCCTTCGACCCGGTGGCCAAGCGCACCGAGGCGAGCGTGCGCGGTCCGGGCGGGGAGAGTCTGAAGGTCTCCAAGGGCGCGCCGCAGGTGATCCTGGACCTGGCCGGGCCGTCCCCGGAGCTGCGCGAGCGGGCCGAGCAGGCGGTCAACGAGCTGGCCGGCAAGGGCTACCGCACGCTCGGCGTGGCACGTGCCGATGCCTCGGGCCAGTGGCGCTTTTTGGGCATCCTGCCGCTGTACGACCCGCCGCGGGACGACTCGGCCGAGACCATCCGGCAGGCAATCGCGCACGGGGTGAAGGTCACGATGATCACCGGCGACAACCTCGCCATCGCCCGCGAGATCTCCGGCGAGCTCGGCCTGGGACAGGACATCCGCCTGGCCGGCGAGGTGCTCAAGGGGGAGACCCCGACGACCGACGAGGGCGAGCGGGTCGAGGCCATCGACGGCTTCGCCCAGGTCTATCCCGAGCACAAGTTCCGGATCGTCAAGGCGCTCCAGCATCGGGGCCACATCGTGGGCATGACCGGCGACGGGGTGAACGACGCCCCGGCGCTCAAGCAGGCCGACGTGGGCATCGCCGTCAGCGGCGCCACCGACGCCGCGCGCGCCGCCGCGGACCTGGTGCTGACCGCCCCCGGGCTGTCGGTGATCGTGCGCGCGTTCGAGGAGGCCCGGCGCATCTTCGAGCGCATGAACTCGTACGCCATCTACCGCATCACCGAGACCATCCGGATCATGGTGTTCATGGTGCTGGCGATGCTGGTGTACGACTTCTATCCGATCACCGCGATCATGATCATCCTGCTGGCGCTGCTCAATGACCTGCCGATCATCGCGATCGCCTACGATCATACACGGGTGGACCCCAAGCCGGTCCGCTGGGAAATGCACCGCGTGCTTGCAGTCGCGTCCGTCCTGGGCATCGTGGGGGTCATTGAAACCTTCATCCTCCTGGTCATCGCCCGCTCCTGGCTCGGCATCGAGGCGAGCCAGCTGCAATCCGTGATCTTCCTCAAGCTCGCGGTCGCCGGCCATCTCACCCTGTTCGTGGCCCGCAGCCGGGAACCCTTCTTTCGGCGTCCCTTCCCGGCCCCCATCCTGCTCGCGGCCATCCTGACCACACAGGTGGTGGCCGCGCTGATCGTCGGCCTGGGCATCTTCGTACCGCCGATCCCCTGGCCGTGGATCGGGATGATCTGGGGGTACGCCCTGGCATGGATCTTCATCGAGGACTGGGCAAAGCTCCGCGTCTACCGCCACCTCGCGCGTGGCGGCCCGACCCATATCCGGTTCCTGGAAACGATTCAGGCGCCGCTCCACCCCCGGGGCACGCATGCCGCGCGGACACCCGGCACCCGACGACAGTGAGCCGGCGATGTCACAACGGCGAGGGCGATCCGGGCGAATCGGCAGCGGTATCGCAATCCCCTCCATCTCCCGCGGTAACGGACCGGCCCGTAACAGCCGTTGGCCGGTCATGCGTGGGCGGCCCCGAGGTGGTGGCGGAACCCGTCACTCCTCCCGCAGCGCCCGCGCCACGCGGATCCGCCCCAGCCGCCAGGCCGGATACGCTCCCGCCACCACGGCCGCCGCGAGGGCGGCCGCCAGCGCCTGCCAGAGCACACCCGGCAGCAGCCGGAACTGCATCGTCCAGCCGAAGGCGCGGCGGTTCACCACCGAGACCAGGACCTCGGCCAGCACCAGCCCGGCCGGCAGCGACAGCACGCCGGCCAGCAGGCCCATGAAGCCGGTCTGCCCGACCACCACCGCGCGTGTCTCCCACGGCGTCATGCCGAGTGCCCGGAACACCCCGAACTCCCGGGCACGCTCCAGCTGGAGCGCCATCAGCGCGCTGATCACGCCGACGATGCTGATGGTCATCGCCAGCAGCCGGAGCACCGCGGTGATGGCGAAGGTCTGATCGAACACGCGCAGGGTGTAGCGACGGATCTGCCGGTTGGAACGGACCGCAATCGGCGCCGACGGAGGGAGCATCCGCCGCACCGCGTGGGATACCTTCAGCGCGGACGCCCCGGGAGCCAGGTGGACGGCCAGCCCGGTGACGCTCGCGTCGTGCCAGTATCGCAGGTAGGTCCGCCTGGCCATGGCGACCCGGCCCCGGCTGGAACCGTAGTTGCGATACACGCCCACGACCTCGAACGATTTGCGCCCGCCGGGGGTGTGGAGGCGAACGTACGAGCCCACCTGCAGCCGATGGTGGTAGGCCAGTGGCTGGCTCACGAGCACCGCCGGCGGGTTGCGCCCGGGATCGCTGAAGGCCTTCCAGGCCCGTCGCCGCCTGCCGGCGAGAAGCTCGAAATGCGCAAAGTCCTCCCGGCCCATCTGGAACGCCGTGACCGTCACGGTTCCAAAGCTCGAGTCGATCGTCAGCCGGCGCATGCGGCTCACCCGTGCCACCCCGGGCAGAGTTCCGATCCGGTGGGCCAGGTCCTGCGCCGGTGCCAGCGTCGTCCCCGCCGGCGCCTGCGGCCCGGGTCCGACGAACAGGTCGGCGGTGAGCGAATGGTCCAGCCAGTCGACCACGCTGGCGCGGAAGCTGCCGATCATCGTGCCCACGCCCACCGTGGTGGCCAGCGCGATCGCCAGCGCCGCAATCGCCACCGAGGTCCGGCTGAGCCCGGCCGACACGCCCCGCAGGGACAGCCTTGCCAGGATCGCCCGCCCGCAGGGCAGCAGCGCCGTCGCGGCGCGCACCGCCAGGACCGTCAGCCCCGGTATCCACAGGCTGAACGCAATGATCAGGCACAGCAGCGCGCCGTAGGCGGGTGCCAGTCCCCGCAGCGGCAGCGCCAGCAGCGCCCCGCCGAGGGCCGCGAACGCGATCCCGCCAAGCGCCAGCCACGGCAGCAGCGCCCGGCTGCGGCGCTCCAGATCCGAGCGGGTCAGGGCGGCCCGGGGGCTCACCCGCGCCGCCTCCAGCGCCGGCAGCAGCGCCGCCGCCACGGTCGCGCCGACCCCCAGCCCGACCCCCTGCAGCAGCGCCGACGGCCCCAGCGCCAGCGAACGCACCTGCAAGGCGAAATACAGGTCGTTGATGGTGCGTGTCACCAGGTGCACCAGGTACTCCGCCAGGCCGGTACCGAGGCCGATCCCGATGGCGGTGCCCGCCAGCCCCACCAGCGCCGCTTCGACGGTCACCGCCAGGAACAGCTGGCCGCGACCCACGCCCAGGCTGCGCAGGGTGCCGAACAGCTCGCGCCGCTGGACCACGCTGAAGGTCATGGCGTTGTAGATCAGGAACATGCCCACGATCAGGGCGAGCAGGCTCAGCGCGGTCAGGTTGATGCGAAAGGCACGCGTCATCTCCTCCATGGTCCGCGTGCGCGTGCCCACCGGTCGCACCGACACGCCGGCCGGCAACGCGGCCGCGAGGCGTTTCCGTTCGCGCTCGCCGGCCGCCCCCGGCGGGAGGATGAGATCGATCCGGGAGATGCGGTGGGGCCCGCCCAGCAGGGTCTGTGCGGTGGCGATGTCGGTGATGATCACGCCGGACGCCCGGCCCCGGGGGAGCGTCCCGGCGACGTGGACCCTGGCCCTGCCCCGCGGCAGGGTCAGACGCAGCGAGTCACCCGGTTTCACGCCCAGCGCCCCGGCGTCCGGCGCCGTAAGCAGCACCGTGCGCGGCCGGGTGATCAGTTCCACCGCGAGATCCTGCTCGCC
>Ga0102956_1000740_pt1 | contig 11375 bp, 8 predicted proteins | sample SalPonF2_A_D2_MG_FD_84515 | JGI IMG/M metagenome (GOLD analysis project Ga0102956, IMG submission 84515) | Salt pond soil microbial communities from South San Francisco under conditions of wetland restoration - Salt Pond MetaG SF2_A_D2_MG ...
ACTGAGAAGTGAATTTCTAAAATGGCTCCAGAACACACATAAAATAGAAACACCCGATTATGTCGTTATAACGACACCCAAAGACAGCATAGCCGGTTACGGACTAAAATCAAATGAAAATCTGAGTAACTATGTCATTAAAAAAGTTAAAGGCAGGGTATCTGTTAAGTGAATAATTCCAATTGCATAACGGGCTATTTCGATAAAAAATATATCCGGCATAAAACTCATTTTTTCGGATCTGCTATCCCGTTCGTAATGATATTTTTCTGCTTCTCACTGTTTTTTTCGAATAATGTTTTTGCTCAAAAGAAAATACAGATACTGAAATCGGACCGGCTTGAAGGGGGAAAAGTCAATGGTCAAAACATTCGGAAATTAATTGGGCATGTTGTATTGCGGCATAAAAATCAAACGCTCTATTGTGATAGCGCCTATCAATTTATTAATAAAAAAGTACTTCGTGCCTATGGTAACATTGAAATAAAAACGGATACTATGAAAATATGGGCGGATACCGCCTATTATAATACCGATATGGAAATCAGTCATTTCATGGGACAGGTTGTTATCAACAATAAAGATGTGACTATATTCAGCAGAAAGGCTACGTATTTTTTTAAAACTGATAAAGCTATTTTCCCTGATAGTATTCGTCTCAGGGATAAAAAAGGCACCCTACTTGCAGACAGGGGCATTTATTACAATAAATCCGACAGTGCTATTTTCAGAGGTAATGTTCAAATCAATGACTCCACGCAATATGCCGAAGCCGACAGTCTGTTTTCCAATAGAAAATCCGGTTATTATGAATTACACGGACAAGTGTTCATTCATGATTCTAAAAATAATGTTTTCCTAAAAGGTGATTATATTCAGGCTGATTCAAGTGGATACCGGCAGTTAGATGGACATGCCATCATGGAAAAACTTAAAGATAATAAAAAGGATACGAGTTTCGTGTGGGCTCATTCCATTCATTATTGGGATCGTGATTCGACATATATTTTTAAAGCGTTCCAAAATGTGCATATTTGGACACGTAAATTCGCATCTATATCCGATACCGCATCATATGCCGATTCTACTGAGCATTTTATCCTGACATCCAATGCCAAAGCGTGGTATAAAAATTTGCAACTGACAGCACCCATTATAAATGTCAAACTTCAAAAAGATACGGTTCGCTATCTATCGGCATATCCTCATCCTTTTGCTGTTCAGGAAGATACGGTCACAAAACGTCTGAATCAGGTGAAAGGGGATAGTATTTACGCGACCTTTTCAAAAGGTAATGTATCTTCCATCCTTGTCCATCCTCAGGGACAATTACTTTACTTCAGTAAAAATGGTCAAAATAAACCGGATGGAGCCATTCAAATGACGGCCGATTCCCTGAAAATGCTTTTTAGCAAAGGTAGTATCGATTCCGTAGTGGCTTTAAAAAATATAAATGGAAATTATTTAGCGGAATCTCCCAAAATTGCTAAACATAAACTTAAAGGCTTTTCCTGGGATCCCAAACTGAAGCCACAAAAGCCTAAAGAAAATTTAAGGCAAAGGTTACCAGTTGTTCCTGATAAGATACCGTTCCCTTTGCCTACACGTTATAAAGAGTTCATTAAAAGCGACTCAACCCAAACGGAAACGAAAGTGATTAAGCCTCATCCAGCTCAGCATGGTCCTTGATGATATTCTCCTGAACATCTCTTGGAACCGCTGCATAATGTGAAAATTTCCGGGTATGTGTCGCTCTGCCCTGGGTCATCGATTTGAGTTGTGTGGAATAACGATACAACTCACCCAATGGAACATTCGCTTTTACTTTTTGAATTGCCCCATCAGCATCCATACCTAATACCTGGCCACGCCGGGTAGAAAGATCATTCATAATATCTCCCATGTATTCAGCCGGAACAACGATTTCCACTTCATAAATGGGCTCGAGCAGTTTGGGACTGGCATCCATAAACGCTTTCCGAAATGCCATCAATCCTGCGGTTTTAAAAGCAGCTTCATTGGAATCGACAGAGTGCATCGATCCGTCATATACGGAAACCCGGATATCACGAGCGCGGCAACCTGTTAACGGACCATTTTCCATTTTTTCCATGATTCCTTTCAAAACGGCTGGCATAAACCGGTTGTCAATAACACCTCCGACGATACAATTTTGGAACACCAGTTTTCCACCCCAATCAAGATCTATTTCCTGTACATCCCGTACATTTATATCACTGGGTGTAGGCATTCCTTCCTCATATGGTTCAACAAGCATATAAACCTCGCCATATTGACCGGCACCACCCGATTGTTTTTTATGCTTATAGGTCGACCTGACCGCTTTTGTAATCGTTTCACGGTATGGAATACGCGGACGATTAAATTCTACATCCACTTTATATTTATTTTCGAGCATGTATTTAACAACAGCCAGATGCTCTTCGCCTTGTCCACCAAGCAAGGTCTGTTTCAATTCCGCATTATGGTCTACACGCAAAGACGGATCTTCTTTTTGCAGTTGATGCAATGCCACAGCCATTTTTTCTTCGTCAGATTCATTTTTAGCTTCAATAGCGTATTGAATCACCGGTTCCGGAAAATGAATGGGTTCTATTTCAATATTACTTTCTTTATCATGCAAAGTATCACTAACTGCAGAATCTTTTAATTTCACAACAGCGGCAATATCACCTGCTTTAACTTCAGAAACTTCATCTCTCTTTAGACCTTGCGTAAGATATAACGTACTGATTCGATTTGTTGTATTATTTGAGTGATTGACTAAATCTATACCCGGTTTAATGGTGCCCCCGTATACTTTGAAATGCATCAAATCACCAACATGATGTTCTGATTGGGCCTTGAATAAAAACATTACAGGATCACTATCCGGATCTATTTCCAGGATTTCTCCATTCGTTAATTCCGGTCCTTTGGCATCGAGTGGTGAGGGAGCGACATTATCAAGAAAACCCATGACTCTTCCGGTTCCCATATTACGCTCAGAAGAAACACAGAAAAGAGGGAAAATCTGATGGTTCACCATACCACGACGTAAGCCATCCCGCATTTCATCTTCGTCAAGCTCTCCTTTTTCGAAGTATAAGTCCATCAGCATTTCATCATTCTCAGCAACCGCCTCGACCAATTCATTATGCAACAGTTCTGCTTGTGCCCTGTGAGAATCGGGAATGGGTAACTTGGCGGGTTTCCCTCCATCCTCAGGGAATTCGTACATCGTCATTTTTAGTACATCAATAATAGCATTAAAATCTTCACCTTCCTCATAAGGATACTGAACTACCACAACTTCCCGGCCAAATCGTTCTTTAGCTAAATCTACCGCTTTTTGAAAATTCGAATTTGGATGATCAACTTTGTTGACAATAAATAATGATGGCGTCTGATATTGTTTGGTGTAATTCCATAGCATTTCCGTACCTACTTCCACGCCATGCTCAGCATCAAGGAGATAAATAGCCGTAGCAGCAACTTTAAGCGCACCAATAACTTCACCGATATAATCACTCGTTCCCGGCGTGTCAATTAAATTGATTTTATGCCCTCTCCAATCAAGTGTCATGAAAGAGGAAAATACCGATTTCAGTTTATCATGTTCTATTTCATGATAATCGGAGACTGTATTTTTTTGTGAGATGGATCCGCGGCGCGGTATGGTTCCGGATTCGTACAACATCGTTTCAGATAATGTGGTTTTCCCGGAACCGGAATGGCCTAATAAAACCACATTCCTAATCTTTGAAGGATCATAAACATTCATAGCGTAACTCCCTTCTCGTGAACACTAACAGTATCAATTTATTTTAATTTATAAAAATACCTTGGAGATCAAATGACTATTTTCAAAAAAAATTTAAGATCTCCATGTATTATATTGTATACAATTAATCGAAAATTATGATAAGAATCGATTCAAAAATCATTTTTTATTGAATAATCTATATTTAGGTATCTAAGTTTGTTTAAGGCTAAACAATACGTCACCGTATTCACAGAAGAGATTCCTAAGGAAGCTTTACAAAATCAGGGCTTTTGTTCAATATCAAAGCCTGAACGACTTCGAAACCGTAGCATATTAATTATATTCGTGGATTTTGAAGTCGCGAAAATGCAGAGATTGGGCAAAATAACGGTTTTGCAAAGCCTTCTCCTAAATTTATTTTCCAAGACATTTACTCTTTAACAGATTATCTGAATCCGATTATTTATAATGCGTTGTTACCTCATTTTATGAAACGAATTTTACTTATACAGACCGGCGGTACGATAGCCATGCGCATTCAGCCCGATGAACTTACGGAGATAGATCCGAAAACATCCCGTGATATTGTTCGTAAAGCGGTCCCTGAATTATCACGTTTAGCTGAAATTGAAACTGTAAATTTGTTTACCGAAGACAGTTCCAATTTAAATCCGGAACATTGGGAACTTATCGCGAAAGAAATAAAAAAGAATTACGATTATTATGATGGTTTTGTGATTTTACATGGTACCGACACCATGGCTTATACCGCCTCCGCCCTTTCGTTTTGCTTGAATCAACTTGGCAAACCGGTAGTCATGACCGGTAGTCAGGTCCCACTCATGAGTATTCGCAGCGATGCCCGGCGCAACCTGATCAATTCCATAGAAGTCGCCACACTGAATTTTAATGAAGTCGTGATCTGCTTTAATGATAAAGTTTACCGTGGTAATCGTTCCACTAAAATGAGCATCGGTGATTTCGATGCCTTCACCTCTCCGAATTTTGATCCTTTAGCTGAAATCGGATTGACTATTGAGACCAACTTTGTACCTGCATTTGTAAACAAACCGTTTGATATCACACCGAGTTTTAATAACGATCTCTTCGTTTTGAAAATTTTTCCGGGATTACATCTGGGTTACCTCGATGGTTTACTTGAATCTTCACCCCGTGTTATAATAATTGAAGGTTATGGCAGTGGAAATTTTCCGATAGAAGGAGATTACAGTCTTACTCCATTTATCAAAAAATGTATCAACCACGATATAATGCTTGTCATGCGCTCGCAGGCCGATTATGATGCGGTCAATTTGGCGAAGTATCCAAGTGGACGCCTGGCTGCAGAACACGGCGTTATGGGTGCCGCGGATATGACAACCGAAGCAGCTGTGACCAAAATGATGTATCTTCTTGGAAACTATAACGATCATGAAACCATAAAAAACCTGTTTTCAATATCCATAGCAGGTGAATTAACCGGCTAAAGCTATGTATTTTGTATTTGACCTCGAATCTGTACCCGATTTTGATTTGATTCGCACTCTTGTTGAAGATGCCAGTGATGATGAAGATATTCTTTTGGGTCAGGCTGAAGAACAAATTGCCCACAATAAATCCGGATTCCTTCCACCACTGTTCCATCGAATGGTGTCGTGGGTGGGATTATGGATTGAAAATAATGGAGAGCCACGGCAAAAAGTATCCTGGAGTGGTGAAGATGAGGCGGAAGGCTTAAACGAAATCATCCAGACGCTCAATACTTACAAGGACTTTGGATTGATTCATCACAATGGTCGTGGATTTGATATTCCCTTGCTTACCTATCGCACAATGAAGTACCGGCTTCAGCTTCCGCTGCGAATGAATAACCATGAGATACGCTATCGTTACAGTAGAAAGAATGTGGATCTGGTTGATGAATTCAGTAATTACGGAGCGAGCTCCTGGCCCAAATTGAAACATTTAGGTTTATTAATCGGAGTCCCTTTCAAACAAACGGGAGAAGGAAATGAAGTACTTAGTATGTTCCGAAAAGGACAACTGAATAAAATCGAACATTATTGTTATGAGGATGTCATGGCTACTTACCTCGTGTGGCTTCATTTAAGATATACGGTCGGGGACATTAATAATGAGGTTTTCGAAAATCTGCAAAAACGGGCAATGGAAAAACTTATTGAAATACAAAAGTCGGCACCTGATTGAGGCACCGACTTTTTCAGAATACTCAAATAACGAATGGTTTGTTAAATAACCGTACCTTCTTTTAAAACATTTCCGCGTGGTACAACAACGATACCGTCCACTACGCTATATTCTCCGTAATCACCATTTTCGAGGTGATCACCGCCATTAATACGCACGTCATTTCCAATACTTACATTCTTATCAATGATCGCATTATTTATATAACAGCGTTCTCCAATACCTACATCAGGATGTTCATCTTCGGCATCACCATTATCAAATTTGGGGAAATAATCATTCCCCATTACAATCGCATTTGAGATAGTGGTTCCTTTGCCAATTCGCGCACGTATCCCAACAAGTGTATGTTCTATCCTGCTGGCCTCAATAATGCAGCCCTCTGATATAATCGCTTTTTCCAAAGTCGTACCCATCAGTTTTGATGCAGGAAGCAAACGGGCGTGAGTGTATATCATGCGATTATTATCATACAGATTGAATCGGGGTAATGTATTTGTTAATTCAAGATTAGCTTCAAAAAAGGATTTAACCGTACCAATGTCGGTCCAGTAACCATTATATAAGAAGCTATATATACTATATTTAGATCCCAGAGCAGTAGGAATAATCTCTTTTCCGAAATCTTTGGCATCGGGATTATTTTCGAAGAGTTCATACAATGCTTTTCTTGAAAAGATATAAATCCCCATCGAAGCCATATATTCCCGGCCTTCATTCTTTAATTGCTGTGGCACCTCCGATTTCCATTCCTCAACATTATCAAGATCCGGTTTTTCGACGAAACTGGAAATTTGTTTATCCTCATTCATTTTCATGATACCAAAACCAGTAGCGTCATATTTATTTACCGGTATAGTGGCAATGGTTAAATCCGCTCCGGAATCAGCATGCTGACGAATCATATCTCTAAAATCCATCTGATATAACTGATCGCCGGATAGAATCAAGACATAATCATAATCTTGATTTTCGAGATGATGGAAAGACTGCCGAACGGCATCGGCTGTTCCCTGAAACCAGCGATAACTGGTGTGTGTCTGCTCGGCGGCAAGGATATCGACAAATCCACGACTGAACAGATCGAAGTGATAGGTGTTTTTAATATGGCGATTTAGAGAAGCAGAATTGAATTGCGTTAATACAAAAATTCTTCGAATATCTGAATTCAGACAGTTTGAAATTGGAATATCCACTAACCGATATTTACCTCCGATAGGCACCGCCGGTTTCGACCTCGTTTTAGTTAATGGATATAAACGACTCCCTTGTCCACCACCAAGTATAACAGATACTACTGATTCCATATCAAAACCTCTCAATTAGTTGAGTTAATACTTTTATATAATTTTTTGTACTGATTTGCCGATCTGTTCCAGGAGAAATCCAGTTGCATGATTTTTTTTCGAATACCCTTAAACTTCTCCGGCTTATCGCAATATAGGCGATAAGATCTATGTAACGCATCCATAGCCTCTAACAAATTAAATTCGTTAAATCGTATGCCATAACCGCCTTTTTCCTGTAAATCTTTTACGGTATCTTTTAAACCACCGGTACCTCTTACAATTGGAATCGACCCATACCGCATGGCATACATTTGATTTAAGCCACAAGGTTCCACACGAGATGGCATAAGAAGAAAATCGGTACCCGCATAAATCTGATGGGCCAGTTTCTCATTATATTCAATACTTGTGTCGAAATATCCCGTATGATGGTTTTTCATATGTAGCAGACGGTCATGCAAATCCTGATCTCCTGTACCCAAAACAATAAAATTGGCTTCATGATTAGCTCTCAGAAAATAACTGATTAGATCCGGCAAAAGATCGGCACCCTTTTCCCGTACTAAACGACCAATAAATGAATACGTTGGTAATTTGGGATCAAGATCGAAATATTTACATAATTCTTTCTTGTTCTTTTCTTTTCCTTCTTCGACATTTTTGACATCAAAATTAAAATGGATTAGAGGATCTGTCGCTGTATTCCACACATCCACATCGATGCCATTTAATATTCCGGTCGATTTAAGGACCTCATTTGCGATCAATAACTCCAAACCGTTGGAATTATAACGTAATTCATCCATATAGGATTCCGAAACCGTGGTTAGTTTCCAGCATGTTTTGATACCGGCTGCCAGGCAATTCAAACGTCCATCCCAATCGAGTAAGCCGTAATCATTCCAGTTGAACGATGGCAAAAGCCGGGCATACCCAAAATCATATGATCCCTGATACTGACCGTTGTGAATTGTAAACACGGTGGGGATTTCATTTAAATTATGATATGCCGGACAACGGGTCATCATGAACGGTATCAATCCGGCCTGATGATCATGACAATGCACAATATCCGGTTTCTGACTCATCGATTGTATCCATTCTACTGCGGCTATTTGAAAAGTCATATTCCGCTCAAATTCATCCCAGTATGGATAACCGCTATCGGGATCGATGTAAACGCCAGCCCGGTCAAAACGTCCGGGAATTTCCGCGACATAAAATGGAAATCCCAAAGAATTTTCCGTTTCTCGTTTAATTTTAAAATGGAAAGGATGTTCACCGAGATAGGCGTCGGATTCAAATACAGTTTCGAAAGCGTGTTCTTTAATCCAGGGGACTTCGTATTTGGGTATTATCACCCATGTTTCCACCCCAATTTCTTTTAAATATTTAGGCAGTGCCCCAACTACATCACCCAATCCTCCAACTTTGGCAACAGGATAACATTCTGCACTGATATGAATAATATGCATATAAGACTTAAATATTAATTTATTTTCAACAATCCGTCGTAAGATATATTAAGTGTATCTAATTTTTTGGATAGATTCATCATAAACATCTGCAAAAGATTTGAATTTAACTAAGTATTATTATTTTTAAACTCGACGATATTATAAATATATTAGTAGGATACTTCACATACTGATCGCATTCAGATGAAGAAACTGGGGGGATCAATACCTATTTATATAAGTAATAAACACTTTGTATCATGGAAATTATTGATTTAAAAAATGTCACCAAATTCTATGGGAATTTCAAAGCGGTGGATTCCGTAAGTTTTTCCGTTGAACCTGGCAGAATTTTTGGAATTCTCGGACCGAATGGTGCTGGCAAGACCTCAACAATCCGGATGATTAATTACATTACCGTCCCGGATCAGGGTTCCATTACTATCGAAGGAAAACCTGTAGGCAGAGAGAGTCAGGAGCATATTGGTTACTTACCTGAAGAACGTGGTTTATATAAAAAGATGAAAGTTGGCGAGCAACTGCTTTATCTTGTTCAGTTGAAAGGACTCTCTAAAGCCGATGCAAAAAGATCTATTAAATATTGGCTGGGACGTTTTGAAGCCTCGGATTGGATCAACAAGCATGTACATGAACTTTCCAAAGGAATGCAGCAAAAAATACAGTTCATTGTCACTATTGCGCACGATCCTGATATCTATATTTTCGATGAACCTTTCAGTGGATTGGATCCGATCAACAGCGAATTACTAAAAAAGGTTATTATTGAATTAAGGGATAAGGGTAAAACGATCATCTTTGCCACACACCGCATGGAACAAGTGGAACAGATGTGCGACGACATTGCCCTTTTCAACCGTGGGAAAGCCATTTTACAAGGAAAATTGTCTGATGTTAAACGGTCGTTCGGACGTAATACGGTAATCCTCGAGTTCGATGGAGATGCTTCCTTCATTGATGAACTCGAAAATGTTCGGGTAAATAACCGGTCAACCAATTTCGCTGAAATTCGTTTGTTAAATGGCACAAGCGAGCAAACTATTTTGGAAAAAGCAGTGAATAACGTTAAAATCAGAAAATTTGAATTTGTTCAACCATCGTTAAACGAAATATTTATATCGACAGTCGGAGAAGATAATATTAAAAACAATCAATTGGGGTAGGGTAATGAACTTGACTAAACTCTTTTTAATCATTAAACGGGAATATTTAACCCGTTTAAAAAGCAAGACATTCATCATTTCCACTATATTGGCACCGATTTTTATTCTTGCCATGTTTTTAGTCCCTATTTTAATGACTAATTTTGGTGGGAGTTCGAATGAGCAAGTTATCATTGTCGATCATGCCGGGGGGGTCGCAAATCATTTGGTTAAGTTAAACCCGAATCGATACATAAATGAAAAATATGCCAGTGTTGATACGCTTCGCAGTGAAGTAATCCATGGGCAAATTAGCGGTTTTATAGTAATCACCCCGAAAGTGGTCAATGGTTCAGAGAAACCTGAATTAGTTTATTCGGGCAATGGTGGTATCACATTCACACAAAGTGTGCGAAGCGATTTACAAACCGCAATCCGGGATGCCCTTTTATCGAAAACTAATGTAAATCCTGATGTTAAAAGCATTATGGAACGGTCTATTCATCTGCAGACCAAGAAACTTACTAAATCAGGTGAAGAGAAACAGAATACTGATATGCTTTTTGTAGTGGGTTATTTTATGGCTATCGGCATATATATGGCTATGTTCATTTATGGCTCGCTTATTATGAGAGGAGTTATCGAAGAGAAGACGAGCCGTATCATCGAAATCATGGCGTCATCCGCAAAACCATTTGAGTTATTATTGGGTAAAGTGTTAGGGGTAGGCGCACTCGGTGCTACACAATTTTTAATATGGGTTGTCAGTATCAGCGGTATTACAACTTTTGGGGCACCTTTCATTGTTCATGCGTTAGGTGGTAAATCCACATCAGCAGTTCAATCAGCAAATTCGGCAAACATGGCTCTACAGATGCCACACATTGGTGCTGGTCTTTGGATATTTTTCATTCTGTTCTTTGTCCTCGGATATTTAATGTACAGTGCCCTGTTTGCAGCGGTGGGTTCGGCTGCCGACTCAGAAACGGATGTTCAGCAACTCACTTTTCCCATCACAATTCCCATTATTCTACCTATCATGTTTTTGACAAGTGTGACTGCTAATCCGGGTTCCACTTTCGCCGTCGTGACATCCATGATCCCGCTTTTTTCACCCATTTTAATGATTGCGCGAATGGCCGTATCCTCGGTCCCTCTCTGGCAATCACTCGGCTCTGTAGTTTTAATGATCCTAACCTTTTTGGGGCTGATGTGGCTGAGTTCCCGGGTTTACCGCGTAGGCATTTTGATGTACGGAAAAAAACCCTCATTCAAAGAAATTGCAAAATGGATACGGTATAACTAATAGAATTAACCCGGATCATTCACCAATAAATTTAGTCGCGATCAAGGCGCTCCGAAAGCTTTCGGAGCAACGCAGAGCACGGCAACATTACGCAGCTCTTTTTAACGTCCTCAAAATCGAGCATCGATTCATTTTTTATAAGTTAACGTGTATTCGATATAATTATAGACTTATTCTGTTTCATATCCA
>Ga0102956_1000745_pt1 | contig 11340 bp, 12 predicted proteins | sample SalPonF2_A_D2_MG_FD_84515 | JGI IMG/M metagenome (GOLD analysis project Ga0102956, IMG submission 84515) | Salt pond soil microbial communities from South San Francisco under conditions of wetland restoration - Salt Pond MetaG SF2_A_D2_MG ...
ATGCGGTATGGAGCCGATACCGCCCTTCAGGACCCCGTCCAGAGCGTCAGGGTCTGACCATACGGGCACACAGCCTACTGCCAGCTGATCCATGGGCGCCCCCAGAGTCTCCTGCAGAGCCGCCTTTTTGTAGGCAATCGCCTTTTTGAACCACATTGCTGAACCCGGGAGTGGTGGAGCAAGTCCTTGGGAGCTGTCTTTCAGCTGAAACGGAGCAGGAATCATACCAGAACGGCCGCCCGGTCCGGCCCGACACAGGCAGCGCTCCACAGCGGCCGGCGATGTGCAGGCTAAGCCATGGACGTGACAGGGCGGTGACACCCCGTTGCACGTTCAGTCGTCGCCGCCTCGGCGCAGCACAATCCCGAGGACCAATCCCAGCACCATGGCAAACACGGTGAATGCGATGCCGAACAGCCAGGAATGCTCGTAGGCGGTATCGGAGACCCAACGCTCGGCATGAACCTCCCGGACGTCGAACTCGCGGGTCTGTTCGGCTACCACCCTGCCATCGCGAACGAGGTAGATCTCCAGGTGATAGCCGCCCAGGGGCAGCTTGGCGGGCAGTGCCATACTGGCGGAGAACAGGCGGTCGCCCAGCATCTTCACGGCGTTTCCATCCTGCAGGTAATAATGCCCCTTCTTCTTCAATGCGATGAATGCAGAGCGCCAATCCCCCATGTCGGTACTCGCGTTCTCCGGGCGAACGCCCCGCAGTGCATCGTTGAGATCCAGCCCGTAGCGCTTGCGTTCGACCTTGCCGAGGATATCCGCCACCGGCTTGGTGGACAGCACATAGAGCAGGCCCGGCGTTCCCGGAATCGTGAACTTCCCACTGGTCAGCCAGAACGGCCCGTACCGGGCCTTGCGGGACATGTCCACCGTCTGATCCGAGGAAATGACCTTGATGATCACGTCTCCCGGTTGGGAAACGGCGCCGAAAATGAGCACGTCCTGTCCCGTGAAGCGTGCCGTGATATCGACATGATGGGTACCCAGCTGGGTCACCAGCTCGTCTCCACCGGCGGCCGACGCAGCGCTCGCGGTCAGCATCAATCCCAGGGCGACGAGAATCCGAATCAGCGTCTTCATCCCACCACCACCGCCATGTTGTACAGCTCGTCGGGGCGGACCAGGATACCGACCAGCATTTTGACGGTGACGGCCATCACCACCAGCGCCAGCACCAGGCGCAACTTTTCGCCCGGCAACTTCACGCTCAGGCGTGTTCCCCATTGCGTACCGAAGGCCGAACCGAGAATGAGGATCAAGGCAAGAAAGGGATCGACGGCATGGTTCACGCCGGCCTGCATGGAAGCCACCACAGCGGTGGTGAACAGCAACTGGAACAGCGAGGTGCCGACCACCACCTTGGTGGGCATCTTCAGCATGTAGATCATCACCGGAACCATGATGAATCCGCCGCCCACACCCATGAGCGAAGTCAACACGCCGACGGAGACACCGAGCAGCAGGGGAATCAGGAACGAAATGCGCAACCGGGACACGGGAAACTCCATCTGCCCCGGCAGACGTTCTCCCGCCGCGCTCAACCGCCCCCCGCCCTGCTTGCGGCGCTTGCCGGCCCCGCCACCGGCGGCCGCGCGGCCACGTATGGTCTTCACCGACTCGAACAGCATCGACGTACCGACAATGCCCAACAGCACCACGTACAGGAAGGTGACGATGTTGCCGAAATGCCCGCCCTGTTGCAGTATCTTGGCCAGATAGACGCCCGCACTGCCGCCCGTCCAACTGCCCAGCAGCAGCACGACACCCATCTTGAAGTCGATGTTGCCCAAGCGCCAATGGGCATAGCTGCCGGCGGCGGAGGTTCCCACGATCTGTGCGGCGCCGGTGGCCACGGCCACCAACGGCGGCACACCGATGAAGATCAACAAGGGCGTGATAAGAAACCCACCGCCCACGCCCACCAGCCCGGACAGCAGCCCCACCACGCCGCCGAACAGCACGATCGTGATCAGGTTGACGTCCATATGGGCAATAGGAAGAAATATTTCCATTCGGAGTACTTTGTTGTGATCCTGTTGGGAGTGAATGCCGCGCTTGGTGACCGCTACCGTGTTGCCGGGCCCCTAGTCGGAGGCGTCGTCGTAGCTCGCCCGGTACTCGGCCATGGCACTGCAGATATGGCTTTCCGGTATGTCCGGCGGCACCACCAGAATGGGCACCGGCAACGCCTCCGAAAGACGCGTGCCCAGGTGGTTGCCGCTGCGTCGCAAGCGCAGATGCGACTTTTTCTCGGTGGCGACACCGTGGCTGCCCGTCACCAGCATCATGATCTGGGGATCGGCCTTGACCGTACGGAGAATCTCCACTTCCGGCGTTCCCTCGACGATATAGAACTCGGGCACCACGTCGCAGATCTCCCGGATGCGGTCGGTCATTTCGCCCAGCGTGACCTCGGCCTGGTTGCGCCGTTCTTCCTTCATGCGTGTCTCCACGCCGCTCCAGAAGCTCACCACGGGTTCGTCCAGGACATGGATCAGCCCGAGGTGGGCATCGAGCAGTCTGGCCATGCGGGCTCCGACGCCCGCCGCGACCAGCGAATTGCGCGATCCGTCGATCGCAACCAGGATTGTTCCCTTGTTAGGCGCTGACATGTGGCAAACCTGCGGTGAGGATCGTTGGCCCGGATGTCCCGGCGACGGTCTCCGATAGTGACCGTGCCGGACGGGACGGCATATCATACCGGATGCGTGGTCCGGTATGAAGGGGATGTAAAGTGCTCCGATCATACGGCGGTGCCGGCGCCTGCCCGACCGGCAGCGCGGCAGCGCCCACAGACAGCACCCCGGAAGACCGTGGCCCGTCCGATAAGTGATGACACCATGAGCGCACACACCAACATCCATCCGATCCGGCTCTCGGCGCTGCTGTTGCTGGGCTTATGGGGCAGCCTGCTCATGGCGGCGCCCAGGGAAACCCAGGGCCCGCGGCAGCTCATCATGAGCACGGCCGAGCAGCTGGTGCGGGAACTGCGGGCTCAGCAGGGGGCAATCGATAGCGATCCGCAACTGGCTTACCGACTCGCCGACCGGACCGTCGTACCGCATATCGACTTTCCACTCATAGCCAGATGGGTGGCAGGACGGCACTGGCGTACCGCGATGCCCGACCAACGCGCCCGGTTCACACAGGAATTCCGGCAATTTCTCATCAACACCTATGTGACGGCGATGGTCAGCTACGCCCATGAGATCGTCGCCAACGCCGACAACGTCTCGTACCCTCCGCTGGCGCCCGAGAAAGACCCCGATCAGGCGACGGTGCGCATGAACATCCGGCTCGGGTCGGGGCGGACCGTGGCTGTCGACTACCGTCTGCGCCGTACCGGGAAAGGCTGGGAGATTTACGATGTGGTGGTGGAGGGAATCAGCCTGGTGGTCACCTACCGCGAAACCTTTTCCCAGCAGATCGCGACGCTCGGATTCGACGGCGTCATCGATCAGCTGACCACCCGCAACGCCGCCATGCGCGAGCGCCTGAAATCCCGGACGCCCCACGCCCCTCGATAGCGTTGTGTTCGCCCGCCCGCAAGGCGGGCCCTCGGTGTCCCGGCCATCCGGCACCGGGATCAATATCGCTTCAATATCCAACAGTTCCAATAACCCTATAACTCAGTGAGGTAAGCCAGCGTGTGGCAGCAACCGCCGGCTCCGCTGCCTGAGCCGCCATCGGTGCTGCTTCAATGTGAAGCCGCCAGCGCAGGCAGCATAATGCTCACCAGGTCCTGCAGGAAATGCATGGCGATGGCGGCAACCAGGCTGCCCCGCCATAGATAAATGACGCAGAACACCACCCCCATCAGGCCTACGGTGGCAACGCCTGCCGACCCTTCGTAGCCGTGACCGATGGCAAACACCAGCGATGAGAGAACGATTGCCGCCGTACGGTTGCCGGTAACGGCCCAGAAGCGCTTGATCAGATACCCTCTGAAGATCGTCTCCTCGGACACTGCGACGACCACGAGAAACGCGAAGGCGCCGGCCATTTGGTAGGGACCATGGGGCAGCAGGAACCGGGGTGGCCCCGCAGGCGCCGACAGCCCGGCGGCTTCGAACATGCGCGCCACGAAGCCCACACCGATGAAGAACGGCACGAAAAGCGCTCCACCGATTGCCAGTTCACGCCCGAAGTTCCGTTTCGTCCAGCCGATCGACGCCAACCCCTCCCTGTTGCACCAGATGAAATAGAGCACCAGAGCCACCATGGCAAGGTCGGTCATGGAGCTGGAGAGCGCCACCAAGGGGAAATTCAGCTGTTCCGGCCTGACGGCGGCCAGCGAAAGGAACATGGCGGGAACGATCAGCAGCAGAAACACGCACACTTCGATCAGCTGCTGACGGCGGGACGGGGACGGCTGCATGTAAGTCAGATCCTCGCGATCAGACCGGGGACTGTCGACAGCATAGGAGCCGGCGCCGCCGGTGCCCCGTTTTTCGTCCCGCCAGGCGGAGCGCCGGCACGGGTCTGGTGACAGTCTAACCGGCCGGGCGCCGCACGTCCCGCTCCCACCCCCGACGGGCGGCGCCCGGCACGGGTTGGCCGCTCAGCCGGTAGCCGCCCGATCGGCAACCGCGACGAACTGCCGGGCCACGTCCGGCACCCTCGCCGCCTGCCCGCCCAGTATCTGCTGATCGCTCGCACCGCCGTAGAATGTGGCGTCGTCTTCATGGTCGATACTTATCGCGGAACCTTCAAGAGACACGCCCGCAAAGAACCCTCTACTGCGAGAATAGGAGTAGATCGAGGCGTTCAGGTGGCCGTTGGTGTCAGCCGATCCCTGACGTCCGACAGGACCCGCGGCGACGGCTCCGTCCACGCCGAGGGTGAACGTGCCGTTCAGGATGTGCCGGATACCACGTCGGTTCTTGAACACCAGCACAACGTCCGTCGAAGACACGCCGAGCTGCCAACCCACGCTGCCGCCGGTCAGGGACACGAACAATGGATCGCTCCATTGGCCGTCGGCTTTGCGCACCACCAGAATGCCGGTGCCATGACGCCCTCCGAAAATGAATCCCGCTTTGATGACGCTGGGGATCACCGCAATCCCCTGAGCGTGCAGCAACAGCGCCGGCGGTATACTCTGCTCCGGAATGGACTGAATCTGTTCCAGCACGTTAGTCGCGGTCTCGACCTTACGATCCAGGCTGCTCGCGGCGCGCACCGTACTCCAGCCCAGCAATGCTCCCGCCACCACGAGCATCTGCACGGCGATGAACGGCCTCTTGAAACGACTGCCAATTGTCTTTCCCACGGTATCCCTTTCTTCTGCCAGTTGGACCACTGCGCCGCAGACATCACTGACGCCCCGCACCTCAATGCATTAGTAAGACATCTGCAGTCATCTCCGGTTCTGCACACGCACGCCCGCACGAAATAACGCTTTCTTTGCGTTAGTCGAACAGGCCTGTCGCGCGGCACACCGCGGAAAAGGAAAGGGCCGACGTCAGGCGCTGATTCGCGTCTGCCCGCCCATATAGGGTTGCAGCACGGCAGGGATCCGCACTGAGCCGTCGGCCTGCTGATAATTTTCCAGCACGGCCACCAGGGTGCGCCCGGCCGCCAGCCCGGAGCCATTGAGAGTGTGAACCAGCTCGGGTTTGCCGGTATCCGGATTGCGCCAACGTGCCTGCATGCGACGGGCCTGGAAATCCTCGAAGTTGCTGCAGGAGGAAATCTCCCGGTACTTCTGCTGCCCGGGCAGCCAGACTTCAAGGTCATAGGTCTTGGCGGAAGAAAAGCCGATGTCACCGGTGCACAACGCCATCACCCGGTAGGGCAGTTCCAGTTTCTGCAGAATCGCCTCGGCGTGACCGGTGAGCTGCTCCAGGGCATCATAGGACGCCTCCGGAGGTACCACCTGCACCAGCTCGACCTTCTCGAACTGGTGCTGGCGGATCATGCCCCGGGCGTCCTTGCCGTAGGAGCCCGCCTCGGAGCGAAAGCACGGCGTGTGGGCCACCATCCGCAGCGGCATGTTGGCGGCGTCGACAATCTCGCCGCGCACGGTATTGGTCACCGGCACTTCGGCCGTCGGGATGAGGTAGTACTTGGGATCGTTGGTGGTCCCGAACAGATCTTCCTCGAACTTGGGCAGCTGGCCGGTGCCATACAGGCTGTCGGCGTTGACCAGATACGGAACGTAGACTTCCTGGTAACCGTGCTGCAGTGTATGGGTATCCAGCATGAGCTGGATCAGAGCCCGATGCATGCGGGCGACCGGCCCCTTCAATACCGCAAAGCGCGCCCCCGAGATCTTGGCCGCGGTTTCGAAATCCAACAGCCCCAGCGCCTCGCCGATGTCGACGTGATCCTTGGGCTGGAAGTCGAACGTCGTCGGTTCACCCCACCGTCTCACTTCGACGTTGTCCTCTTCCCCACCACCGTCGGGCACGCTCGGATGAGGCACGTTGGGCATGTCCAGCAGTAGACGATTCATCTCTTCCTGGACGGTCACCAGATCCTGTTCCGCTTCCTTGAGTTGGTCTCCCAGCCCGGCAACCTGATCGAGCAACGGTTGGATATCCTCGCCGGCCGCCTTCGCCTTGCCGATCGCCTTGGAGCGGCTGTTGCGGTCGGCCTGCAGGGACTGGGCCTGCACTTGAAGGTTGCGGCGCCGCTCCTCCAGGGCAAGAAAATAATCCCGGTCCAGCCGGTACCCGCGCCGGCCGAGAGCCTCGGCCACGGCGTCCAGTTCACTACGAAGTCGCTTGAGATCCAACATGGAAACATTCCCTGGTTCGACGGAAACACACGGGTACGAGATCCGTCGGCACGTGCCCGACGGCTGGGCGGCTAGACACTCAGGCGTGCGGGCCAGCAGACGGTATGTCCCGGCTCGATTTCATTGCTCAGGTGCTCGAGAATCTGGTCGACGCGCCCGGGTTCGTCGAAGAATTCAATGACCAGTGGCAGGTCCAGGGATATATCCAACAACGAAGACGAATGCATGCGCCCTGAACGGCCAAACCCGCTGATACCGCGGAACACAGTCACGCCGCGCACTTTTTCGCGGTCGTGCAGATGCTCCAGCAGGCTTTCGAGCTGACCTTTCCCCTCGGTGAGATAGATATGAACAAAGGTGACGTCGATGGTATTCATAGATTGCGCGCCGCGAGTACACCCAGACCGGCTGCGGCCAGACAGATGATGACACTCAGGACCGCATTAAGGATCGCTTTGCCCACGTGTCCGGCTTCAAGCAGGTTGAGAGTCTCGATGGAAAAAGTTGAAAAAGTGGTAAACGCGCCGAGCCCGCCGATCAGCAGGAAAGCGCGCAGACCGGGTCCGACCATCATGCGTTCGAGCAGCAGCACCGACAGCACGCCCATAAGCAGGCTGCCCAGCACGTTGACCGCCAACGTACCATAGGGAAATGCACGCCCGAACAGGGTATAGACATGACCCGATACCCAGAAGCGCAACAAGGCGCCCACTGCGCCGCCGGCAGCAATGGAGGCAAGCTGGTTCACTCTTATTCTGTCCTTTTGCAGCTTTGGCGAACAAACGGGCTGTCTATGTTACACCAGATCGCCCGCTGGTTTCCCGCCCCCACCATGGATTCGTACATCCCTGCCCCCAATACAGAAACCCGGCCGTAGCCGGGTTTCCTGCCGCGTCGTCAGGCAGCGCAGCGGCTACTCCACCTTGATGCTGTGGCGCTTGGAGGTCTCCCGTTTGGGCAGGAGCAGTTCCAGGACCCCGTCCTTGAACGTCGCCTTCGCGCGATCCCCCTCGACCTCCGCCGGCAGCGCGACGGTGCGTGAGAAGCTGCCGTGGGAAATCTCGCAGCGATAGTAGTCGCCTTCCTCCTTCTTGCTTTCCCGCTTGACCGAACCCTTGATGGTCACCGTGCCGTGGTTCATGGATACCTCCAGGTCGTCCTTGCTCACGCCCGGGATCTCGGCCCGCACCAGGATCTCCGCATCCCGGTCGATGACGTCCACACGGGGCAAACGGTTCTCGAACGCCATGGGCGCTTCGGACCAGGACGGCCAGGCCCACCGGGACGGGGCCATCAAACCCCGTGGGAAGAACGACTCGAACATACGGTCCATTTCTCCGAAGGGACTCATCGAGCGCCCCCCAGGACCGGTTACCATTCCTGTCTTGCTTTCAGACTCTTTTGCCTTGGCCATGACTCTTCCTCCATAAAGAATGCTCGTGTGCACAAGCGGAGGTCGCGACGCAATGCCGCCTCCGTCAATATGATATTAGGAGCAGTCCGGGCGAATTCAATGACGCACATCAACCGCCGGATCGGCGCCGACCGGCGCGTTCGAGGCCGGCTCAGCGGGCCTTCTTGTCGCGGTCACGCAAGTGCGCGAGCTTCTCGGCAATCTTCAGCTCCAGTCCGCGCGCCACCGGCCGGTAGTAACGCACCGGCGCCATGTCTTCGGGAAAGTAGTTTTCGCCCGCGGCGTAGCCTTCCGGCTCGTCATGGGCATAGCGATAACGCCGTCCGTAGCCCAGCTCCTTCATCAGCCGCGTAGGCGCGTTGCGCAAATGCAACGGCACCTCCAGCGATCCGTGCCGGCGGGCGTCCTCGGTAGCCGCATTGTAGGCCACATAGACGGCATTGCTCTTGGCGGCGCAGGCCAGATACACCACCGCCTGCGCGATGGCCAGTTCCCCCTCGGGACTGCCGAGCCGTTCCTGCACGTCCCAGGCGTTGAGCGCCAGCGTCAGGGCCCGCGGGTCGGCGTTGCCCACGTCCTCCGAGGCCATACGCACCACGCGTCGGGCGATGTACACCGGATCGCAGCCGCCGTCCAGCATCCGCGCCAGCCAGTACAGGGCGGCATCGGGAGCCGAACCGCGCACCGACTTGTGCAGCGCGGAAATCTGATCGAAGAAGGCTTCGCCGCCCTTATCGAAACGCCGCAACCCGCCCGCGACCACCTCATTGATCACGGCCTCGGGGATCACCTGGCCTTGCTCTCCCGGTTCAGCCAGATCCGCGGCGATCTCCAGCAGATTCAGCGCCCGACGTGCGTCGCCGTCGGCTGCCTCGGCCAGCCGGTCACGCAGCGCCGGTTCCAGGTGCAGGCGGCGTACGCCCAGTCCGCGCTCGCCATCGGCAAGGGCCTGGTCGATGATGCGCCGCAGCGTGGCGGTGTCCAGGCGCTTCAGCACATAGGTACGGGCCCGCGACAGCAGGGCGTTGTTCAGCTCGAAGGAGGGGTTCTCGGTGGTGGCGCCGATGAAGATGACCGTACCGTCCTCCACGTAGGGCAGAAACGCGTCCTGCTGCGCCTTGTTGAAACGGTGCACCTCGTCCACGAACAGCACCGTGAGCCGGCCCTCGGCCGCGCGCAGCTGGCGGGCCTGGTCCACCGCGGAGCGGATATCCTTGACCCCGGCCAGCACCGCGGACAGGGTCAGGAACTGAGCCTCGGCCTGGCGGGCGACAAACCGCGCCAGGGTGGTCTTGCCGGTTCCGGGCGGACCCCAGAAGATCATGGAATGCAGACGGCCCGCCTGCACGGCCTGGCGCAGCGGCTTGCCCGGCCCCAGCAGGTGCTCCTGGCCCAGGAACTCGTCTACGGAGCGCGGCCGCATACGGTCTGCCAGGGGCCGGTAGGCTTCGGAAGGTGCGTCAGCAGGGGTGTTCACGGAAACGAACCGGGATGCGGGCCGCTATTCGGGCGTCCCGATCAGATCGGCACCGGGCGGCGGCTTGAAATGAAATCGACTGGCCTTGACCGCAACGTTGCGTTGCACATCGGTGAAACGGAACACGGTGGTCTGACCGAATGCATCGACCATTTCCATCCGGTCCAGGGTGTGTGCATCAAAACCCAGACGAATGCTCTTGTAGTGACCGCCGGAGGCACGCGGCACCAGCTTGACCCACTGATCGCCGTCGCGACGGCCGGCATCGCTTACCTTGAACAGTTTCTCGGGCGGGGCTTCGCCGCTCAGCAGGGTGGCGGGCGTCCCGACCAGGGCCTCGCTGAGGGGCTTGACCGTCGCCTGCTGCAGATCATCGTCGTAGGTCCACAGATTGGTTCCGTCCGCCACGATCACCTGTCGATAGGGCTTGTCATAGTCCCAGCGGAAGCGGTCCGGCCGGCTGATCCACAGTTTTCCGCTGGCCTGCTTGACCACATTGCCGTGCTGCCCCAGCACCTGTTGGGTGAAATCCGCCCGCAGCGTCTTGAGGCCGTCGAAGAACCGATCGAGCCGCTGTACGGCGGTGGCTGCATTGACCACCGTGGGCCCCAGCAGGCACAACAGGGCCGCGAGCAGCAACACGCCGGCGCTACGCCACCGGCCGCGAACTTGGAGCCATCCCGTCATGGTTTCATCCGATTGCGGTGCCGACCCCGGGGTCAGGCACCCGGCGGGGGCGCCGCGAGAACCTCGCGACTGCCGTTGGACTGGAGCGGTCCGACGATACCGGCGTTTTCCATCTGCTCGATCATGCGGGCCGCACGGTTGTAACCGATCTTCAACCGGCGCTGAACCCCTGAGATGGAGGCACGCCGGGTCTCGGTGACGATCTGCACCGCCTGGTCGTAAAGCGGGTCGCTTTCGGCGTCGGAATCTTCGGCCTCGCCCGGCAGCACACTGCCCACGCCCTCCCCCTGAAGAATCTCCTCCAGGTAGTCCGGCTCGGCCCGACCCTTGAGGTGATCCACCACCTTGTGCACTTCCTGATCCGACACGAAGGCGCCGTGCACGCGCACCGGCACGCCGGTGCCCGGCGCCAGGTACAGCATGTCGCCGTGCCCCAGCAACTGCTCCGCGCCCATCTGATCCAGAATGGTGCGTGAGTCGATCTTGGACGAGACCTGGAACGCGATGCGGGTTGGAATGTTCGCCTTGATGAGGCCGGTGATCACATCCACGGACGGGCGCTGGGTGGCGAGAATCAGATGAATGCCCGATGCACGCGCTTTCTGGGCCAGGCGGGCGATGAGCTCCTCGACCTTCTTGCCCACCACCATCATCATGTCCGCCAACTCGTCCACGATCACCACCACGAATGGCAGCGGCTCCAGGGTCGGCGGGGGGGCCTCCGGATCGAAGGCCTCTTCAGGCTTGTAGAGCGGATCCTGGATCGGGGTACCCGCGTCCAGCGCGTCCCTGACCTTGCGGTTGTAGCTGGCGATGTTGCGCACGCCGAGGGCCGCCATCAGCTTGTAGCGCCGCTCCATCTCGCCCACACACCAGCGCAGGGCGTTGGCCGCTTCCTTCATGTCCGTCACCACCGGCGTGAGCAGGTGGGGAATGCCCTCGTAAACGGACAGCTCCAGCATCTTGGGGTCGATCATGATCAGCCGCACCTGTTCCGGCTGCGTCTTG
>Ga0102956_1000748_pt1 | contig 11315 bp, 11 predicted proteins | sample SalPonF2_A_D2_MG_FD_84515 | JGI IMG/M metagenome (GOLD analysis project Ga0102956, IMG submission 84515) | Salt pond soil microbial communities from South San Francisco under conditions of wetland restoration - Salt Pond MetaG SF2_A_D2_MG ...
AGTGGATATTTGCGATGTCCACGGTCAACCAGTACTGTTATCATCAACTGTTTGGGTTCTCCATTATTAGCGAGTTCCTGTATAGCTTTATAAATTGTTCTTCCACTAAATATGACATCATCGATCAAAATTACATACTTATCCCTGAGGTCCAGGGACTTTTCTATGCTGGAAGCACGATCCTTCTTGACTGAAATTTTTTGTAACGGAACTTCCAAACCAAGAATTTTCTCCAATTGTTCTTTTATCAATACGGCAAGCTGTGTACCCCTGTCATCAATACCTATTAATTGCAGATTCTTGCTGCCATGAGTTGTTTCATATATCTGATATGCCATCCGGATGACACTGCGGGTAATCCGTTCTTTGCTCATTAATTGTACAGCAGTATTTGCCGGCATGATAACTATTACTTAAATGAAGAGAATATGTTATTGAAACATGGCTTTTATACTTCCCCATGTTCGCCGTATGGCTGTAGTTGTATAGTTTACCTCAGCTTGCCCAATGTATTTCGTATCACCATTTTGGAAATCCACATATAAAGCATACACAACTGGTTCTGTTCCTGAAGTTGTTTTAAAAACATTTTTATCAGTAAACTGGTATGTTTTTGTTGGTGGGGTAGTGCTTACTGCAATCCTGGCAATGGGTTTAAAATCATTATCCTGAACCATCTTACGCTCAAGCCTGTATTGCGCAACTTCCTGCTCCGTATCAACCGTCCATTTAACCTGTATCTCCCGGCTATTCTGTGTTGATACATTTGCAGTGAATTTACTGACATGTACCTGCCCGGCACCCAAAAACATAAACCATAATAATATTAAAGTTATTCTCCTAATCATAGCTATAATAATAAACAATTATACGCAAAATATGTAACTATGAAATTTTAATATATAGTTTATATCTAAAAAGGTTACTTTTTTAATATAAGAAGAGATATTTAGCATAAATAAATATACTATTCTATATTAATAATATTCATCTGTAAGGATAGAAGACGTTACGCATCTTATATATAAAAACCATAAAAGGAATATAACTATGGCTGCTTCCAAATCTAACATTACCCTTTTGCTTGTCGGAGCAAGTTCATTTCTCAGTGGAGTTGCTTTAGGATTTCTGATGACTCCAAAATCAGGTAAAGATAATCTTAAATGGATTACAGGTCAGGCCGATGATATTGTAGATTGGTTAGATCAAAGAAGTCGAAGTGTTCTGGATAAAACCGAACGCCGGCTCAATAATTTAAAATCTAATATGCACAAATCCATACCCGATCTTTATCTGGCTACAGAAAATTTAACAATGGATGAAAGCGAACTGATCGATTAATTCACTTAATACTTATGAATGAACGCCTGTTTCAATATATATGGTCAAACTTATATTTTGATTTCCGGCGTTTACAAACCATCGATGGTCGCAACCTCACAATTGTAAATCAAGGTCAAAGAAACTTCGGAGACGGGCCCGACTTTCTAGAGGCTGAGATAAAAATTGACGGCCTGAGCTTTCATGGTGCCGTTGAACTACACCTGAAAGCTAAGGAATGGTATGAACATCATCATCATGAAGACAAAAAGTATAATAGTGTCATTCTTCATGTCCTTTTATTCGATAAGGATTTGGTAAATGTTGAACGTGCAGATGGAACCCAACCGGTTACTCTCTTCTTGAAACCCTATATCTCGACCAAAATCTACACTGTGTTTCAAAAACTTCAGCAAACAGACAAACTACCCTGTTCCGGATTACTGGATGAAGTTCCTCTAAGAATAAAAAATCAACAGTGGGATAAAGCACACACTGAATATTTCGATTATAAGGTGGATCAGCTGACTCGGTTTTCATCAGGCTCTAAACAACCTGTGGAAAATTGGAAAGAAATTTTAAGTGCGGGTCTATTTGATGGATTAGGTATCAATGATAACCGATCAGCCATGGTCAGGTTATATGAAATTTTACAAAATAATGATGACTGGAAGATACGTTCAAAAAATAGTCTCATTAATACCATATGGCAATTATCCGGCCTGGATGAAAAAAAGCCGTCATCATTTTTTCACAAAAACGAATGGTCTTTTTCGGGATCCCGGCCCTCCAATCAGCCTGATATTCGTATTCCACAAGCAGCCGGTTTACTCTATAATATTCAGCACTTACCAAACAATATACCATATCATGAACCCTTTAAAATATGGGAATCCATTATCCGAAATGATGCTGAGGTTTGCCAACCCATAGGAAAAGAACGAAAAAATATTTTATTCGCAACGGTCTTTCTTCCGTCTATTCATATTTTGGGTTCCCTTTTGGGGGATAATGAACTTAAAACAATTGCATTAAAAAGCTGGAGGACATTAAAATCGAGCATACCTGCAAAAATCTTGAAAAAATTTGAGTATGCAGGTTTGGAATCACAAATATATAAGAATAAATTTGGAACGGTATACCAGTATAAACACTACTGTAATGCCAATCGGTGCCAGGATTGCAAGTTGATGAAATACATTTTAAGGACTTGACTCGAGTTGATATATTTAATAGATTTGGGATCTGTCATTTAGAGCTCAATGCCCGGTCGTCTAAAGGCAGGACAGCGGGTTTTGGTCCCGTCAGTGGGGGTTCGAATCCTCCCCGGGCAACACAACATTTTAATAAAGAAAAGGATGACCAGTAGTGAGCCATCCTTTTTGTATTTTTTCAAAGCCTAATAAAAGAAAATCACTTGGAAAAGCCTCTTGCCATATTTGCAGGTCGCAGTAATATTGCGTTAGCCAGGGCTATTGCCGAACAATATGGAACAAGCCTTGGAAATGTTACGATCAAAAACTTTTCTGATGGAGAGCTTTATGTCAAATTTCAGGAAAGTATTCGTGGGAAAGATGTATTCATCTTACAATCCACGCCACCTCCGGGTGATAATATCATAGAACTTTTGATGTTGATTGATGCCGCTAAACGAGCTTCTGTCGACCGGGTTACGGCAGTGATGCCATATTTCGGTTATGCTCGTCAAGACCGCAAAGATCAACCTCGTGTTTCCATCGCTTCTAAATTGATGGCTAACCTGCTAACCAAAGCGGGTGCCGATAGAATTTTGACGATGGATTTACACGCACCACAGATCCAGGGATTTTTTGATATACCACTGGACCATTTATATGCCAGTCGAATATTCATAGAATACTTTGAACAAAATCCGATAGATAACCTCGTGGTTGTAGCCCCGGATGTTGGCAGTCTTAAAATGGCACGTGCTTATTCCAAGCGGCTCAATGCAGGACTGGCATTTGTGGATAAACGACGTCCAAAACAAAATGTAGCGGAGGTAATGAATATCATTGGCGATGTCGAGGGTAAAAACATCCTGCTTGTGGATGATTTGATTGACACAGCCGGTACGTTAACCAATGCTGCAAGCTCCTTGAAAGACAGGGGAGCAAAAAATATCATGGCAGCATGTGCACATCCCATTTTATCGGGACCCGCTTACCAACGACTTGAAGATTCACCAATTGACATGCTGGTGGTTACGGATACCGTTACTTTGAAAAAGCCTTCTGACAAAATTAAAATACTAAGTGTTGCCGGTATCTTTGCAGAGGCAATCCGACGAATTCATACTGACGATACCATCAGTTCGTTATTTGATGACTAAAAACATTGTAAAAGATCATGCAAAAACCAAACACATTCGAACTTAATACACAACCTCGTGAGACTGGCGCAGTTAATGCCGAAAAGTTAAGAGACGAGATGCAGGTTCCTGCTGTTGTTTACGGACCAGAACTTAAAGAAAACATACATTTTTCAATCTTTGAAGCTGATCTGGAAAAAATTCTCAGTTCACGAAAAGTTCAGATTATCAAATTGAAACTCGAGGGTGGTAAAGAAATCGATACGATCCTGAAGAAAACAGATTTTCACCCGGTTACCGACCGGCCCCTTCACGCCGATTTTTATGCTCTCGCTGGTGATAATGAAGTAATTATCACCGTACCTATTGAATTGAGTGGTACTGCAACGGGTGTTACAGAAGGCGGGCGTCTTTTCAAACCCTTGCGCAAAATTCGTGTAAAATGTAAACCGGCTCAAATTCCCGCTGAATTAACCGGTGATATCACAGAATTGACAATCGGTGATTCACTTCATATTCGCGACCTCGAATTGGAGGATGTAACTCCAATGATTGACCTTGGACGTACAGTGGCTACTATTAAACCTCCACGTGGTGGACTTAAAGGTCTTGAATCTGTTATTCCTATGCCAGCTGGCGAAGAAGGTGAAGCTGAAGCTGAAGGTGAAGTTGCTGAGGGAGAAGCTCCGGAAGGTGAAGGTGAAGGCGAAGAATCAACAGAAGAATAAAACTTCACTGCACACCGAAAATACTTTGATAAAAAATACCTTATAATGCCGATTATTGTTGGGCTTGGAAATATCGGTGATGAATATAACGGAACCCGGCATAATGTCGGGTTCGATATTCTTTACAAGGTAGCAGATACGTTGAAAATTACTTTCAAGAAAGGCAAGGGGCCTTTCCTCGAGGCGAGTGGCCAGTTTAAAGGTAATCGAACCATTCTTATATTACCTACAACTTATATGAACAGAAGCGGACATGCTGTACATGCCGCTTTAAATTTATATAAAGAACCTCTTCAGAATTGCCTTATATGTTCAGATGACATAAATTTACCCGTTGGTAAAATTCGTTTACGACCGAATGGGGGGGATGGTGGCCATAATGGCTTGAAAGATATTATAGAAAGTGTAAATTCTAAACAGTTCCCACGACTAAGATTCGGAATTGATAAAAATTTTGCAAGAGGACGTCAGGTAGATTATGTACTATCACCTTTTACAAAAGAAGAACAACCAATTGTCAGGGAAACAATTGTTAAGGCACATGATGCCATTTTATGTTTTATTAGGGAAGGCATCAATTGTGCAATGAACCAATACAACTGAGTCAACTAACACAAAAATAAACCTTAACATGAGTACACTTATATATGCAGTTCCCCTTGCGGGCGTTTTAGCGCTGCTTTATACTTATTTCAAGTCATCATGGGTAGCCAAACAAGATGTTGGTTCCGAGAAAATGAAACAGATTTCCGGTCATATCTCTGATGGCGCTATGGCTTTCCTGAAAGCTGAATATAAAGTATTGATCATCTTTGTTTTTGTAGTAGCGATATTATTAGGAATAAGTGGCGCTACAACAGCGGGTTCATCTCCATTAGTAGCCATTTCTTTTATTATGGGTGCTTTTTGCTCGGCATTAGCTGGATTCATAGGGATGAAAGTTGCCACAAAAGCTAATGTTAGAACAACAAATGCTGCACGAGGTGGTATTGGGAAAGCACTTGAAATTGCATTTGCCGGGGGATCCGTAATGGGCCTTGGAGTTGTCGGCTTAGGTGTACTTGGATTAGGTGTTTTATTTCTTATTTACAGTAACTTCTTTGGTACGGATATGGCCAACATGCAAGTTGTTGTAACTGTGATAACAGGCTTCTCTTTTGGCGCTTCTTCGATAGCATTGTTTGCACGCGTAGGCGGAGGTATTTATACAAAAGCAGCCGATGTCGGTGCCGACTTAGTTGGTAAAGTTGAAGCCGGTATTCCCGAAGACCACCCGCTTAATCCAGCTACGATAGCTGATAATGTTGGCGACAATGTCGGCGATGTTGCCGGAATGGGAGCAGACCTTTTCGAATCTTATGTAGGATCTATCGTGGGTACTATGGTATTGGGCGCAGCCTTTATGGCCGGTAACTTTCATGACCATTTTAACAACCTTTCTGCCGTGATATTACCTCTCGTGCTTGCAGGAACCGGAATTATAACTTCTATACTGGGAACCTTTTTTGTCAGAGTGAAAGAAGGTGGTAATCCGCAAAAAGCTTTGAACACAGGTGAATTTGGTTCCTCAATTGTAATGGTTATAGCTTCATTCTTCATTATCACATGGCTGTTGCCAAGCACCTGGTCCTATAATGGTATGAATTATACGGCCACAGGAGTTTTTTGGGCTACGATAATTGGTCTTGCAGCAGGTTTATTAATCGGTATGATCACCGAACACTATACCGGGACAGATACAAAACCGGTTGCTTCCATTGTTAAACAATCAGTGACAGGTGCAGCAACCAATATCATTGCAGGTATAGGTGTAGGTATGATGTCAACGGCCTTACCTATTTTAATTCTCGCGTTCTCAATTATTTTTGCTTACGAATTGGCCGGTCTTTATGGAATAGCCATTGCAGCGGTTGGTATGCTTTCAAATACTGGAATTCAGCTGGCAGTAGATGCCTACGGGCCTATTTCTGATAATGCGGGTGGCATCGCCGAGATGGCCGAACTTCCACATGAAGTACGCGATCGTACCGACAAACTCGATGCTGTTGGTAACACAACTGCTGCTATAGGTAAAGGCTTTGCTATTGGTTCAGCTGCTTTAACGGCTCTCGCCCTTTTCAGTGCTTATATGCATACAGTTAAGCTGGATTCTATCAACATCGCCAATCCATGGGTAATGGCCGGACTATTTATTGGCGGTATGCTGCCATTCTTGTTTTCATCCCTTGCAATGCAGGCTGTGGGACGGGCAGCAATGTCCATGATTCAGGAAGTACGCCGACAGTTTAATGATATTCCACCTCTTAAGGCTGCTCTGGCTGTTATGAAGAAAAACGATGGCAAAGAAATGAGTGAATGGAGTGATGAAGACCAAAATACTTTTAAAGCTGCTGATGGAAAAGCTGAATATAGTAAATGCGTTGAGATATCAACTAAGGCAGCTATTAGAGAAATGATCATTCCGGGAATCGTGGCCGTTGCCGTACCGGTTATAGTAGGATTTGGGCCTCGTTTATTTGGCAGTACAAATGGACCCGAAATGCTCGGGGGGCTCCTTTCAGGCGTAACCGTTACAGGTGTACTTATGGCCCTTTTTCAATCGAATGCCGGTGGCGCATGGGATAATGCCAAGAAAATGATTGAAGGCGGCGTCGAAATCGATGGAGAAAAATTCGGCAAAGGATCTGATCCACATAAAGCAGCAGTTGTTGGTGACACAGTAGGCGATCCTTTTAAAGATACGTCCGGTCCGTCACTGAACATTCTTATTAAGCTGATGTCGGTTGTAGCACTTGTCATAGCAAGTATGTTAGTTATACACTAACATCTTTAACAACCAATCGGATTTTTAAAGCCCTGTTATTTTATAACGGGGCTTTTTGTATTAAACAGACTTCAAACGTATCTTTATAAACGGCATCTTAATTTAGGATAATCATCTCTAAAATACGATATGGATATATTTAAGCTGATTTTTGAGCACGATTTATTATTAGAAAAGCTATCCGGAAACAACGATCCGCGAAACGAGGAGGAACAAAGTTATTCACTGGAAGACTTCATGAAACCGATCCCTGCATACTCCCGTTTTTATCTTACGGGGACTGATCTGGAGAAACAAAGATTTGGTATTAATTGCCTAAAAAAAATTAATAATATCATTGCTGCACTCTCTGATGTATTTGCTGAATACACATTCACCACTAATCGAGGCAGAACTTTTTCCAGGCTGCCCGAGGCATTAAATGAGATTACTATTGGCGATTCTTTTATATGCCATACCAAAACATTAAAAACTATCGAATCTATTGAAGGACTTTCGATAAATGATAAGATCGGAATTCGCCAAATTATACCACAATTAACGAATCTGCTTGATCATGACGGACCTGTTTTATTTAAGGAAAAAGCCCTTAATGGATACGATATTCATATTTTTTCAAAAACTAATATTTATGAATCCCTGTTTAATGCATTAAAACCATTAACAGACCAAAAGCAGCGTTTTTTCAGTATTAATGGGAAAAAAGTTAAAAGTGAAAGGATGTTTTATTTTGAGACCTATCGTTTGGAACGTCCACCTCATGGATTTCAGGAAGTGTTTCCGGAAACAGTAATATAACCGGTTTCATTCCGCTAATTTTCCAATTATCAATAATCTGGGACTCTCCTGTTTGTTAAAAGGTGATCCGTCATAATCACCAAACACTTTTTCAATCTTAATATGTTCTTCCTCAAGATGCGTTTGAAACCAATTCAAATCGTACAACTTTACTCTTTCAGTATATTCTTTTTTCGCCTCACTTGAACCTGTATGGAATTGCATCTTTTTATTAACCGTATCTTCTTCTAAATACCGGCATATATCATAACTGACACCGTCGATTTTACCTTCTTCATATGGAATTAAATCATCTTTAACCTTACCGGCATTGAGATAATCGATAACCAGGAACCCATCCTTTCGCAACATACTTTTCATAGCTTTAATTACCGACACATTTTCTTCGTCATCGGCAAAATATCCAAATGAAGTAAACAGGTTAATAATACCGTCAAAGGTCCGGTCTAACGGATGCCTCATATCTCCTATTAAAAATTCTATATCAAGATGTAATTCCTCTGCCTTTTTTCTGGCTTTTTGAATAGCTTTTTCTGACAAATCAATCCCGGTAACGGTATAACCGCGTTTTGCGAAATTTATCGAATGACGGCCTCTGCCGCATCCTAAATCCAAAACGCTTTTATACATCTCAACCGGTAACAATTCAGCTAATAAATCCGCTAATTTAGCGGCTTCTTCTTCATCCCTTTTTGTATACATTTTTTCATACAACGGACTGTCAAACCAATCTTCAAACCAACTCATCTTTTAAATACCTGTTATTAAAATCCTATTAATATCTAATTATATATAATTATTATTATTATGTGAGTGAATAACCCACAAAATAAATAAAATAATGACTACTTATGTTTAATAATTTCTTGAATATTGTTCAGTTATAAACTCAATATTCTTATATGTATATAAACGTTATCTTTTCTATTTGGAATATTTATAATTAATACTGAAAACAATAAATAATTGTTTATTATTAGTATTATAGTTTATTTTTGTCAAATTATTCTTATAGTTTAACTTAGAGAGTTATATTATCATTCATGATTTTAAAGAGGGACTTTTCAACTCTTAAAAATTAATAATACGTAAGATAAAAACATTCCTTTACAGTTATTGGAGGTTAGCATATGCGTCGAATTGTTACACTATGTACCGTTGTCTTAATCTTCTCCTTTTCACGTGCTTATGGAAGCGGTTTCGCCCTTTATGAAGCCAGTGTCCGTATAGCAGGAATGATGGGAGCTTATGTCGCCAATGGTAACAATGTATCCACAGTTTTTTATAACCCGGCCGGACTGGCACAATTATCGGGTGTAAATCTTAGTTTTGGAAGTACTTTTATTGCACCACGAACAACTTTTCGTGGGCCCTTGCCATATTCCGTATCCAAATCATACATGGATAAACAAACCTTCCCTGTACCTAACTTTTATGCCAGCTATCAGATTACTGGCGGACTTACTGCAGCTATTGGTTTATACGCACCATATGGCCTGGGCACACGCTGGCCAAGTGATTGGGTGGGCCGCGGTGAAGCTGTAAATACTTCCATCCAAACAATTGTCCTGAATCCCGCTGTTGGCTATCGGCTACCAATCGATGGTGTTAATATCATGGTTGGCGGTGGTGTAATGATGATGGTTTATAGCCAGGTTAAACTCTCACGCGCAGTAACAGATCTTGTTCCGGAAGGTACTTTTTCTTTAACCGGCGACCAAAACGATATGGCTACAGGATATAACGTTGGTATCCTGATTCAACCCAACGATATGATTTCCGTTGGGTTTACCTATCGCAGTAAATTTAAAGTAGAATATAGCGGTACAGCCAGTTTTGACAACCTACCGACATCAGCTTTTCCTTCTGGTATAACCGGTCGTACAAAAATAAATATGCCGGCAAACCTTGCTGTAGGTGTTAATGTTAAACCTATAAAAAATCTTAATCTCGAAGCTGATTATGTGTGGTATGAATGGTCTAGCTTCAAAAGACTGGCCATTAATTTCGATCAGCAAACAGCTTTGTTAAAGAATTTGGATATCCCAAGAAATTATATAAACTCATCACAAATCCGCGTAGGTGGAGAATATATTGATGCCTTTACAAAAGGTTTGACGTTAAGAGGTGGTATCTCTTACGATAATTCCCCAATTCCTAACTATACAACAGATCCTACGCTTCCTGATAATAATCGTTTCGCATTCTCGGGGGGGATTAGTTATAATCTTACCAATATGGTTTCTGTCGATGCTTTTTATATGTTCATACGGGCTAAGGAAAGAACCGTTAAGGATAGCTTTGATGGATTTAACGGATACTATAACACGTATGCCGATCTCTACGGTATCGGATTCACAGTAAACCTCTAACGGAAAGGAGATCTGGACATGAAAAAATTTATTTTACCTTTACTTATTTTAAGTGCAACATTCCTGTTCTCATCCTGTAAGGATTATAACAGTCACTCCCTTACAGCTGTTGACACCGGTACCGCAGACTTTTCAAAATATGTAGCCGTCGGCAATAGTCTTACTGCCGGATATTCAAATGGGGCTCTTTATCAGGAAGCCCAGAAGTATTCCTATCCCAACCTGATTGCCCGTCAACTGCATATTAAAGATTTCGAACAACCGTTAGTTTCGAGTCCGGGTATCGGTAATCGTCTGGAAGTGAATAATTTTGAAACCTTTTCTATTACGGCTAATACTCAGATGGGAACACCACTCAATGCCACTTTAGATCGTCCATATGATAATCTTGGTATTCCCGGTGCCGTCTTAGTGGATTATTCTAATGATAATGATCAGGGACAATTAAAAGAACGTGCTACTAATACAAACAGGCTGGATTTCAATCCGTTTTATCAGCTTATAATGCGAACGGAATTGCAAAAAGCAGCTCCAAATATAAATGACCTGGTAACAGCACTGAATCCGACATTTGTTACCTTTTGGTTGGGTAATAACGATGCTTTAGGTTATGTTTTAGATGGCGGTGCTGGTCGCAGCCTTTTACCGCCGGCTACCTTTCAGGCACTTATGCAGCGAGCTGGGCAATTATTAGGCGCATTACCTAAAGCAAAAGTAGCTATAATGAATATCCCGAATGTAACGGATATACCTTTCGTTTTTCAGACGAATGCCCAGTTACAGCAGGAAGGTAAGATCACACTTAATGCACAAAATCAGTATCAGTTGGTTACTCCTCAGGGTAATCTGGATATCTATATTAAAACGGAAGATACTACCCGCGTGATGATGAAAAATGACTTCCTGTTACTCACTGCTCAACAATACCTCGCGACAGCAGATCC
>Ga0102956_1000749_pt1 | contig 11314 bp, 9 predicted proteins | sample SalPonF2_A_D2_MG_FD_84515 | JGI IMG/M metagenome (GOLD analysis project Ga0102956, IMG submission 84515) | Salt pond soil microbial communities from South San Francisco under conditions of wetland restoration - Salt Pond MetaG SF2_A_D2_MG ...
ACGAGCTGCTGCATTTCTTCGTTCCCAACCACGGCAAGCTCTGGAAGAGTCTTATGCGGGCCCATTTGGGCGAATACGAGAAGGTGGAGACAAAGCTTCGAAGGGTATTGACGTAATTATTCACTAACAATTCGAAGCAGTTTGAGTCAGGGTTCATCTGCGGCGTACCTACCCGCGGCGAGCGCGTGCCGCGTTTCATCGGCGCTCACCTTGAAGTGCGGTGTTGCGGTATCGGGCGCCGGAATAGTTGGGGCGCGCAGGGCAGGGAGTGTGTGATCGTGCTTGCTACAGATAGGCGCCAGCGCTATTATTAGTACGAAGTACTGGTACAAAACGAAATGCACCGTTGCTGTTAAGCGATTGTAATTACATACATAATGTAGTTACACGGAGAATCCCACCCTCTCCGCCATATTTCTCCAAGAAGATGAATAGCCAATTATGGATTTCGCCAATCGGGTTCCATACATATGGAGCCGCCTGCCGCTGTCGGGAGGCGGAAGACAGAACCCGGCCCCAAGGCGAAGGACCGCCGTGCGCCCCCTGTCATAGGGCGGAATCATCGCCACGGTCGCGAATGGCAGAGAACGGACTCGCTGCGGGAGCTTGCATGCTCTGAAGTGGTGGCATCGACTCAGTGCATTCTGCTGGCGAGGTTCGCAAGGATCCAAATCGTGCCGCCGGCCATGAGCGCCAGGATCAGCGCGGAAAACAGCATCAGGTGGAGATCATCCGCCTTCTGCCGGGGCGGATCGATGTGCAGGAAGAAGCGAACGTGCACAATAACCTGAATCAACGCGAACACGCCGATTGCGATGAAGATCCAGAAGGCCGGTATCGCGGACCCGTACACCAGGCCGAAGGGCACGCCGGTCAACAGCAAAGCGAGCCCAAGGCCGTAGATGTAGGAGCGCAGCTCGCGCCGGTAGTCCGCCGCGAGGTCGTCTGAGGGGCGGCCCGCAATGTGATTCCCTCCGGATGAACGGCTCATGTCAGGCCACCCAGATACACGACCGAGAAGATGGCTACCCACACGATGTCGAGGAAGTGCCAGAACAGGCCCAGTCTCAACAACCCGAGCTTGACGCGTCTGTCGACTCCATAGACCGCCATCTGCGCCATCAGGGCGATCATCCAAACGCAGCCGGTGAACACATGCAGCCCGTGCAGTGGAACCAGCCCGAAAAACGCCGAAAGGAAACCGCTGTGGGTGGGTCCGGCACCCTGGTGAAAGATCGAGAGGAAATCGTGCACTTCGAGCCCGAGGAACACCAAGCCAAGTGCAAGGGTGACGCACAGCCACGCAACCAGCGGGCCGCTACGCCTTCCATACTTGAGCGACAGGGACGCCATGCCGTAGGTGAAGCTGCTGAGCAGCAGCGCCAGGGTTTCGACGAATATGCTTCTGATGTCGAACAGCTGCTTCGGCCCGGGTCCGCCGGCCGTAGAATGCAACATGGACGCATAGGTGGCGAACAGCAATCCGAACACGATTGCGTCGCTCATCAGGAACACCCAGAAGCCGAATAGCAGCTCCTCCGCGCCTTCGTGCGCGTCGGGATGCGCGGCACCGAGTCGGAGGCCGGGATGGTAGATGACCTTTTCCGTCACTGTGCGGTCTCCGGTATGGCGTGGGCCGCCAGCCCGGTGTTCGCGGCATCGAGCTCGCGCAGGCGCGATACCGCACGCGTCGAGGCGACCAGGTCGAGCCATCGCATGTGCTCGCGCTCGACGTCGCTTGCCGGGATAACCTTCTCCGTATCACGAGCGAAGCCCCGGACGATGATGGCCGCCACTGCCGCCGCCGTGGCGGCGACCGTGAGCCACCACAGGTACCAGACCAGCCCGAAGCCGATAAGCGCCCCCGCGGCCCCCAGGACAGGCCCGAGGGCGCTGTTCTTCGGTATGGTGATGTCGGCGAACTGTGCGGGGATCTGGTATGCCGCGCCGCTGTCCTTGGCGCGCGTAAAGGCGTCGCGCGCGGTCACCTCAGGCAGCACGGGAAAGTTGTATTCGGGGGGCGGGGAAGGCGTCGCCCATTCCAGGCTGCGCCCGTCCCACGGATCTCCTGCAGGCGCGCCGTAGGCCTGCCGGTTGCGAACGGATATCCACAGCTGGACGAACAGGCTGCCGAGCGCGGCAGCAATGAATACCGCGCCGACCAGCGCGACCCTCATATAGGGGACATAGGCCGGGTTGAAGTAGGCGACCGTCCGGCGTGGGAATCCGAGCAGGCCGACAGCGTAGAGCGGGAAGAAGGCGAGTACGAAGCCGATGATCCAGCACGCAGCCGCGATCATGCCCCAGCGCTCGTCAAGCCGGAAGCCGAAGGCCTTCGGGAACCAGAAGTGATAGGCCGCCAGCATCCCGAACAACAGCCCGGGAATCAGCATATTGTGAAAATGCGCGACCAGGAACAGCGTGTTGTGAACCTGGTAGTCGACGGACGGGTTGGCCAGCACGATACCGGACAAGCCGCCGATGACGAACAGCATCATGAATGCGATCGCATAGATCATCGGCACGGTCAGTCTGACCCTGCCCCGGTACATCGTGAACAGCCAGTCGTAGACCTTCACGCCGGTCGGGATACCGATCAACATCGTGGCAACGCCGAACACGGCGTTGATATCGGCGCTCTGTCCCATGGTGAAAAAGTGATGTACCCAGACCGTGAACGACAGCACGGCGATCGCCATTGTCGCCCATACCAGGGACCGATAGCCGTACAGAACCTTCCCCGAAAAGGTGGAAAATACTTCCGAATACACGCCGAAGGCCGGCAAAATCAGGATATATACCTCGGGATGGCCGAACAGCCAGAACAGATTGGCGAAATTCATCATGTTGCCGCCTAACCCGTTGGTGAAGAAATGGAATCCGAGATAGCGATCCAGGGCCAACAGAAGGGTCGCGACAGTGAGCGGCGGCATGGCGAAGATCATCAGGATGCTGGTGCACAGCGCCGTCCACGTAAACAGCGGCATCCGAAAGAAGCCCATGCCACAAGTGCGCCGCTTGTAGATGGTGACGGCAAAATTGATGCCGGTCATCATCGATCCGAGTGAGGACAAGGTCAGCGCCCAGATCCAGTAATCGGGTCCGACTCCGGGGTTGAAAGCGGCTTCCGTATAGGGTGGATAGCCGCTCCAGCCGCCGGTCGAGAACTGGCCGATGTCCAGGGAAACCATGACCAAAGCCGCGCCCGCCGCAGTCAGTCCGAGGCTGATGGAGTTCATGACCGGAAACGAAACGTCGCGCGCCCCGATCTGCAGCGGCATGGCGTAGTTGATGACGCCGGTGAGGAACGGCATTGCCATGAAGAAGATCATGATCGTGCCGTGCGTCGAGAACAGCTGCGCAAAATGGTTCGGTGAGAGAAAACCGCCATCGAGACCGAACGCCTGCTGAGTGCGCATGAGGACGGCTTCGATCACGGCGCGTGTCAGCATCACGAAGGAGAGAACTATGTACATGATGCCGATGCGCTTGTGGTCGACGCTGGTCAGCCATTGCGACCACAATAGCCGCCATTTGCCATATCGGGTGATCAGGCCAACGGTTACCGCCGCGCCCAGCACCACGATCGCCCCGGCCGTTGTCGCGATGATGCCGTTGACGATGTTGGCGCCGGTCGGATGCTGCAACATCTGCCAGAAAGGTAAATCGTCCGGGGTCAGGCGTCCGAAAATGAAGTGGGCGAGCGACATTGGGGTTACCCGCCAGCTGCTGCGTTCGACGCGCCCGCGTCGGCCGACGACCTGTGCCCCGACGGCGTGCCACGCAGCAGGCCGGCCGAAGTGGCTACCCCGCCATGGAAAGAGCGCACTACCCTGGGGAACAGATTTGACGGAACGTCGGTGAAATAGATCTCGCCGTCTGGAAAGCGGTCCGCGCCCAGCGCGTTGCGCGCCGCTGCCTTGGTGGTGCGTTTTCGGATGACGTCGTAGACTTCAGGAGTCATGGGAATGCCCGTGACCCGAACATGTTTGAGCCACGCGTGATATTCAGCCGGTGTCATCGCGCGCGCGATAAATTTCTGCTGGGCGAATCCCGTGCCGTTGTACTGCGTGTTCTCGCCGAGGAATCGACCCGGGGCGCTGCCCGCGAGATTCAAGTGCGTGACCATGCCGCCCATGGCGTAGATCTGACTGCCCAGCGCCGGGATGAAAAATGACTGCATGACGGTGTCGGACGTCAGGTGAAGTGACAGTGGTCTGTCTACGGGAAACGCGAGCAGCCCGATGCTGGCGATCCCGGAATCCGGATAGATGAACAGCCACTTCCAGTCGTAGCCGATGACTTCGACGCGCACGGGCTTGTCCGCCGAAATCTGTCTGTAGGGGTCGAGGGCGACGGTGCTTTGCGTCAGCCACACCGCGAGCCCGATTACGATGGCGAACGGAACGCCCCAGATCACGAATTCGAGCGGTCGCGAGAACCCCCATTGAGGCCTGTAGGGTGCTGACCGGTTCCGGTAGCGGTACCGCCAGGCGTAGTACGGGGCCAATACGATTACCGGCAGGACCACGATCAGCACGATTGCCACAATGCCGAACAGGTGGGTGCGTTGCATGGCGGCGACCGGCCCCTGCGGGTCAAGGAAACTCAGGTCCGGCCCTGAAGAGGTGCATCCGCCGACTAGCAGCGCAGCGCAACTGGCGAATAGCAACCGATGCACGCGGCGTGTGAATTCGGGCGGGACGCTGTCTTCTTCGTAGACGTCTTCCCACTCGGACGGCGCGTTGGCATGGGAAAGCACTTGTCTGCTCCCGCTGTTTGTTCCAGCTATTGCCCCAGGTTTCGCTGCCGGAGGCGCGAAGTGACGATGCAACGTCACGGATGAGTGGATTTGTCGCGCATGAAGCGCATCAATGCCATGTCGGTGAAGCCGCGCGTTGGATGCGCGGCCATACAACCCAGGGAGTCGGCTCGCCACTTGTTCGGAGAGTACCCCCGGCGTCGTCTGCTCTCCTTCGTTTACGCTGATGGCACCGGTTTCCATTGTTCATCTCTGCCAGCGCGCTTTGTTCAGGTCTTGATTTTGAGAATATCGGGCGTCCACGCTCCAGGGCGGCAGCGGCATCGGGTACCCGACAACGTGGGCCAAACGAAGCTGTAGATACGGCGGTATAGGCCAACGGAGCGGAACGCTCGTGGATCGGAAAACTGCGTGCAACACTACAATCGACCCAAGCGGTTGCCCGTACCGAATGACTGTAGAACGAAGAAGGCCCCTTTTGCCTGTGTTCAGTGGTCGCCGGTCGTCAACGGTGCACCTCGTCATGTGCCGATACCGGGACTGACGCCGTATCCCCCGCCAATGCTGGTGCTGGTAATTGACACCCTCTTTCCGCATCTATAGTTCAATCCTGAGCTTACGGCAAGGGCCGCCGTCCGCCACGGAGAGGTGTCCCAGTGTTGGGGCCGACGGGGACTACGAGGTCTGTGTGCGCTCGAGTAGTCGGGGCTACGGTGACACCCGGGGCACGGTATGCGACGAGGCCTAGACGCTCGTATCGAATGCGGCCCAGGGGCCTGACGCCGCCCATGAAGCGCTCATTGACGTTGGCCGCGCTCGGGCGGACTATGGCGTCAGGAGGACGGCGTTATGGGTGGCCCCGGACGCGGGAGGGCCAGAGCGTTGCTGCATCGGCTGGCGGCTGGGCTGCGCATCGAGCCCCGGGAAACCGGGCCGGTGCTGCTGGCGTTCGCGTACTTCTTCTGCCTGCTGTGCGCCTACTATATCCTCCGGCCTATCCGCGACGAGATGGGCATCCAGGGGGGTGTGGCCAATCTTCAATGGGTATTTACGGCCACCTTCGTCGCCATGCTGGCTGCGGTACCGGTGTTCGGGTGGGCGGTGGCCCGCTTTCCACGCCGCCGCCTGGTGCCCTTTGTCTATTACTTCTTTATTTCCAACCTGCTGATCTTCTTCATTCTGTTCAAGGTGTACGGTGGCGGCCCCTGGGTGGCCCGCGCGTTCTTCGTGTGGGTGAGCGTGTTCAATCTGTTCGTGGTGTCGGTGTTCTGGAGCCTCATGACGGACCTGTTCACCAATGTCCAGGCGCGGCGCCTGTTCGGATTGATCGCCGCCGGCGGGAGCTTCGGCGCCATCGTCGGACCGGGGATCACAGCCGTGCTCGCCGAGCGCATCGGCCCCACCAATCTGCTGCCCGTCTCCGTGGGTCTGCTGTTTGCGGCGGTGCTCTGCATACACGCGCTGGTGTCCACGGACCGGCGGCGCTCAGGCGAACCCGGCGGCGTTTCCGGGGCCGCCCACGATGAACCCATCCACGGCAGCGTGTTCGCCGGCGCGGTGCGTGTGGCGCGCTCGCCCTATCTGCTGGGCATCGGTGCCTTCACGGTTCTCTATACCGTGCTGTCGACGTTTTTGTATTTCGAGCAGGCCCATATCGTGTCCCGGGCGTTTACGGAGCCCGGTCGGCGTACCACGGTGTTCGCGTCCATCGACCTGGCGGTGAATGCGCTCACGGTGCTCACGCAGCTGTTCGTCGTGGCCCGTGTGGTGGAGCGCTTCGGGCTGGCCAGTACCCTGGCGCTCATTCCCCTGGCGGTAGCGGCCGGCTTTGCGGTGCTCGGGACGTATCCCACGCTCGCGGTGCTGGTGGTGTTCCAGGTAGTGCGACGGGCGGGCAACTACGCGCTGACCCGGCCGGCGCGGGAGATGCTCTACACCGTCGTGCCCCGGGAGGACAAATACAAGTCCAAGAACTTCAACGACACGGTGGTGTATCGGGGCGGCGATGCCCTGAGCGGCTGGGCTTTCGCGCTGCTCAAGGCCGCCGGACTGGGTCTGGCGGCCCTGGCGTGGTTGGCGGTGCCCCTGGCGTTGTTGTGGGCCGCGCTGGGGGTGGCGCTGGCCCGTCACCAGGAAGTGCTGCGCCGTCGCGCTCCTGCCGCGCTGATCGCAGCCCGCGCTGAACGCCACGGGGCGCGTCCCTGAAAGGAGGTTGTCATGTCCAACAAGGAACAGGTCTTGCCGAAGCTGCTGTCTCTGACCCTGTCGCGCCGGGATCTGCTCCGCGCGACGGGAGCCGCGGCGTTGACGGGGCTGTTGCCGGCGGCGTGGGGGGCGGCGGCTGCGCCGCTGCGTCTGCGCATCATTCCAGCCACGGGTGAGAGGATCCCTGCGGTCGGTCTGGGTACATCAGACGCCTTTGAGACCCGGACGGAAACGGCGCTGGGATCGCTGCGGGAAGTGCTGGCCCGTTTCCATGCCCTGGGCGGCCGGTTGATCGACACCTCGCCCACCTACGGCAACGCCGAGGCGGTGGTGGGCCGCCTGGCGGCGGAGTTGCATCTGACCGACCGGCTGTTTCTGGCCACCAAGGTGCACGAAGTGGGACGACAGGCGGGCGTTGCCCAGATGGAGGCCTCCCAGCGGCGCCTGGGACGCCGTCGTCTGGATTTGATCCAGGTGCACAACCTCGTTGACGTGAACACGCAGTTGGCCACGTTGCAGCGCTGGAAGGCAGAGGGTCTGGTGCGCTACATCGGCATCACTCATTATCGCGTGGGGGCCTTCGAAGCCCTTGAGCGTCTGATGCGCACGATGCCGCTGGATTTCGTGCAGCTCAACTATTCGGTGGCCACGCCCGACGCCGAACAGCGCCTGCTGCCGCTGGCCCGGGAGCGGGGTATTGCCGTGCTGGTGAACCGGGCGTTCGAGGACGGTTACCTGTTCCGTGTCACCCGCGGACAGGCTCTACCGGCATGGGCGGCGGAATTCGACTGTGCCAGCTGGGCCCAGTTCTTTCTGAAGTACGTGCTCGCCAATGATGCAGTGACCTGCGTCATTCCCGCCACCAGCAAGCCCCGGCATCTGGTGGACAACATGAAAGCGGGAGTGGGCCGATTGCCCGGCGCGGATACGCGTGCCCGCATGCGTAACCTCATTCAGCGTGTCTGACCCGGCGGTCAGACAACTTGCAAACAGGTTCCAATCCGAAGCTCAGGGGCTGCAATGAAGAAACTGAAGAACGAAGCGGAACTGGTCAAGGCTGCCATCGTGGCGGGTGTGGAGTACGCGGAGAAGCGGGGCGCGGCGGTGTTCGAGCCGACCGACTCGGCAGCCGACAAGATCCTGTACATCTATCGGCTGCTGGTCCACGACAAACTCATCCAGCCGCTGCCCGAGAATCAGGTCTCCCAGCAGTCCATGCGGCACAAGCTGGCGCTCTGGTACGCCAGGCAGCTGCCGAAAGACCATCCGCTGCTGTAGCGGTCGGGAGCTCTGCTTCGGGCGGCGTGAGAGGGTCCGTCGTGCCGAGTACCCCCGTTGACGGGCAGGTAGCACCGGACCCAGCCGCAGCCACGCCGGACCGAACGTGCCACTGCCATCCCCCCGTGCCCTTCGTGCTGCCGGCGGCGGATTCGGCGATGCGCGATTGCCGGGTGCTGCAGGAGGGAAGATCGTCAGGGACAACCGGTACTTCTCTCGCAAGGATGGGTGGTTGCTCGGTCGGCCGTGATTGCGGGCACGTGCATTCCCGTTGCTCTTGACCCAGGTCAAGGCGCCCGCGGCGCCCCACAGCTAATCTTCCAGATCGGTGCACAGATTGATCGGGTATCCGTGAAGGTGGTGTCAGCCGCCACGGGAATTGCCCGTGGCGTGCAGCGGTGCCGCTGCCAGGAAAAGCGTCATTCGCAGCGCGCCTGCAACGGCTGCAAATCGCTCCCATCCCTCAAGGCTCTTGTGGAAAGGGGCCGGCGTATTCCCGGGCTTGCTTTGCATTGCGTTTCATTCCGAAGGGAGCGCTTGCCTCGGCGCCGCCAACCGACCCGATGGTGCAACGAACGATGCGCTACCCGCTCCTCCAGATGAAAGGCGGATACAAAGTCGCGATGGCTACGGACGATATCTTGAGCTCAGGCCAGATTATCGAGCAGATCATGCATTACGGCATGACACTGACGGGGGCGGACGGCGCCTGTCTGGCGACCTACGGCATCGGCGCCGGTCGCTTGGACGAACCCGTCGCTGTGGGCCTGTCCGACGCGTTGGTTCGTGACCTTGGATTCAATCGCGGTGGCCCCCCCGATGCGGCAGTGCGGGGCGGGATATCCATCTATGGCGGCGAATCCCCGGGCAGCCGCCGGGCGTTGAGCGCGTGCGCCAGGGATGCCGGCGTGCGTTCGTTCGTGTGTGTGCCGTTGATGAAGGTGGCGCGCCCGCTGGGGGTTGCATGCTTCTATCGATTTCGATCCGAGCCCTTCGACGCCGACGATATGGAGCTGCTGGGCGGCTTTGCCCGGTTCGCGGCCGAGGCTCTGGAAAGTGCCGGTCGGGTCGGCGCGGGGGGCAGGGACGGACACGGGGATGCCCTGACCGGCCTGGCCGGCCGGAGCGCCTTCGAGCGCCGTCTGGACGACGCGTGGCAGCGTGCACGCGAGCACCGACGCGATCTGGCCGTGCTGATGCTGGACGTGGACAACTTCCAGAGTCTTGCCGACAGCTACGGACAGCGCTTTGCGGACGACATGCTGGTGGAGGTGGGACGACGACTAATACAGGTATGCCGGCAGAGTGACTGTCCCGCCCGTTACGGCGAGCAGGGTTTCGCCGTTTTGCTGCCGGACACCGGGGGCGACGGGGCAAAGGCGCTGGCGTGCCAACTGCGCAGTGCCGTCGCCGACTGGCCTTTCGTGCTCTCCGGTAGCGCCACGGTGACGCTTACCGCCAGCGTCGGCGTGGCCACCTACCCGGCGTGCGCCAGTCGCAGGCAGGAATTGGTGGCGAGAGCGCAACGGGCGCTGCACGCCGCCAAAAGGGCGGGGCGCAACAGCGAAGCGCTGTACAGCGACACTTTCATGGCGAAGTTCGAGCGCAACCCGACGCGCCTGATCGCGCTGTTGAACCAGAGTCTGGACCATGTGCCGGCGATCATCGACATTCTGGCGGCGAAGGTCCCGGACTTCGGTGACCACTGCGCCGAGGTGGAGCGACTGGCGGTCAAGCTCGGCGAGCGCCTGGGACTTGATGGTGAAACGCTGGGGACGCTGAGGTGGGCCGCACGACTGCACGACGTGGGGATCATATATATACCGGACGAAGTTCTGGCCAGACCGGCTCTGTTCACCGACGAGACAGAGTGGACGGCTATCCGCCACCATGCCGCAGCGGGCGCGGCTTTGCTGGCCCAGGTGCCGGCACTGGCCGATCTGGCCCCCATCGTGCGTCACCATCACGAAGACGTGGACGGCGGCGGCTACCCGGACGGCTTGAAGGGAGAGGCCATCCCCTATCTCGCCCGCGTACTGTCGGTGGCCGATGGTTTCGTCACTGCAACGACCGACGGCCCGTTTCAGGCCGGACTGGAGCAACAGGACGCGTTGTGGAGCCTGCGGAGCAAGGCAGGGACCAAGTACGATGCACGCCTGGTGGCGGCCCTGTGCGACCTGTTTGCGGGCGGAAGCGGCCGGGAACGAGTCGAACCGTGACGCCTATGCCGGCCATGCCGACCGTACTCGCGGTCGCCAGCTTACGCGGCGGCTCACCAGGGTAGTGCCGACCCGGTAGTGATCCCATCCCCTATAAAAGGTGTAGTTGACGTATATGTTTTATGCCTGATAAAGATCTAAAAGAGATACCTGTTATGAAAAGCGATCGGGGCGCTGCCTCTGGTGGAGCGGAGAACCGCTCCGGGCGGTACGGCAGCAGGACAAAGCGTCAGCCCGGATCGGCGTCCTTCGGGTCGCCGGCCTCGAAGAAGCCGGTTGCGTCCGTCGGGGACGTAGCGCCAGCGCAGTGGCCGCCCGGACTCCGCCCCAGGGCGGAGCACCCATACCGAACGTTGAGGAGATATGAACGATGAACCCCACAGACAACACGCCCGGCAACCACAACATGAGCGGTGAGGGTGCCGGCAAGGGCACCATGAAGCCCGGTTTCCACAACACCGACGGTCAGGGCATCGCCGGGCACGGCTCGTTCTTCCAGGAGACCAACCTGTCGCGGGACGAGGCAGTGAAGGCCACCGAGTGGGTGCGCAAGCACGTGGACCGGCGCACCATCGACCTCGGCGAACGCATGGACGATGTGCGTGAGCACATGTGGGATCTGGAAAAGGACGGCGAGATCATCGTTCACCGCATCACGGACGAGCACCGACCGCTGGAAGTGAAGACCCTGTTCGGCTGGACGAAGCGGATCCCCACCACTCGACTCTGGCACCACAAGTCCTGCGGCCAGTGCGGCAACATCCCGGGCTATCCCACCTCGCTGCTGTGGTTCATGAACGAGTTCGGCTACGTGCCGGGCACCGATTACCTGGACGAGACCGACCAGACC